>WNEY01001136.1_pt1 | contig 18363 bp, 23 predicted proteins | sample 5400531 | NCBI WGS metagenome assembly WNEY01 (sample SAMN13153338, study PRJNA577476) | soil metagenome | isolation source: 200 cm saprolite under Douglas fir tree site 1 | place: USA:California | collected 2015-04-18
CGCGGAAAGGGCGCTGCCCGGCGTGATGCTGACCGATCTCAGGGCGCGACGAGGAATCCCGCGCATAATTTCTGCCGAAGATTCTTACCGGCCCTGGCACGGACAGGTGCTCGCCGCCCTGCAGCGGCCCAGCGCCCGGGGCGGGGATTGCGAACTGGCGGAGGTGCACGCGGAGCTGACACGGGATCCGGACCTGCCCCGGTCGGTGTCTCATGACGCCGTCCCGCTCGCTGACCTGCTGCACGCGGCGCCCGAGCCTTCGCACGCGCCCGCGTACGCCGGAATCGTGATCGGCGCGGCCATCCGCCGTGAACTTGCCGTCGGCGGCGGACGGATGCGGCAAGCCTCCGAGGCTTCCGGCGAACCAGTCGATGACCTGGCGCTTGAGGCCGTGCGGTCCGTGGTGACGCGCGCAGGCCGCGGCATCGGGGCGTGCCGCCAGCGCTGGGGGAAGCTGCCCGATCCGGTGCGGCGGGAACTGCCGGCGGCGCCGCGCGACGGCCAGGTGAACGCCGAGATCGCCTGGCGGGCAGGCCGGGTTCGCGATGAGTCAGCCCGGCTTCGCCAGGATCTGCGGGCCGGAGATCACGCCAGCCTGGCCGACCGGCTCGCCGCAATCGCGAGCCCGCTCGCCGGTGAGAACGCGAAGTCGGCTAGCCGCGCCGCAGGCGGATCCGGGCCGTGGCCGGCTGCCTGTCGATCCGGTCACGGTGAGCTGGGAGGCAGCCCGGCGCGGCACCTCGGTCGATCCCGCTGAGCTGGCGGGAGGCTACCGGGCCTTCGCGGCGGGAAGCGTGGTCCAGGCCTGCCGGCGAGCCGTCCTTGCCCGCGTCCAGCAGGCGGGCCCAGAGATCCAGGCCGATGCCGATGACGCCCGGCTGCCCATCGCGAGCGTCTGGCAAACGGCGGGGGAGAAGGCAGCGGCCGCGGAGCGTGACCTGGCCCCGGAGCGCTGCCAGTCGCCAACCCGCAGCGCCGGCGCGAACTGCTCATCGGCAACACCTGACCGAGCTCATCGCGGATCCGCATCGCCATATTCCCCTTCGGGAACGACGCCCGCGCCACCTGCGCGGTGAGCTCGGGGACCTCCGGCCACGGCCTGGGCTGCATCGACATGACAGTCACCATTCTGCGGCCGATACGAGGGGGAAGCGCGACCGCGCCACAGATCATCAACCCTCTCCACGCCTGCATCCCTTACGTGGCACGGCGTGTCGCCGAATAAGCCATCAGGGTCCAACTGATGTACGCCCATATTGTCGGTTCTGGGACGGGCACTGAGCGATTGCGTCAGCAGACTCACGGATCCAAAAGGAGTCGGCTGCGCGCTCAGCCCGAACATATGCTCGATAGCGCCTGCGGTCCGCTCCGCGGCGCGGCCGTCGCCATAGGGGTTCACGGCGTTGGCCATCGCCCGGTATGACTGGGCGTTGGTGAGCAGATGGTCAACCTCGGCGTAGACGCGGTCTGGGTCGGTGCCGACCAATCGGGCCGTTCCGCCGGAGATGCCTTCCGGCCGCTCGGTAGTGTCGCGCAGCACGAGCACTGGCTTGCCGAGGCTGGGAGCTTCTTCCTGCACGCCGCCGCTGTCGGTAAGAACGATCTTCGACCGAAGAAGCAGCCGGGCGAAGGCACCGTAGCTCATCGGCTCCACCATCATCACATTGGCCTGCCCACGTAGCGCAGGTGTCAGCGCTTGTCGCACGACGGGGTTCGGGTGCACTGGCAGGACCACGACCAGATGGGGATACGTGCGCGCCAGCCGGGCGACGGCGTTCGCGACCCCTTGCATTCGCCGGCCCCACGACTCGCGACGATGGGTCGTTACAAGCAGCACCGGCGCTTCGCTGGCGTCCACCGCCTCAAGCGCATGGTTGCCGTAAGGGACGCGTTGTCTGACCGTCCAGAGGAGCGCGTCGATCCCCGTGTTACCTGTGACCAAGATGTTCTGCGCGGGGATGCCCTCGCGCAGCAGGTTGTCCTCACTTATCCTGGTCGGTGCCAGATGCAAGGTGGCGATCTCGCTCGTCAGTCGCCGGTTGGCCTCCTCGGGGAACGGCGAGTAGATGTCGCCGGTCCGAAGGCCAGCCTCGACGTGGACCACAGGAATGTGCTCGTAGAAAGCGGCGAGCGCTCCGGCGAATGCCGACGTCGTGTCACCCTGCACGACGACGGCGTCGGGACGTTCCTTCCGCAGGGTCTGCGTGAGCCGCTGCAGGACGCGCGAAGTCAGTCCGTCCAGCGACTGCCCCGGCCGGATCACGTCCAGGTTGTGGTCGGGGCGCACGCCGAACATGCCGTTAACCTGGTCGACCATGGCCTGGTGCTGCCCAGTCAGCGTGACAACTGGCGTGAGCAGCGGAGACGCGTGGATGGTGCGGATCACTGGTGCGAGCTTGATCGCCTCGGGCCGCGTTCCGTAGACGACCATGATGCGCTTCGCTGGCGGCGGTCCGGCCTGCATCTGGCTCCCGTTAGGGCCGGTCATGGCGCTCCGGCGACAGCGCCGGGTTGAAAGGTCGCGGACGCGTCCTCGACATACAGGCCGATCGGCCCGGCCAAGTAGGGATGCCGCGTGTCTGCGAAACGCACCAGGCGGCGACCGCCAACGTTCACCTGGATCACGTCGCCGTGTTGCTGTATGCGGACCGTGTACCAGCGGCCGGGCGGAAAAACGGGACTCGTGTCAGTGGCAAGGAAACGCTGGTCACCCGGATAACTCGGATCTTCCTTGCCGAGCTCCCAGCCGTTCGGCTTGAGGATGACGTAGTAGAAGCGCTGGTCGTTGACGTAGTGCCAGAGGACCCAGCCGACCTCCCACGGGTTCGGATGAGGGCGGCGGAGCTGGCGATTCGTGCGGAGCCGGATCTCGGCAGTGAAGTTGCGCCATCTGCTCGCGGAAAGCACCAACGCGGCATGTGTGCTTGTCGGGGACTTCGTCCGGGCTGGCTCGAGGGTCAGCCGGACCGCGTCACCCTGCGCGCGTGCGGAAATATGGCCGTAGCCGTTGTAGGCGATGTGCCACGGCTGACCGACCCCGAGCCCCGGCGTCTGTGCGGCGCCGCAGCCAGCGAGTGCAATCGTGACAGCCGCCATGGCTACCCTAGGACGCATCTCGACTCGCAGGGCTCGCCTCGAGCAGCGGCTCGGGGGGCTGCTCGTGCAGCCGGTCGGTCTTCAGCCAGCCGTGCATGCTCAGCAGGATCCGACCAAGCGCCCAGTAACCAGCCACCATCCAGAGCAGCGAATAAATGGCACACGCGTGGCCGAGGAGAAACACCCGCCATGCTCTCAGGCCGCGCTCCCGCCGGGCATACACGGAGACCGTGAGGAACATGGCGAGGGCAAACGTGAGCCAGTACCAGTCAAGTACGACGCTCGGACGGCCGAGTTCCAGCCTGACGCTCGCAGACTCGGCGATGCCGGCCAGCATCGCCAGCAGTGCCGCCATCAGCGTTATATTGGCGAGCAGCAAGATCGGCACCATCAGCATATGCAGCAGGTGCGGAACCGTTCGCAGCGGAGCATTGCGGATGATGGGGCGGATCTGGCGCCACGCCTGCAGGTGGCCTTGGAACCAGCGGGACCGCTGGCGCAGTAGAGGTCCTACGGACACCAAGCCCTGCTGGTGCACGGCCACGTCGCGACAATACCGAATCTGCCAGCCCGCACAGATCAGGCGCAAGCCTTGCTCCAGATCCTCCGTCAACCCATCGGTCCACGGGCTAGGCGCCAGGTCCAGGTGTGCTGCCAGCCGCACGAACTGTCCGTTGCCGCCGAGGAGAGCCACGCCCCAGATGTCCCTGGCGCTCTGGAATACGTCGGTGTAGGTGACGAACTCCATGTCCTGCAGCCGGGCAAGAGCGCTGTCATGTCGGTTGTTGATTCGCACCCCGACCTGGACGGCGCCGACGTGGGCGTCCGCGAAGCGGGCCGCCACCAGGTCAGGTGCCTGCGGGTCAAGCCGGCCGTCGGCGTCCATGATGCCGACGATGACCTTGTCGGCAGGCCAGCCCTTGACCATGTGCAGCAGTTGATCGAAGCCAGCGTTGAGCGCGGGACCCTTGCCGCGGCGTGCTAGCGGGAGTTCCCGACGGACAAGGCGCACGTTGGGGTCTGACCTGAGCTCGACCAGCAGGTCAGTGCCATCGTCGGACCCGTCGTCGATGACGATGACGAGGCATTGGCGAATCGGAAGGGCAAGCAGGCAGTCGAGGGTGTGCCCGATCACTCGCGCCTCGTTCAGAGCGGGCACCAAGAACGCGAACAGGTAGTCGTCGCAAGCACCGGGCGCGACCGACGATTTCGCGACCGGCCGGCTCACGAACCACAGCCGCACGGCATGGGTGAATATCGCGACAATGCCGATAGTGGCGAGCCAGTCGAGCTCATGCACAATCACGTGAGCGTCACCGGTTCCGAACGCGCATGGCGACGGCGAACATCCAAAGCACCAGAATGGCGAAAGCGTACAGCCCGAAGACCACGCCCACGACGGCCACCATATCCATGGCGATTGCCAGCACAACTATCCTTTCAATACGGCACAAGGACTGACGAACCGGTAGCCCTCGTGACGCAGGCCGTCAACGAGCCGACGCAACGGCCCGGTTCCGAGGAATGGGTGGTAGTACACGCCTGCGACGTTGTCGCGGACGACCTTCTGCGCGGCTGCGGCAGCTAGGATCTCGCTAATCGAGCCCGGTCCTTTCTTTGGTATATGCGGGCCTATGACGTACCCGAGAGTTTCTGGCAGCACCGGCCCGCCGTAGATGTCGCGAACAAGGTAGGGTGGCGTCTGTTCGGTGAGGGTCGCCAGGTCCTCGTGACCGGGTGGCCCAGCCGCGTAGCTGACCCGCTCGAACCGGGCGACGAACATTGATGCTGCCACGCGATAGTCCGCCGGAGCTGCGCCGTATTCAGGAAACTGCCATAGCTGGGGCCGTGGCAGTCCGGCCGCGCGGACACCTGCAAGCGCCAGCTTGATTCTGTGCCGGGTCCATACTGCCGAGTTCCTTGTAACAGGCCCGTCGTAGATAAGGTCGTGCCTGGCGTTGTAGTGGACGCGGTAAAACTCGAAGTCTTCGCCGCTCTCACCATTATTCGGGTTACGCTTGTCGCCTAGCTGGTGGGTGTAACCATGCAGCACAAGAGTCCCGGCGACCGAGAGCATGTACTTGATCGCGTCGACCACCTGGGATCTGTCCTTGAGCGTTATTCGCTCACGCGGATGCCGGTTCCCTGGGCCCAGATACAACGGGTAGACCGCGACGGAAAAGGGGATCCTCTCAGCCGCAAGCAGACCAGCGATCTGGCGAAGCTGGGTTGGATCGGCCGCCGGGCCGACGTCTTCCAGGCGGATCAGAATCCGGTGCCGCTGCCGCACCGGGCCGAACAAGCCGGCCATCATGTCGGCGACCGCAAAGGAACGGTCCTGGCCACCTTCGGACTCGAGCGGCACTTCTGCGACGTAGGTCAGTTTTCCTGATCGCACCGCCCACGGTACGCGACTGCCATTTTCCGCCACGGCCAGGCCGACTACTTTCAGTTTCCTCCGGTGCACGACGTCGATGCCATTGAGGTCGTCATTGCTGATCGTGAGGTGCACGTGGCGGTACACCACGGCGGTGAAGTGGCGCACGACATCGGGATCAGCCCGCCAGCCGTGGTTGCGGACATATGCCGCATCAGTAAGCTGATGCGCATTCCCGCCGAGCCAGAGCACCGGCCGCTTGCCGGTCCGCACGTCCGAGAGGAAGGCGCGCGGCAGCCGCTGGCCGTAGCTAGTGCCGACGTAGACGACGGCCTTGAAGTGCGTCATCTCGCCGCGCCGGTAACTGCTCACTGGCCGCCGAACTGGCCGGGCGAACCGCGACACCAAGTTGGCCGCCAAGATCCCTGCCTGGCGACCGTAAGAGGCGTACCTTCCGGCAGTGTCGTATAGCACCAGGACCCGCCGATGTAGCGCGAGATTGCTCCCTATATGGCACGTCCACGGCCGCACCTGTATCTGGCTCGTCAGCAGCCGGTCGATGGACAGCCCATCAGCCACCATCCGCACCGTGGACGGCGCCACCGCCGCGATCGTGGCAGCGACGAGGGCAACAGCCGCTGCGCCGTGCAGTAGGCGACGCGGAACGTGCAGAGCAAATCGCCGTGGCTCCAATGAACGATTCCTTACCGGCGGCCGACCTGCCGGGTCCGCGCCGTACCCCACATAGGCGGACAGCCAAACCCGACTGTTGCCCTTGACAGTTGGCCGTGGATCGCGCTGCTTGCGTAACGGACTTCCACGGCTGGCCTTTCTGCCTGTGCTCCACCTTGCTCGTCGGTCAAGGCCTTTGTCTACGGAGCGTTCGGATAGGCGCGGGCGTTACAGGCCCAGATGCTACGGCCGTGGCCAATTCGCGACGATCAGTGACGGCCGCCCTTGCGGCGAGCATCATGCGAGCCGATACTGGGACAAGATGATCGGGGCTGCGTTCGATGCCACCCTGACTGATGCTCGGGCTGGTGATGAGGCTGCCTTCGCCTGCCTGTTCCGCGACATCCAGCCCGCCTTGCTGCGATATTTGCACGTGATCGGGCGAGATGCAGCCGACGACCTGGCCAGCGAAACGTGGCTGCAGGTGATAGCTGGCCTGCACAGTTTCCACGGTGGCGAGCAGAGCTTTCGGGCCTGGCTGTTCACCATCGCCCGTCACCGGGTCGTCGACTACGGCCGCTCGCGGGCGCGCCGGCCTACTGTCCCCCTCGCCCCAAGCAGCTCAGAAGAGCCGCTGGATCCGGATGCGGCTGACGTGGCGATCGAGCGGATCTCCGCACAGAATGTGCTTGCGCTGATATCGACGCTACCCCCCGATCAGGCAGAGATCATCATGCTCCGGGTTGTGGCGGGCCTGGACACCCACGCGGTGGCGCGTATCGTCGGCAAGAGCGCGGGCGCCGTGCGGGTGGCCGCGCATCGCGGCCTTCGCCGACTCGCCGCTGTGGTCGACCGGGCGGGTGTAATGCCATGAGCATCCCAGACGCTTCCTCTGGTGAGATGCCTTACTCACGCCAGTCCCCGGATGAACTGGAGGCGTCACTGCTCGACGCGTTCCTCAACGGGCAGTCGCTTCCCGCTGACACCCCGGCACAGCTGCGGGTAGTGGCGGAAATGCTCGCCAGCCTGGCCGGGCCAGCAGGCCAGGGTGAATTGGCGGGAGAGGCAGCGGCGCGGGTCGCATTCGCAAGAGCTGCTTCGCAGGCCGCCACCTCGCCCGCCACCCAGCGCCTATCCCGCAGGCCGAGGCCGTCCTGGCTGCGTGCCCCCGTCAGCGCCAGGCTGGCCGCCGGCCTGGTCGCCGCAGCGATAGGGGTAGGTGGTGCCGCTGCGGCATACGCCGACGTACTGCCCGACCCGATCCAGGACCTGGCGCATTACCTGCTTCACGCACCCAGTCCGCGGCCAGCGATCCGCCAGCAGCAACAGCATCCCGCCGACCATAAACTCAATGCCAGGCCGCACCCCAGCAAGCCCGGCACAGCGGTCGGCAAGGGCAACTCAAAGCACCGGCGCAAGGCGCACTACCGCAGGCGGCACCACCACCCGATCGCGAGCCACCACTTGACGGCAAACCACCACAAGGCCCGCCATCCCGGTGCGCGGACCCATAGCGGGGCGAACGGCCACGTTACTGGAAAGCACCCGGCCAAGCCGTAACCGCAGATCGGCTACTGACAGCCGACGACTTGGCCGACAACGCGTTGTGACCAGCGGGAGTTCGGATGACGAAAATGAGGGTCCTCAGCGCAGCAGCACTAGCGACACTCGTGCTGTCGTCGGGCGGCGCCGCCACCGACAGGCACGCGTCCGACAGCGCGGCGCTGCGCCCAGTCCCTGCTCCGCTCTTCGGCGTCACCATCAATCACGTCTCAGCCCTCAGCCAGATCGTGGCCAGCTCACGCCGGCTTTCCCATAAGCCGACGATCCGCATTTATTTCAACGTCAATAGGCCGCCGCGTTACTACGCCAAGGCGGTACGGGCGCTGCATCCTGACAGCTACCTCATGGGCGAGCTAGTCGACTCCTTCGAGGAGACCAAGATATCGACGAGCGCGTTCGAAGCCCGAACGAAGTCCTATTTGCGGGCATTCGGTGCCAATATTGATATCTGGGAAATCGGGAACGAAGTCAACGGTGACTGGCTGGGAAACTACCGCACCGTGTCGGCCAAGCTCACCGAGGCCTACCACGCGGTGGCAGCGCGCCACCTCCGGACCGCGCTGACTCTCTTCTACAACGCTGGCTGCGGCGACGGCAGCCAGGAACTGAGCCCGATCGCCTTCACCCGCAAGTACGTGTCGGCCAGGGTCCGAGACGGCCTGAATTACGTGCTGCTTTCCTATTACGAGGACTCCTGTCACGGCATCCGCCCGAGCGCTGCGCAATGGACTTCGTTCTTCAAGCGGCTGCACAGCTTGTACCCGCACGCTCAGCTGGGACTCGGCGAGATCGGCCTGCAGAATCCAGTCACGGCAAAGTCGCTCGCCACCGCCAAGTCCCTCATCACCCACTACTACGGCCTCAAGATCGACCTCCCTTACTACATCGGCGGCTACTTCTGGTGGTATTACGCCGAGGACTGCATTCCCGCCCCCAGCAAGCCCCTCTGGCCGGTGCTCAACCGCGGCTTCCAGGCCGAGGCCGCACATTAATGCGAATTCTCTCCAGCTCACGAAATGGCAGGCCAGCAACCGTACGACGCCATTGAGGGGCTCGGTGATGGTGATGGTGACCAGGATGGCTGACGTGGCGCCGGTGGCGTCGATCGGTTGTCAGTGACCGGTGTGGATCTGCCGGGCTGTGGCTCGCATACTCCTGTCATGAGCGGCAGGTGGCCGGTGTGGCTGGCGCTAGTTGTGCTCCCGGGGCGCGCCCCGGCGTCCTGCACTGCTTCCATGACGGGCAGGTCATCGACCGGGAGGTGTTCGAGATGCTGCACCCCGCCGCGAACGCACCGCGCCGGCCCATCGAGGTGCCGGTGTTCGTCTCCGCGCTCGGCCCCAAATGCGGCCCTCCTGCCGGTTCCGTGGGTGGTTACCGGCCGGGGAGGGGTCGGTAACCACCGAGGGTGAGCATGGCCAGGGCGATGAGGGCGGCCGGGGAGTGGAACCCGAATGCCATCCTGGTGATGACGCGGATTTTGGTGCTGACCGATTCGATCAGGCCGTTGCTGAGCTGGTGCTCGATTGCGGCTTCTATTCCGGAGCGGTGTCTTCTGATCTTCTTGCCGAGCTTGACGAATTGGGGGATGCGGCATCTGGCTGCCCAGGCGAGCCACTTGTCGAGTGCCTGCCGGGCGGCTTCGGGCTGGCCTTTGAGCTGGAAGATGGTGCGGATGCCTTCTTTGAGGAGGTAGGCGCGGTAGAGGTAGGGGTGGGTCTTCTGGATCCAGGCGAGTTTCGCGTCCTGCCGGGCGGTGAGCTTGCCCGGGTTCTTCCACAGCGCGTAGCGGGCCCGCTTGAGGTCCCTGGCGTCCCCGGCGGCGGCGTGGCGGGTGCGTACCCCGGTGCGGGTGACCTGCCCGCCGGGGCTGCTGCGGGCCAGGTTCCAGACCTCGCGGCGCTTACGCCCGCGAGTTCACCTGGGCTGCCTTGGGCATCCACGGCACCGTCCTGAGCGAGGGCGAATCACTCGACTCCGCCCGCGTCCGAGCCGCCGCCGGCCCCGGCAACGCGCTGGCCTACCACACCGCCTACGAATTCGGCGGCGACCCCACCGCCCTGCCCGGCGGACAAACCTGGCTCTACGCCATCGCCCTGGCGCGGGACTTCCTCGATGTCGATGCGATCCTGGCGAGCGGCCGGTACTCCCGTGAACGCCTGCTTGACCTGGCAGCAGCAGCGGACGACGGGTGAGCTGGAGAACCGGCTTGCGCGGCAGAACCGCCGATATGCGGTTTGTCCCTGCGGCGCTAACTGCTGCGCTGCCTGCCCGGCGGAGCACCTCTACGCCAGTTGGCGTCTTCGCCCGAGGCTAGCCGACACCCTGCTGGATAGTATCATTATTGATACTATCCAGGCGTGAGCAAGACAGCGACGATCGTTGCGCAGATGCGACGCTCACCGCAGAACGTCCGTTTCGATGACCTGGCCAAGGTCTGCGCCGACCACTTCGGTGAACCCCGGCAGGAGACACCTCGCACAAGGTCTACAAAACGCCATGGCAAGGCGATCCGCGCGTGAACATCCAGCGCGGCAAGGACGGCAATGCCAAGGCGTACCAAGTGCGGCAGGTGCTCGACGCAATCGCCAGGCTGGAAGCCGAGAAGACCGAGGAGGGTGACGACGATGCCTGACGCAACCCACTACACCTACCGAGTCGCGTGGTCCGCTGAGGACGGCGAGCACGTCGCCACCGTCGCGGAGTTCCCGTCACTGTCCTGGCTAGCTCCCACCCCGGTTGAAGCGCTGGCGGGTCTCGCCGACATCGTGCGTGACGTGCTCACCGACCTGGCTGCATCAGGCGAGCCGATTCCAGAGCCGTTGTCAGAACGCACCTATTCGGGCCGATTCGTGGTGCGTGTTCCGGCAGAGGTTCACCGCCGTCTTGTCCGCGAAGCTGCCGAACAGCATGTGAGCCTCAACCGGCTTGTGTCGGATCGGCTTGCTCGTGCCTAACCACGGCGATCACCAGGTACCTGACCTTATCGCCGTCGCAAAGGCGCATTGGGTACCCGGAACCGGATGATCTGCGCTCGACAGCATGTCGAAGGGCGTGCTCCGTATTCGGCATCGTTTTATGCGATCGCGATGGCGGGCTGGTTACGATCAGTCACGCCATTAAGTGGCTGAGGACGGTCCCGGCAGGTTTCCGGGAGTACTGCCTGCGCCTTCGAGGAGCCGGCTCTGGCCCCACAGAATCCCCACAAGTCCGGGGGCCCCGGCGAAGATCCCCACAAGATCCCCACGGACGTAACGGCACAGTCCGGCACACTGCGGCACGGTCGCCGAGGTAGGCTAAAGCAACGTTGAGCAGCCCTTATGCCCGTGACCAGGGGCTGCGTCCAGCTCGCTGAAGGCCGCTCAGGGTGCGACAGAACCCCTGCGTAGCGGGAGAGCACATCCCGGTCTAGCGGTCCCTGGTCGGCGTCGGCGGACGTGACTGTGGACCACGCGCGCACTAGTCGGTGACCATCCGTCCACCAGCCCAGCCACATCGCGTCGTCGCCGAGAAGCGATTCGGCGAGTTCACCGAGCACGACCGGGTCGCCGGTACCGCCGATGGGTTCTGCTCCGCGGCAGGCGGCTATCGGTGCCGGCTCGAGAAAGCCTCCGCCGGACGCGCGGAGGACGGGTTGGACCCGCGCACGTTCGACGACGGCTGCCACGTCTGCCCACCGGCCGGCGTTCATGCAAATGCGCAGGGTCGCCGGGATCGCCGGGCCGTAGACCTCGAGGAAGAGGCGGTGCCTGTCGGTTGCAGTCGGCAGACTGTGCCTGTGCCGGTCGAAAGCAGTCAGCGCCGCGATCGCGTGGTCGGCGGCCAGATGGCGGAGGGCGAGAGCTTCCGACGGGTCGTCGGCGCTGTCTGCGGTCTCGTCAAGCAGCAGAGCGTAGTTGTGTTCGGCGTGGGAAATGCCCTCAGACAAGCCGAGCAGCGTATACCGGGCATGGGCTTCACGGTTGAGGCTGATCGCCGAGTCGAGTCGGCTGCGGTGTCGCTCGACGACGGCGAGGCTTGCCGTCGCCTTGGCGACGGTGACTTGGTCGCCGATCTCGGCGGCCCAGTGCCGCAGGTCGGTGAAGGTGTTGGCGGCAGCGTCGAGGTCACGCTGCGTGGTCTGCAGGTTGCCGATGTTGTGCTGCAGGCTGGCCCGATGCGTCGGCGCGAGACGCTGAGCGACCGCTAGTAGCTCCGCGATCTCGACGTCGCTGAAGTGATCTCCGCGACGTTGCCGTGCCTGCATGATCCCGATCTGGGTGAGGTCGGCCTCGTCCGGTTCGCTGGCCGCGTCGAACAGCCGCACCGCCTCGGCGAACTGAGCCAGGGCGTCGTCGGACCTGCCGGTGCGGGCTAGACAAGCGGCTAGGCCCTCCCGGTTGCGTTGTATGGGCTTCAACCGTGGGACGGGCAAGGCCGGTCAGCTGATCAGGCTCACGCACAGCGCGGCGATTGCCAGGCCCTGCAGGACGGCGCGGGGCACGATAATGCGGTCCTAGTCGCGTTGCAGTGCGCGGGCGTTGGATGGTGTCTGGTGTTTGTCGGCGGCGGCGGCGGTGAGTGCGCGGTTGATCGGCGCGCTGACGCGCAGGTAAAGCAGCAGCCAGGCAACCAGCAGTGCGAGCGCTGCTCCTGCGGTGGCTGATGCGACGGGCCGGCCGGCCAGTGCGGCGAGGACGGTGGCAGCGGCGGAGGCGATGATGCCGAGGATGCCGGGGACGGGCAGGCGCCGATCGCCGAAGCGATGCACGTTGCCCATGACCGCGGTGAGCGTGGCGTCGTCGACGCCGGCGAGGGCGGGTCGCTGGACGAGCGCGCAGAACGCGTCCGTGCCGTAGATGACCCCGGTGCTCAGCACCGCGATGAGGGCGGCGAGATGGGCGGCGAGATGCATCACGCATCTCGCTCAGGGCCGGCGCCCAGGGGCGGCAGTGCGCCCATCTGCTGGAACATCTCCAGCAGGTTCAGTTCATCCCAGTGTTCGGCGAACATGCCGTCCTCGACTCGCCAGATGTCGATGGAGCGCATCTCGACCGGGTTGCCGCTGGCGGGGATGCCCATGAACGCGCTGGTGTGGGTGCCGCGGTAGGTGAAGCGGCCCACGACGCGGTCACCGGAGATCACCAGGTCCTCCATGGTGGCGGTCAGATCGGGCAGTGCGGTGAAGAACGCGGTCCAGAACTGGCGGTTCGCCTCGCGGCCGTCGGCGACGTAGGCGTTGTGGTTGCGGTAGTCCTCAGCCACGAACCGGTTCACCAGATCCGGCTCGTGCGTGTTCAGCATCTCGAGGTAGGTCTCGGCGAGGTGCTGTCCGTTGGTATCCATGTCGAGCTCCCATCGAAGGCGCAAGTGCTAGCAACGCTAACCTCACGATCATCGCGTGTCAATATCAGTGCTCGCATTAAGAGCGGTGCTACTCCCCAAGTATGACCATCGCCGATCCGCTAGCGCCCGCGACGGGCACTGCGAGCTGGACTGAGACGCAGAGCGACGCCGGGTGGTTACGGGGCAAGCCACCCGGCGCCGCGATCATCGGCGCTCCGGGCGGAGCCTGGAACGCCGGCAGCGGTGCCCCGGCGGGGAATCGAAGCGCGGAGTTAGCAACGCTAACCACGTGAGCACCGCCTGTAATAGCGGCGCTCGTGTTGTGAGCAGTGCTACGCTTAGGCATGGCCATCGCAGACCGCCGGCTCCGTGATCGCACTGCCCGTCGCCGGCTCATCACCTCAACAGCCCGCACCCTTGCCGAGCGCGAGGGCTGGGATTCGGTCACCACCCGCCGGCTGTCCGCGGAGATCGAGTACAGCCAGCCAGTGCTCTACAAGCACTTCGCATCGATGGAGGACATCGTCGAGGCCGTCGCACTCGAGGGGTTCGGCGAGCTCGCCGAGACCATCCGCAACGCGCGCCGCGGTGCCGACGGGCCCGAGCAAGAGTTGCGCCGGGTCGCCCACGCGTACAGCAGGTTCGCCACCGAGCACCCGGCGCTGTACGATGCGATGTTCACGCGCACCACGCGATTGCGATTCGGTGCCGAGGACACCCCGGCACCGTTGTCGGCGGGGTTCGCCGAACTGCGTGAGGCAGTCGCAAGTGTCGCCGGCGGCAGGAACGTCGACACCCTCACCGAAGTGCTGTGGGCTGCGCTGCACGGACTGACCATGCTCGGCCGCAACGGCCGGCTACGCTCGGGCCGCGAAACCGAGCGCATCCTGCTCCTGGTCGCCGAGTTCTGCGACGCCGGTTCCCGGAAATCCTGAGAGGCGCGCCAGTCGGGGGCGCAAACGCGCTACTCGGCCGCCCGGTGGCCGTCAGCGGCAACCGGCTGCCGGGCCCGTGCTGCCTCGCAGAGGCCGCCCGAACAGACCTGCTGGCCTGGCTGCAGCACGGGGCCGCGACCAGCTACGGCAAGCCCAGCGCCAGCCAGGCCGCCGGTATCGCTCGGCTGCTCGCCGTCCCCAAGCTCAGCGACCGGCAGCGCCGGGAAATAGAATTCGTGGTCGGCATTCGCGAGCCTTCCCCGCCATGACGGCCCCGCCCGATCAGCCGCCGGGCGGTTCAGATCCCGGATTGTCGGTGTTGTGTGAGTTACTCAGCTTGTGGCCGGGCTGGCACGTCGCGGCTCAGTACCGCACTCGTGATAGTGCCCGCGCCGCGGGCACGGGTGGGAAGGGTGACCACGTGACTGCTGACCGAGAGCTGGTAGGCGAGATCGCCGACCGTTACCTGCCGGAGGACGTCGCAGCCCGGTGGGCGCGGCTGCTGCGGCCAGCAGCTGCGCTCCGCCACGCAGGTCCTGGTGCCCGGGTGGCTGCGGTCCTGGGCGGCGAGCCCGGCCTGCCTGACTGGGTTGAGTGGCCCGTGTGGGAGGGCCACGGGCCGCTGTCGTTCGTCGCTGCCATCGACTGCGCCGCGCTGGCTGCGGTGCCGCTGGACATCACCCTGCCCAGCGCGGGGATGCTGCTGTTCTTCTATTTCGACGGGCAGTACGACAACTACCAGACGACGGTCGGATTCTGGGAGCCTTCAACGCTGGCCGGTGCGCGCGTGCTGCACATCGGGCCGGGTGAGGCGACCTCGCCCCGCGCGTGCCCGGCCGGGCTCAAGCCCTATCAGCGGGTGGAGCTCACCGCTGAGCCGGTGGTGTCCTTCCCCCAATTCGAGCACCCGGATCTGCATGCTGTCTTCAAGAACCCCGGGGCGGATCTGCGTTCGTTCCTGCAGCATCCCGTCAACGGTGACGCGTTCCTTGAGGCGCTCAGCAAACGTAACCCCGGGTCCTGCCATCAGGTCGGCGGCTACGCCACGCTGGTGCAGGGCCCAGTGGAATACGAGGTCGCCACCGCCGCGCTGGGCGGTGGCATCCGCGGTGAGGATCGGCACGTGTCGGCCGAGCAAGCACGCTGGACACTGCTCGCCCAGATCGACACCGACGACCGCGCCGGGATGATGTGGGGCGACTGCGGCGCGCCATACTGGCTCTCCCGGCGGGAAGAAATGACCGCCAGCGACCTCGCACCCACGTCGTTTACCTGGTAATGCGCATGACCCGGGTCAGCGGCTAGCGCTGGAAGGTCGCCGAAGACCCTTCGACGCTCAGAGCAACCGCCCCATCGAGTCCCCGCCAGACCGGCAACCGCCGACGCAGATCACCCGTTCGGGCGCGGAAGCGACTGCGGCTCCGGACACCGTACCGACGCCAGCCTCCGGCGATCGCCGCACGGCCGTGGGTCCTGCGCTGCCTGAGAAGGGGGAGCAATGTTGTGGGCGACGGAACCGGTGTGGTTTTGGCTGTACTTGAGATATCTCACGTCTGGGGCCTGCGGCAGGCGGGGCGACTGTGGCGCGGACTAGCCATTGTGGCGTTCTGGCAGTGGGTTTTGAAGGTCCGCGTTATGGGTTTGCCGGATGGGGACACAGCAGGACTGTCGCTGCGGAAGCCGGAAGGCTCGGCAGAAAGTTCTCAACCCCGTCCTGCGCCCCTATCAGGGCAGATGGCTCAAGGCTGGTCGAGAGGGGGCGGGGCACCTTGCTGGGGCGGGGGGCGAACCGGGCACTCGCCGGTGGACCGGGGCAGGACGGAAAGCAAGCGTCACACCCTATCGTTGCCGTCAACGGCATCCCGTTGGCCACCACGGTGACCGGTGGCAACCATAGGGACGTCATCCGACTCCCTCGAGAACCGCGGAGTCGTCGAAGCGGCCTTCGCCCTCCTGCACCGGCACCGGCTGCGCCGAGGACTCCTCAGTGCACCGGGGCGGGCCGTACCGAGGATGTTGCCTCGTCAGAGGATGCAGTGAGGTCCGGGCGTGGAGCGTTGACCGCGATGAGAGAGAACAGCGCGGAAAGGACGAGGAAGCCGACGGCCCACCAGTACGCCGTGCTGAATCCGTGCACGAGCGCGTCGTTGGTGGTCGCTTTGCCGTGCCCGTGGGCGAGGAGGTAGGTGGCGGTGGAGCTGGCGGCGATGGTGTTGAGCAGGGCGGTGCCGCTGGGCGAACAGGAGCAGGTCGGTGTGCACGGGCAGGTGCCGGGTGTCAGCGGGGCTGGCCGCTGCAGGGGCGCCGGGTTGCGGTGCCGGAGGGCTGAGAAGCCGGTCGTCGCTGAGGGCGGTGTGCAGGGCGATGACGTTCTGGGCGTACATCAGTCCGGCGGCGCGGGCGTGCGCGATCAGCTGGCCTGCCCAGCCGGGGTGCCAGACGGCGGTGGTGATGACGGCGAGCAGGCCGCCTGGGCGCAGTGCTCGCTGGCAGGCCGCCCACGGCAGGCCGGGATCGTTGTCTCCGCCACTGCGGCTGGCGGCCGGGCCGGGCGCCCGACAGCCCGGTGCCGGGCAGGCGCAGATCACGGCAAGGTCAGCGGCGCCGGTACCGCCGTGCTCGGCCGGGTCGGCGGCGCGGCGGCCGGCGCGGGTCGCGGCGGCCAGGAACACCTCAACTCCTGGCCCTGGCGCGGCGACCAGGTCGCCGAGGCGCCCGCGGTTGCGGAGGTCAAGGGATCAGGACGGTCTTGCCGACCAGTTGTCCTGCGGCGGCTTCGTCTGGACGGCGGCCAGGTCTGTCAGCGGCCGCCGCGAGGCTCGCCCACTTCGAGGGCGTCCAATGCACGCAGTGCATTCGGCCATCAAGGCCAGGCCAGCGCCAGGTTCGGCGAAGTCTGGTGCGCCCTCGAGGACCTCGACCTGCCAACCGTGCCGGACCTGCCATCACTTCTGCCTGCTGGTGGCCAAGCGCCCGGCACCGTCAGGATCTTACGATTGTCGCGTCCGGCCCTGATGCCGAGACGTGGGGCATCGCTCAGACATACCGAGGCCCCGCAGGCACGGGTCGCATGGGGATGCAGACGGGAGCGCGAGACCGGTGGGCACCCGGTCCCGCGCCGGTATTCATGACGGCTTCTGCAGCCCGGCGGCGGTAAGCAGATACCCGGGGACGATGGTCGCCGGGTCGGCCCGTACCAGGTCCAGCAGGGCGGCCCCGGCCATCTCGGGGGTCAGCAGCTCGCCCAGCTGCTTCAGGTATTCCTCCTCGGTCTGGCCGCCGCGCGCCGCGTACGCCCGAACTCCCCGCCTGCCCACGTCTCCGAACGGAGTCATCCGCGGCATCACCGCCGTGACGGTAATGCCCAGCCCGGCCCGGCGCGACTCGTCCTGGGCGTATGCCGCGATGAACCGCTGGGTGGCCTTGGACCCGGCGTACCCGCCGCTGGCCGGTGATCCGTTGATGGCAGCTCCGCTGCTCATCACCACCACCCTGCTGCCGGGCGGCAGCGGCTTCAGCAGGGCCTCGCGCAGCCAGGTGAACGCGATCTTGACATCGGTATGCCAGTTGACGGAGAACGTCTCCCACGTCTGGTCCTGGAGCGGGCGCATCACCGGATTGGCGCCGGCGACCAGGATGAGAACCTCCGGCTCATATTGGTCCACCAGGTTCCACGCCACCGTCGCATCGGCCGCATCCGCGACCTCGATCCGGATGTTCGCGCTGGTCGTGGCCAGCTCGGCCAGGGCCGGGCCGGTCCGGGCCACCGCGACCACCGGAGCGCCGGCCTCGGCGAACGCGTGAGCGATCCCACGTCCCAGGCCCCGGCTGGCGCCAACGACGACAGTGGTCCTGCCCGACAAGTCACTCATGGTCGTCCTCTTGCTTTGCGTGTCCACCGTGTCTCTCCCTTTGCTTATGAGCTGACGGGCTCTGCTTCTGCGATGGCCGCGTATTGTTCTGCGACCGCCGCGTACTGCCGCTCGAGCGCCTTGGCCGCGCCGCTGCGCCAGCTGTCGGCCATGGACTGTGACATGGGATCGGGGAAGATGTCCTCCTCCCCTTCCTCCACCCCGTCGAAGATGGATCGCGCGACGGACTCCGGGGAGGCCTTCGGCATGTCGATGCCCCGGGTCATGTCGGTGTCCACGAAGCCGGTCAGGACGGCATGAACGCTCACGCCCCGCCCGGCCAAAAGGGTGCGCAGCGATTGCGTCAGGTTGAACGCGGCCGCCTTCGAGATCGAGTAGGCCGGGATGAGCGGCAACGGGGCGAAGGCGTTCACCGACACATTGTTGACGACCGCTCCATGGGAACGAGTCAGCAATGGCAGGAAGGCCTGGGTCACGCCGTAGGTGCCGAAGAGGTTGACGGCGAGGTGCCGTTCGAGCACGG
>WNEY01001137.1_pt1 | contig 18361 bp, 13 predicted proteins | sample 5400531 | NCBI WGS metagenome assembly WNEY01 (sample SAMN13153338, study PRJNA577476) | soil metagenome | isolation source: 200 cm saprolite under Douglas fir tree site 1 | place: USA:California | collected 2015-04-18
TTGATTTCACTACGACGGGCACGAGGTCAGGCCAAGAGTTCTTCAGCGGCAACACCGGCTGACTACTTGAAATGGCGAAATGAACTGAAAAACTGGGGCCGGTGGGGCGCGGACGATGAGCGCGGCGCAACAAATCTGATCACACCGGCGAAAAGCCTGAGTGCGGCGAAGCTGGTCAAGTCCGGCATTGTGGTTTCCTTGGCGCACGCCGTGCCACAGCAAGTTGATGCGGAAGTGCCCGCGGCCGCGGTATTCCACCGCACGACGAACGGCATCACCGCCACGAACACCACCGATACTTACGCGGTGAGCTATCACGGCCAGGGCGTTTCTCACATGGATGCGTTCTGCCATTTTTTCTTCGAAGGCAAGATGTTCAACGGATACGCGGTGGCCGACAATATCTCGCCAGAGACCGGATGCAAGAAAGGCTCGGTCATGGCCTGGAAAGACGGAGTCGTCACGCGCGCCGTCCTCTACGATATGCCGCAACTGAAGGGTGTCGATTCCGTTGAACCAGGCACGCCGATTACCCGTGCTGATCTCGAAGCGTGGGAGAAAAAATCCGGAGTGAAAGCCGGACCCGGCGACGTCATTCTGCTTTACATCGGCCGCTGGAAGAGAAGGGCGGAAAAGGGACCTTCACCCGGCATGGTTGCCGGCTATCATCCGGACGTAGTTCCCTTCATCAAGGAGCGCGATGTTGCGTTCATCGGCCACGACTTCAATATTGATTGGAATCCGCGTCCCGGGTGGGGCGCCGCGGAAAATATCCCGGTGAATCCTGTGCATCAGGCGGTGCTGAACTGGATGGGCGTGAGTATTATCGAAAATCTGGATTTGGAAAAAGCCGTCGAGACGGCGCGGCGCACCAATCGATATGAATTCATGATCTCGTTCGCGCCGCTGCCCGTGGAGGGCGGGACAGGATCGCCGATTAATCCGCTGGCGATCTTCTAGCGTGCTGTCCCACAAATACCTGCAAATATTTAGCGGCAGCTCCAGGGGCTAAAGCCCTTTTGTCTTCAGCGTATTTTGTCAGGGCTGAAGCCCTGACCCACAAGTCAGAATTGCGAGTTATGTCCGAGACAGAACACTAGGCACAGAATGCCGGTGGATAATCGGCCCGATGATCCGGTTCATGTACTGCTATTTTTCTTCTACGCCGCTTGCGGGGTTGCCGATTAACTTGTCATATTTCTCCATCTCAGATGGCGAGCAGTACATCTCCATGACATCGGTATGGGGGTCTTGCAACTTCATCGGGAACTTGTCCATTGCCACCCAGGGCCTTGTATACATTTTGGGGTCGTCAATCGTCACCGTGAGTTCCAAGTGGTCCTGGTCCACGCGGTGGAATTGCTCCTCCACGCGCACAGCGTCACTGACTGGACGACCGGTGATATCGAGCCAGACTCTGTCTTCCGGCATCATCCCGACCGTCTGGACGATGAGCGTTGTATCGTCCACCCATTTCCCCACTGAGTACCCATAAAACCGTTGCTCTCGGATTTCCTTGCCTATTTGTACGCCACCATCAACGAGTTTGGGGAGCTCTCGCCCGTCCGTCCAGATAATGCGCCACGTCTGAGCATATTCATACAAGATCGCAACCTTGTATTCGTTCTGAAGGATCTGCGTCTGCCTCAGGTTATAAAAATCCGCGCGAGGGAAGCCTATGGGCTCACACTTGTCCCGGGGATCGTTATAAAACGCAGGGAGAACTTGATCGGCGCCGATTAACGCATGATGGGATTTGAACGCTGCCAAACCCAAAGGAGTATAAGGCAACTGATGCTCTGGCTTGCCGTCATTTGGCACAGCCTTTACGCCATTCGCCTGGATTCCGTCCCCCGGACCGTTGGCCGGTTCCCAGGTCCCAGAAATGTCATGGCGTGGAGCGCGGGCTTGGGCCGTCTTCCGATCGTTCACCGCTCCTGACTGCTGAGCCCGGGCGGTGTGACAGAACGCCAGTGAGGAGAAAGCCAGAACTGCCGGGACGAGCTTCGAAATCATCGATCGATTTAGCATTTTCGAAACCCCTTTCGCAGACCCCAGTTTTCGGTTCAACTCAGAGATATTGCAGTTGCATTGAATAGAAACTGGTCTACGAATAGGCTCAAGCTGGTAGACTTGCCCGCCCGAGCGCCTTCTCACGGCTTGGGATAACTTTCGGATTTGGTTTCACCTGTCGAGCCAGTGGGTGTTCCCCCTTGCGTACCGGCTGGGAGGGGCAATGTACCAAATCCGCTGCCTAATTTTTGACCATTCGGGAGCACGACCTCTACGATACGCCCGATCGGCCGTCCATTCTTAACTGGCATCAAAGTGATGCTAACCTGATCCCCAGGCTTCAAGGACAACTTAGCCCAACCACCGTTGACCATGTCCGCCGGATTGCTGCCCTCGGCAACCCAATGTTCGACGTCGCCTTTGTCATTACTGACGTCGAACCTGAGGATGCAATGGGGGTTGGCCCAGAACCATTCGACCACCGTTCCCTTCATTGTTACTCTTTTCGTCGCGTCGAACGCTGAGGCGCCATGATGCGCAAACAGTGGAACAGAAAGGAGCAAGAGGCCAACAACTAGTGCGACAATTTTCGCGAGGCCATTTCTCATTGGGACGCCCTCCCTTCAGAAAACATCGACGTCTAACAGCCAAAAATCAAACGGATGGTTAGTCTTTGTTCGCGGCCATCGTTTTCGCGGACACCGACGGCACTGTCTTGCCGGCCTGCCAGACGGCGGACAGCTTTTCGGTGTTATGAATATCGTCCAACGGGTTTGCGTCCAGCACAAGGAAATCCGCCCGCCTGCCAGCTTGTAAAGTTCCGAATTGCGATGCGCCTCCCAGGATCTCCGCATTCGTCCCAGTGGCGGCGACGATGGCTTTCATCGGACTGAGGCCGGCCTCGACCATTAGTTGCAGTTCCCGGTGTTCGAAGTAGCCGGGGAAACGAGTGGGGATTCCGGAATCGGTGCCAAAGGCGATTTTCACGCCGGCGTCTGAGAGTGTTTTCAGATTTTTCTTGCCCATTTCGAGTCCCGCCCTGTACTTGGCGATATCCGGATCTTTGCGGCCTTTTTCAACGTTTTCAGGACTTCGAACGAAAGCCAATGCTCCAGGTTCGAACCCCGCCCGGAAGAACGGATCGTCCAGCCACTTCAAGTTGTCGGCATAAGCAAACAGCACTTCGTCGCGGACGAGCGTGGGGATCAGGAAAACGCCGCGCGCTTTCATCGATTGCATAACGTCATTGTCGACGGGCTGGTCACGGATGCTGTGAGCGAAACCGTCAAGACCTGCCGCGAGCAAAGCCTTCGCGTCGCTCAAGTAAAATTCATGGGCGAAGACGCGAATATGCTGCTTATGTGCTTCGTCGATGATCGCTTGATAGATGGCGGGCTGAATTTTGGTGCCATGACCCAACCCGTCATCCACCCACATCTTCAAGAAGTCGGGGTGATGCGCCGCAAGTTCCTGGACATCCTTGCGGGCTTCCTCCGGATTTTGCGGGCGGTAGCGAAGGTCGGTGGGGTTTGATCGCCCTGTATACTCGAGGAAACCTCGGCCCGCCGTAAACAGACGTGCGCCCCCTACATTTCCGGAGCGCTGCGCGTCTCGAATTTTGTAAATCGTATCTTCGTCCTGCCCGAGAGACGCAACGGTCCCAACGCCGTAAGAGAGATATTTGTTGAGCTGCTTGACGACGTTGTCCTCCGTGTAGTGTCCGGCCACGGAATCGGCGCCGTTCGATGACAATCCCAGGTGGCCATGAAGGTTGATGAGGGCGGGCATAATCGTCTTCCCGCTAACGTCCCTCACGTCGGCATCCTTAGGAATGGAAACGCTCCCCGCCTTCCCGGCGGCGGCGAGATGATCGCCTTCGATGACGAGCACGGAGTTCTCGATTGCCGGCCGGCCCGTTCCATCAATCAGACGCGCGCCTTTGAGCACGATCTGTTGCGCCTTGGCCTGAGCGCCAATGCGGGGGCAAGCAGAAAATATCGCCAGAACAATACCCAGAATCACCAACGTGTACGAACGATTGAACACTTTCATCTTGTACCTCCTTGCTGACCGGGATACTAGTGCAGGCCGGAGCTGGCGTCAAACTTACTCGTACTGAATTATGGGAGTGAACGAGCGGAATAGAGAAGTCTCGCGAAGGCCCTGCGCAACATCGCGGACGGGTTGGGAGGACATGGGATGGCCGAATGGGAAAGCTCAGTGGTAGAATCCAAAAACGAAGCGGACGGGTGTATAGTTGCGTTTCCGACAAGTCTATGTACGGACGTGCGAGTCAAGAATCCATGCTGGTTCACCACTTTGAAAGATAAGGAGCGCTCATGAAAAAGTTATTTTCGATCTTCATTCTTGCAGTCACCACGCTGATCCCGGCGGGCGTATCGCGGGCGCAACTGGCCGCGCCGAATGAAACGGGCGTGACGATGGGACACGTGCATCTAGTTGTTCAGGACTTGGAGGCCGGCAAAAAGTTCTGGCTGGCGATGGGGGGGACGCCCACGAAGCTCGGGGCGAACGAGGTCATCAAGTTTCCCGGTGTCTTGATATTCCTTCGGAAGGGCGAGCCTGCCGGCGGTTCCGTTGGATCGGTGGTGAATCACATTGGGTTCTATGTGCCGAACGTCCCGGAATCCGTGACGAAATGGAAGGCGGCAGGCCTCAAGACGGAACCCGGTCAAAGAGCGGGACAGGCTTATGTGACTACGTCGGACGATCTGGTTCGGATCGAGATACTCGAAAACACTTCGCTCACTGTTCCAATTGCGTTTGACCACATCCATTTTTGGGTGACGGAATCCTCCATACCAGAAATCCAGTCCTGGTATGTCAAAATGTTTGGCGCGGCGCCTCTCAAACGGGGCCAGTTCGCGGCCGACAGCATACCGGGAGTGGCCCTGCTGTTTGCAAAATCGGACCCTGCGACCGTGCCGACCAAAGGTCGAGGTCTGGATCATATTGGATTCGAGATCAAGGATCTCGAGGCGTTTTGCAAGAAGGCGGAAGCCAGCGGAGTGAAGTTCGACATGCCCTACACCAAGCGGCCCGATTTGGGTATTTCGCTGGCATTCCTGACCGATCCCTGGGGAACGTACATCGAGTTGAACGAAGGTCTGAACCACTTGTGAAAACTCTTATGCTCGGTTTAGCTCGATGGCAGCCATAACATCCGCGCTGCTGCCGATTGACAACCGGGTGAGTTGAAAACTACACTCCGCTCGCGGAATTTGGCGTGAGTTTTGGATTTTGCCGCGCATGTTTCGGGCGCGAGGCTCTGTTGTGGCGACGTAGCCGGTTATGGGGGCGGGGCATCCAATCGTCCAGGAGGAAATAACAAATATGGTACGCAAGGCTTCGGCAGTCTGGAACGGGTCACTGAAAGAAGGCAAGGGAACGATTTCAACCGATAGCGGCGTTCTCTCAAAGACGCAATATTCGTTTTCCACGCGCTTTGAGAATGGCGCCGGCACGAACCCCGAAGAGCTGATCGCCGCCGCGCATGCCGGGTGTTTTACGATGGCGCTTTCGGCGCAGCTCGGCAACGCGGGCATCACGCCCGAGAGCCTCGAAACCACGGCCGCGGTGACACTGGAAAAACTCGAAGCCGGCTTTACAATCACAAAAATTCATCTTGACGTCGCCGCGCGCATTCCCGGGGCGGACAAAGCGGCGTTTGAGAAGGCAGCGGAAAATGCGAAAGCGGGCTGCCCTATTTCCCGGCTGCTGAAGGCCGAGATCACCATGACTGCTCGTTTATCGGGTGATCGCGCCGTCAGCGCGTAGGATTTGATCGCGGATGAAAGCACTGCGCAGCCATAATCAAACGTAACTTCAGCGGCTAAACAGGTTGCAGAAAAATATACTTTCGGACCTTCAGGGGTTAAAACCCCTGAAGGAAACGCGGACTTTATGTCGTGCCTGAAGGCACGACCCACAAATCGTGAGACTTTTTCCGCAGCGTGTAAAGCCGTCCTGAATCCAGGCCGCTAACGACGCGGCTGAACAGTTTGCGGAAAAAGTCAATTCAGAGCCGCTTTTAGTAGCACAGGCACTCTTGCCTGTGCTGGTTGTGCTGCACTTATCATCCATGCACAGCCAAGAGTGGCTGTGCTACTCGACTTTTTCCGCAAGCTGTGAAGCCGCGTCCCACAAAGATTCGACGTTCTCACACAGACTCTGAAGTCTGGCCCTCCAAACCGAGCTGATATTCTTGGCGTTGAAGACGAAATGGCGGGAGCACATGGATTAGGCGGGCCCCCGCTTCATCCTGCGGGTGTGGGACGTTCAGCGTAAAAGTAGAGCCCGCACCCGTTGCCACGGTGATTCACGCCGCCGCTTAATTGCGCTTTCGCTTCCTTGGCGTTCGACCCATTCAGCGAGTCGGGGTGCCCATCAAGAATTGCGGGGCCCTCCTTTCCATTCGAAGCTAAATTGTGAAACTGCTGCGATATTGCATTTCGTGGTTGACGCGGTGCATGGATGTGATATTGCTTTGCCCTGACTTTTCATCAACAGAACAAGGTCACGTCGTCAAATCCGCGTCTCCTCCGAAAGGACACTTGCGATGTTTGAACAGGTTCTCGACCCGGCGGGAAACCTCTGGCTCACGGTCCTGATTGCATTGGTTCCGCTGATTGCTTTGCTCTTCATGCTCGCGGTCCTTCGAATGACGGCATGGCTTGCCACCATCCTTGTGGGATTGATCACGATCCCACTGGGAGTCTTGGTGTGGCACGCGCCCCTCGCCAATTCATTGAAAGCTTATCTCTATGGGGGACTGACTGGGTTCTGGGTGATTAATTGGATCACGTTTTGGGGAATTACGATTTTTAATACGCTTGTGCTCACGGGCAATTTTGATCGATTCAAGAAGTGGATGATCCACCATGCCACCGCCGATATCCGAATACAGACCATTATGATGGCCTGGGCCTTCGGGGCCTTGCTCGAAGGGCTGGTCGGCTTTGGCGTTCCATGGGCAGTAGTCGTGCCCATACTGGTGAGTCTGGGGATTGCCGACCTGGATGCCATACGTGTTGCCGCACTGGCGAACAACGCGCCGGTTTCGTATGGCGCGCTGGGAGCTCCCATTCTGGGCTTGGCGGCAGTGACGGGTCTTCCCATGCTGGCGCTATCCGCCTCCATCGGTGACGTTGTTGCTGTCCTCGCTTTGCTGCCGCCGTGGGTGCTGATCTATCTGGTGAGCGGGCCGCAGGGCGTCGCGGAAGCTTGGCCTTTGGCCATCGTGGGCTCGCTTTCCTATATCTTGGGCCAGTGGCCGGTCGCGCATTTCCTGGGGCCGTATCTACCCGACCTCAGCGGGGCGCTGGTTTCATTTTGGGTACTCTTCTTATTCGTGAAGGTATGGCGTCCAAGGACGATCCGCGGATACGGCGGCGCGCCATTGCAATCGGCTCCGGTCGCAGCGTCAAATCATGCGGAATTGACGTCGGCAAGTGAAGCGCTTACAGCCTGGATGCCTTACCTCGTGCTCATTATCGTCGTAGTTGCGTGGACGGGTCCGTGGTCGCACATGCCGTTGATCAGTTGGCTCAAACTGTCTGTTTCAGCCAAGTCTTCGGTGACACACAGCCCCATCTCCTCGACCTTTAACTTTGCCCCGTTTGGCGGCGGCACTTCAACACTGGCCGCCTGGCTGGTGATTTTGGCGATCCTGCGGCCAAGCTGGGAGACGCTGAAGAACGTCTTTTCCCGGACGCTTCAACAGATGTGGGGAGCGCTGCTGGTGGCATTTTTTATTTTCGCCCTGGCATACGTCTTCGTTTATACGGGGATGGCAAACTCGCTGGCGTATGGGCTGTCGAAAATCGGTTTATTTTTCGTGGTCTTGGCGCCCATTCTTGGATGGATTGGCGTCGCCCTCTCCGGCAGCAATACGGCGACGAACGCAATGTTTGGACCGGTTCAGGCAATGACAGGAAGGCTATTGAATCTGCCTGTCCTGATGCTGCCATCGTTTAACTCGGTCGGCGCCGAAGTGGGCAAGCCAATCGCTCCCCAGACAGCCAGCGTCGGCGTTTCAACCAGCAAGCTGGTGCGCAGCGAGGGGCAGGTAATTCGGCACAATATGGGTTGGACGCTTATTATGCTGGCCTACTTGATCCTGATCGGCGTGCTCTTCTATTTCGTGTTCCCGAATCGGATGACACTCTAGTGACTGGTGACTGGTGACCGGTGACTGGTGAAAACCCGAGCTAGAGGAACCGAGGAGAAAATTAAAGCCTGAGCCGACGCGGAAGACTCAAAAACGGATTCCCGAACGCAACTCAACAAAGCTGCCGTAGGATGGATTTGCACCGGTCACTAGTCAGCGGTCACCAGTCACTAGTGGGTGTGGTGCGGAACAGGTTGGAGCGAAGCTCGGTGGATAATTTCATCTGCGATCTGATCGAGCGGAAGAATTTTCTCGGCCAAGCCAGCGCGCGCGACAAAGCCGGGCATCCCCCAGACGACGCTGGTGGCCTCATCCTGAACAACCACAGGCGCATTTTGCACGCACAGCGCTTCGCAACCTTTCAGCCCATCTTGTCCCATCCCCGTGAGAATAATGCCCAGAGATTTCGCGCCAAAGACTTCGGCGACCGAACGAAATAACACATCCACGGAAGGTCTGCAGAAGTTTTCACGCGGCCCCTGGTTGGTGCGCAAGCGGATGAGGCCCCCTTCTTCCTTCACAAGCATGTGAAAGTCACCCGGCGCTATCCAGATGCATCCGGGCTCGAGCAATGCGCCCGGCTGGCATTCGCGAACCGGCAAGGGGCACTTAGCAGTGAGGCGTTTGGCAAGCAGCGCCGTAAAGATTGGCGGCATATGCTGCGCCACGACCACCGGCAGAGAAAATTCCGCGGGCAAAGCAGGCAGGAGTCTGGCGAGTGCGTCCGGCCCACCGGTCGAAACGCCAATCGCGATGATCCCGGGACGCGAAGTGTGGGAAGAAATCGGACGCGTTCGGATCTCGGCGTGCCGGCCCTTCTGAACAGGCCTGGAAGCGCCTGCCGTTGGCGTTTGCCCCGGGCCAGAAATGTGGCACAGCGACCTAATTTTGGGAATGAGTTCCCGGGTGATGCCCTCCGATGTGGCGCCCATGTCCGAGTTGCTCGGCTTCGTGACATAGTCGGTCGCGCCTAAGGAAAGCGCGTCGAGCGTGGCTTCCGCCCCTCTTTCGGTGAGGGTGCTGAACATGATGATGGGAACATGAGGGAGAAGTTTGCGGATTTCCGGAATCGTTTCCAGGCCGTTCATCTCCGGCATCTCGATGTCCAACAAAATGACATCGGGACGCAGGGACAAGAGTTTGGCCAAGGCCAATCGGCCATTGCTGGCCGTGCCGACAACTTCCAAGTCAGGATCGTGCGAAAGCCCATCTGAAAGCGCCCTACGAACGACCACAGCATCGTCTACGATCAAGATGCGCTTTCTAGGTGAAGGTCCCAAACCGCACAGCCTTCCTCTACTCCGGAACCCTCTGGAGTGAACGTGGTTGATAACAAACGAGACAGACTTAAGCGGCGCTGTTCCCGAGAATCCAGGCGCCTTTCAAATCGTTCAAGCGGCCCGCTGCCTGACGCCGCCGTTGCTCTGCCCCCCATCAGTCACCTTAAATTGGTCGACCAGCCCGCGCAGTTGCGTGGACATCTGCGCCAGCGCCTGCGCCGCTTTCATCGATTCATGCGCGCTCGATGACGTGCCTTGCGCCGCCTGCGCCACTCCCGTGATGTTCTGCGAGATTTCCGTCGAGCCCTTCGCGGCTTCCGTGACATTTCGCGACATCTCGTTCGTCGTCGCGCTTTGTTCCTCTACCGCTGTCGCGATGGTGCTCGATATGTCGTTCAGCTGGTTGATCACCGCTCCAATCGTGGCAATCGCGTCCACCGCTCCCTTCGTGTCCGTCTGAATCGCCGCAATCCTTTGGCTGATATCCTCTGTCGCCTTGGCTGTCTGCTTCGCCAGTTCCTTCACCTCATTCGCCACCACCGCAAACCCCTTGCCCGCTTCCCCTGCCCGCGCCGCTTCTATCGTCGCGTTCAAGGCCAGCAGGTTGGTCTGTTGCGCGATGGAGGTGATCACCTTGATGACCTGGCCGATTTCCGCGCTGGACACGCCCAGCTTGGAAATTGTGGCATTGGTCGTTTCCGCCGTTTTCACCGCCTGGCTGGCCACGCGCGCCGATTCGGTGGCGTTCTTGGCGATATCCTGAATGGTTGTACTCATCTCCTCCGCGCCCGTCGCAACCGTCTGCAGGTTGCGGTTCACCTGATCGGTAGCGGTGGAAACCACATTGGCCTGCGCTGTTGTTTCTTCGGAACTCGACGTGATTTGCTGGCTGACCGCGGAGAATTCCTCGCTGGCATTGGCCACCTGCTGCGCGTTTTCAGAAACGGCTATGATCATTTTCTTGAGGCTCGCCTGCATCATATTCATGGCAGCGGTCAAGTCTCCGAGTTCGTCATTGCTTACCTGTTTCACTTCCTCGCCCGTCAAGTCGCCCCCCGCAATGGCCTCCGCCTGCGTAAGAGCAGAAAACGTAGCGTTCGAAATCTTCCGGCTCAGATAAATTGCAACAAAGCTGCCAATGGCAAGGGCCGCCAGCACAGTTCCCCACATCGTCCAAACCAGAGAACTGTTGGCCAACAACATCGCCTCTGTATTTGTCTTGAGTCCCTGGTCATTCGTGTCTGCTATCTCTCCCAGTGATTTCTCGATTGCATCGTTAATAGCTGTCGCCTTGTCGGCGAATTGGTCCCCGCCGTTGACGATCGCGTCGCGTTCTCCGGTTGCCGCCACACTCATTGATCCTTCCTGGACCTGACGCAACTTGGGCAGTTGTTCCTTGATTTGTGCAAGCCGATCTCTGTTTCCAGGAATCACCCATTGGAGTGAAAGCGGTGTCAGGCCATCCATGTCTTTATCAACCCCACCCCATGCGCCGTCATACTGCTTCTTAGCGATACCTCTCCTTGTTGTTTGGGTTCCGAGGAGGACTACCTGCCTGCCTTTGTTCTGCGTCATATTTAAATCCCTCTGCAAATCCTTGACCAGTTCTATGGTCGGGACTCGCAGTTGCACCATGAATTCTTGCGTTCGCCTGATTTCGTTCGCCTTGAAATTGGAAACTACAGCACTGAGCAGCATCAATGAGAGGATGGTCCCAAATGCGAGTCCGAGTTTCTTGCCAACGGTAAGTTTCATTTTGTGTCTTCCTTTCATTCCCGGCTTCACAGAGGTGCGATTCGCTTTGTGTTTCTCGTTCGCCTATCACAGATACGATTTCCGGCGAGGGAGTCACAGGCGGCGGGAAGCCCCAACTCGCAGCTTCCGGCGGGCGCGCAATCAGCTGATCGGGTCACTTGGCGGCGACGGCTTCGACGCTGGGCGCGGTTTCATACGCTTTTTCGGTATCCAGCACGTGCAATAAGTGTTTGTCGAGCTTGTGGACGCCGAGGATCACCTCGCGGACCTTGCCCTGAAGGGTTTCGGGGGGACGTTCGAAAGAGTCATCGTCGACTTCCACCACATCGCCGATCTCGTCAACCAGGAGGCTCACCGCGCCATCCGCGGAGCGAATCACGACGTTCATCGGGAGCATGTCGTCCGGGCGGTTCGGCAACTCCAAGCGGCGGCGCAAATCGACGGCCGTGACGATCTGGCCGCGGAGATTCATCAAACCGCTGACCACGTCAGGCGCCAGGGGAATGGGGGTCAATTCCAGATAGCGCATGACCTCCTGGACTTTCTGGAGTTCGACGCCGAACATGAGTTTGTCGAGATAAAACGTACAGAACTGGTGTGGTTGTGCCATGGATTAGTGGGAAACCTCCGCGTGTTCGATTTGCAGGCTGCGATTCTCCAAGGAGAAGCGCTTAATGGCGGGGATGTCCAGAAGTTCGGTAACGCGCTCGTTGATCACGACGGAGTATAGAACTCCGGCACGGGTTGCCGGTGACTTCACATCCGCCCGGTCTTCGACGATGTCCAGAATACGGTCAACGACAATGCCGATGGTCTCCCCTTCGTCATTGCAAACCAGCACTTGTAAGGGGCCTGAATCAGCATCGGCCATGCTTAGAGCCTGGCGGACTCGAACCCGCCTCTCTTCCAGCACGCGAGCAAGGCGGAGCAATGGCAAAATCTTTCCGCGGTATTGAATGACCCACTCATTGCCGGATTTTTCCACTTGAGAGGCCGGGAATTCTTCCAGGCGGGCGAGGATCGCCAGTGGCAGGGCCATCCGGGAGTCGCCGGGGCCGGCAAATAGAAGAAAGCTATGCTTTTCAATTTCTTTTTCGAGCAATTCGTCAGCTTTTTCGGCCAGCGCACGGTCGCGGACTCCGGAAAGGATACTGGCGCTCTGCGCCAACCCGACGACATCCAGGATGAGCGAGACCCTGCCATCTCCCATGATGGTGGCGCCGGCAAATACCTTGATCCCCTTCAATTGTTTGCCCAGTGGTTTGACTACAATTTCCTCGGAATCATTGATCTCATCGACGACGAGACCGAATAGGTGGTCGTCCGCCTGGAGCACAACAATGTTGATGGCCTCATTCTTCTCGCACTCGCTTCTTGCATCCGTGGTGAGTCCGAGTTCCTGACTTAGATAGATCACGGGCAACAACTTCCCGCGCATGCGATACACCGGGACGCCATGGACCAGTTCAATGTCCTTGCGAACGCGATCCCCGTCCAACCGCACGAGCTCTTGAATGCTGACCTGGGGAATGGCAAACCGCTTTCCAGCAGCTTGAACGATGACGGCGCGGACAATGGCAAGTGTCAGAGGGATCTTGATCTTGATCGCCGTTCCCTTCCCCGGAGAGCTTTGAAGATCTACGGTCCCATTCACTCTGTCGATGTTGGTCTTGACGACGTCCATCCCCACACCGCGACCGGAAAGATTGGTCACTTTGTCCGCGGTGGAAAAACCAGGGAGGAAAATAAGGTTCAGCAATTCACGATCGCCCATCTGCGAGGCCTGTTGGGAAGTAATCAGGCCACGCTCGAGAGCTTTGTTCTTCACACGAACCGTGTCGATACCGGCGCCGTCGTCCGTGATTTCAATAACCACCTGGCCGCCTTCATGGCATGCGCGCAGCTTCAGGTGACCTTCAGGCCGTTTTCCTTTCGCCACGCGTTTGTCCGGCATTTCGAATCCGTGATCCACCGAATTGCGCACAATGTGGGTCAATGGGTCCTTGATGGCTTCGAGAAGGCTCTTATCGAGTTCCGTCTCCTTTCCTTCCATCTCAATCAACACTTGCTTGCCACAGCCCTTGGCGACATCCCGGACCACGCGCGGGAACTTGTCAAACACGTTGCTGATCGGCTGCATGCGGGTCTTCATGACCTCCCCTTGCAGCTCGCTTGTCAGGAGATTCAATTGTTGCGTGGAGCTGGTGAGGATGGGGTCGCTCTGCCGTCCCGAGAATTGCGTGATCTGATTTCGAGTCAGGACGAGTTCCCCCACGAGATTCATGAGTCTGTCCAGGAGGTGGACGTCCACGCGAATCGTTTCGGCAGCCGAGATATTGGTCCGCGATTCATCCTGGGTGCGCATGGCGGCTTGAAGATCTTCCTGGCTCACCGATCCGACCGAGACAAGGATCTCTCCGATCCGGCGTGCGTCTCCTTCCGACTGCTCTTTCAAAGCGCGCGCGAGGACTTCGGGGTCCAGAAGGCCTCGTTCAACCAGCAATCCGCCGACCTTCCTACTGATGGGCCGGTGTTTCTTATCGGTTTTGCCCGTTGCTGCCGGGGGGGCCTCGGATTCCTGCCGAGCTGCGACAATTTCCTCTGGTTTTTCTTGTGTTGGCGACGACTGGCCAAGTTTCGGCGCGACATCGTCTTCTTTCCGGGGGGCGGCTTGATGTTTCTTTGAAGAGTCCGCTGATTTCGACTCTCGCGACACTTTGGTCTCAGGTTTCTGCCCAGGGTGTTGCAATCGATTTAAGTTCTCGATCAGCTCCGGATAGTCCTTTTTGCCATCCTGCCCGGAGGCTTGAATTTCTGACAGGATGGTCCGAATGGCGTCCACCATAGCCAACAATCCACTGGTGAGTTCCGCCGTCAGTGAAATCTTGCCGTCTCGAAGGAGGGAAAGAAGGCTCTCCCCCGCGTGAGCAACTTTCTCGAGCTTGGCGAAACCCAGGAACCCGCAACTGCCCTTTATCGTGTGGATGGTTCGAAAGATGCTGGATAGAAGGTCTTCAGAAGACGGATCCAACTCCAATTTCACAAGTTCGCTGTCGAGCCGATCCAGATTCTCGTTACTTTCGATGAGAAATTCATTAATTAGATCGTCCATTTTGTCACCCCGTTCGCCGCGATCGAGCCCGAGAGAATGGTGGTACACATGGCAGGCCGGCGGTCCCGCGAAGCGATACTGTTTTTGTTCAGAGACACTTCACGTAGACACCTTCTCGCTCAGGACACACGTAGTTAATCGTCAAATGTGGGCTTTCGCTTTAGTGAAGGCGTCGATCCATGGACGCGTGGTCCATTCAGGTACAGTCAAACCACAGCCCTGTGGAATGGAGCTCACTTTCAAATTCGGACATACCACAACACCCTCATTTGAACTGTTTGCGGGATAGTGAAATAGTGCGCTTTATCGTCGGCGTTCTTACCAATACCGGTGGACAGCGCATCTTGGTGGAGCGAATCGTGCAAAGTCACCGGCAAAGGCGGGCACGAGGACGCCGATGCGGCTTCCACAAAACCAGCGAAGGGCGGCACCACACCGGACTTGTCTCCCATCGACCCGATTCAGTTCTGGCATTTTTATCGGCAGATCAAGGGCAGGGCTTGAGCACTCTGGCGGTTCGGTGTGACGTGACTTGTGACCACTGCTGGATATCCCCCAGCTCGGGCGATCTTCTCCCATTTTCCTCCGCGCTGAATTCGTAGACCCGCCCGGGCTCACCAGCCGGACTAATCGTTTCGCTTCAATGTGACGATGACTTGGGTGAGACACAATCTTGCCTTCGTGAAATAAGAACTAACCAATTCCAAGTTGTGACTCACTGCGAGGTCGTAATGCGAAAGATTTCCTTGATGGCGGCTATATTTCTGGCCACTTCCAGCGTGGGCGCACAGGAATTCGTCAGAAGCCAGCCAGCGAGAAGAGATTCCAACGCGTTTGGGGCGATAGCTGGCGGATTGGTGACCGAAACCGGCGCGGCCGCTCGAGACTTGGTGACGTGGCACGATCCGAAGTGGACATTCCTTACGATCGCACAGATTGGCGCGGCAACTGCGGACGCCGAGACAAGCCTCCACAATTTTCATCGCTGTCCGACATGTGTGGAAAAAGGTATCGCGAGGTTAGTCGTCGGCCGTCGTCCTGATGCGCACAAATATATCGTCGCGGGACTCATTGAAATCAGTGTTGAAGCGGTGACGGCTCATTATCTTCGCAATCATGGGCCCATACGAAAATGGTATTGGCGATACCTTTGGGCAGTGCCTCAGACCTTTTCTCTTTACGAACACACACGCGCCGATTTTCACAACGCCGGCCTCCAGTTGAGGTGTGACAGCGCAGGTTTGAATTGCTTCTGATGCCGCCATGCGCATGCCAACGATTCTTTGGACTACTGGATCGCCGGCGCAACGTAAGGGAGCGTCCGCGCAAAAAACCACATGAAAAACAGGACCAACACGGAGTTAACAAGGAAGTAGACGAGGCCGTAGCCGATCAAGTCCCGCGCTCGCACCTTCAGCAGTCCTAGAAGAGGAAGCATCCAAAAGGGGTTGATCAGGTTCGGCAAGGCTTCGGAGGTGTTGTAAATCTGCACCACCCAGCCGAGGTTCACATGAAGATCCTTGGCTGCCTGCAAAACGTAGGGCGCTTCAATAATCCATTTGCTGCCTCCCGAAGGGACGAACATTCCAAGAATCGCGGAATAAATGGAAACCAGGATTGGGTACGTGTTGGTGGAAGAGAAGCTCACAAAAAAGTGGGCCAGGTCCCGGGAGATCGGCGACAGCGTTATTATGCCGAATATTCCTCCGTAAAACGGAAATTGGATCAAAACTCCGGCGGTGGCAGGAACGGCATTGTTTACCGCGCGAACGAACGACCGGGGTCTCCAGTGCAGCAGCAATCCCAACATCAAGAACAGGAGATTGTATGTGTTCAGATCCAGAGCGGCGAGAGGACCTCGTGCCGCGAGGACTTGCACGAGATACGCCATGCCGAGCGCGCCGACCACGATGGAAAGTACTGGCGCATATTCGAGCCACTCCGCGGGAGCGCGGCGCTCTTCCAGTTTTTGCAGTTCGAGCCCTTCGGTTACGCCGAAGGATTCAGCAGTCTTCGTCGAGCTTGCCGGCGCGGACAGATATGCCACGACAACGCCAGCGAGCATAAGGATGCCCGCCGTTGCCAGGCTCTGCCAGGTATAGATGGTTTCCCGAAGAGGAATCACCCCACTGATCTTGAGCAGCGCGGTGGGAATCGCCGCTGGCGTCGCCATGACGAGCGCAGCCGACGACGACAGGCCAAGCGCCCACACGCTGCCTGTGCCCAGGTAAGCGGCCGCGCCAATCGCGCGATAGTCGATTCCGCGCACGTTCCTCACGACTTCCCGCACCAGGACCCCGCTGAAAATCAGACTGAGCCCCCAACTGAGCATCGCCGTCGCCATCGAGAAAAAGGCGACGAAGGCTACTGCCGCGCGAGGGGTGCGCGGAATGCCCGCAAGCCAGCGAATCAATTGGTGAACTGGCGGAGATGTGGCAACCACATAGCCGCCGATGATGATGATCGCCATCTGCATGGTGAACGGAATGAGGCTCCAAAAACCGTCCCCGAAATATTTGATGAGGTCCCGGATCGCGATGCCCATAAGAAATCCGGCCACGAAAACCACAATAAGACCGGACAACGCGAAGACGAAGGCGTCCGGAAACCATCGTTGCGACCAATCGGCGAGTGCCATGCCGATTCGCGCAAATCCAGCCGCGGAATCGCCACCACTTTCACGCACCTCGTTGCCCCCTGGGCCCGGCACCATCTGTTCTCCCAATGTTAAGCGGCTTACTCAGGTACAAAAGACCCACACACCCGGTTTGCGGCGCAGATTATATGACATCCCGTACGTTTAAGGGCGATCCGCGTGCGAATGAAGGCAGGACTGTAGTTGGATCGATTTCAAGTCGTCAGTGCTGCCGCGAGTTTGCTGACATCAGAGAGATTTTCGAGTGATTTCACGGAGTCAATGATTACCTGAGTTTTTGCAGCAGGCCATTTCGCAAATTCCGCGCAACCCCTGAACTTGCCGGCCACTTCATCGTAGCTCATCGGATTTGAGGGACTGCCCTTCGCAAATTCAGCGCGGCCTGAAAGAACCTTGCCGCTCTTCAGATGAATTTTGAGAATGCTGGTCATTTTGTCGAGCCCGGCGTTTTCGGCCTCCGGGTCGATGTAGAAGTTCACACGTTTGATCATTTCTTGCACGTCGGCGCGTTGAACGGAGGCGTCTTGAAATTCAATGAGGCCCGCTTTGCGATCCAACAGCAGGATGCTCAGACAATATTCCATGCTGAACTTGCCCTGGAGTCCCGTGGTCGGACGATGATGCAGGAGCGACGTCAGCATCGCGTGGTTCGCCCCCAGGTCCACCTTCTCCACATCCGCGGGTTTGATGTCGTTCTCGTGGATCAGGCGCAGCATTTCTCCCATGGCCGGATGCGATAACGATCCGGAGGGATGCGGTTTAATTGAAACGCCGGGCGATGCGAGGGCCCAGGGTTTGCTGAGGCGGCCCACAATTGCGTCGGGGTCGAAACCGCCGCCTTCGGCCTGAAAGAAACCGAGCGGCGCCTCCAGAATGTTGTCCGAGGCTGTCCAACCGAGCGCCGCGAGGTCGACGGCCAGAGTCCCATTTTCCGCGGCATGTCCCGCCTGGAAAGGCTTCGTCATGGAGCCGAAATTATTTCGGAAGCCGCCGCCTTCGGTTGCGACAACACCGAGCGCATATTGCGTTTGCATCACATTCAAGCCTCGCAACTTGGCGCAGGCCGCGGCGCTGCCGAACGATCCGCACGTGCCGGTGGTATGAAAACCTTCGTCGTAATGGCGTGGCGAGATGGCTTCGGCAATCTTGCATTCCACTTCCACACCCACGTGATACGCGACCATGAGATCTTTCCCAGTGCGCCGCCCCAGCTCACACAGCGCCAATGCTGGAGGAAGGACGCCTACCGAGGGATGCGTAAGCAAGCCGTAAATGCGGTCCTTCGCCGCGGCAAGCTGCGTGTCGTCAAAATCATCGGCGTGGATGGAAACTCCATTGGCGAATGCGGCGAAGCG
>WNEY01001139.1_pt1 | contig 18350 bp, 19 predicted proteins | sample 5400531 | NCBI WGS metagenome assembly WNEY01 (sample SAMN13153338, study PRJNA577476) | soil metagenome | isolation source: 200 cm saprolite under Douglas fir tree site 1 | place: USA:California | collected 2015-04-18
GGTTTGATAGCTAGTTTCGCCAATTCGTTCTCCCGGTCATTAATGGACGCGAGCAAGGACCGTGCTGCCGCCACGGCGCCGAAAATGATCCGCGCGGGCTCGCTGCGACCCATTGCAGAACGGTCCCGACCAGAGGTTGCCTCCTCCCGACCCGGACCGCCTCAGCTGGAGGGAGGGTCGTGCCGGGTCACAGAGGAATCCGCGGGCATAGGCGATTGCGCATTGGGTAATCGGGCTTGGATCGCGCGGCTAGGTCGCGCCGGAGAATTCAACGCATTCCGGCCGATGATCGTGAGGTGCCAAGCCCTCACACCAGGGAACCCATCAAAGCATCTCCACTCGACCCACCCCCGGACTTGGCAGGCGCGCTTCGTGGAGTTCCGGACAGCCGCGGTCTGCCCGTTGTCTCGAGGCCCGAGCTCCCGCAGCGTTTCCAGAAATTTGCGCTGATCATCCGACGGATGTTCTCGCGGCCTGTGCCGCTTCGCGTATCCGACCATCCCCCCTCCCGCTCCCCGACCGTGGCACGCTTAATAAGCTTTGTGGCGACACGGTGCGGTGATCAGGTATTTTGATGGCAGCGGTCGATGAGGCCGTTTTTCTGTCTACTGGTTGCAAAAACGTCACAGCCACGGTTTTCCCCGCGTCTGCTGGAAAACGCCACAAAGCAGCTGTTAGCTCGCGCTGCCGTGATTCGGGGGTCGCAGGATGGGTAACGAAGCGCCAGAAAGCTTGCCCATTGTCCGATGTCCCGGCTGCGAAGAGCCGATGGAGCCCAAGGGCGCCGCGCCAGTCACCAGGGAACTGGATGACATCAGCTACGTCTGCCCGAAGTGCGGCGCTGAGACGAAGCGCACGATGAAGCGGGGATAGTGCGCGTCCGCCAATTTCGGGGTCGTGGGTTTCGGACCCGATTTTGATCTCCACCGTGCTGATGCCCGGTATTGAAGGGGGAGGGGACGGCCGCCGATGTTAACAGCGCCGTGGCTTAATTGTTAATGGGCCGACTTTCGTTCTCCGATGGAACGCATCAATGACTCAATTTCACAACGCACGAGAGATCCCAGAGTCCCCGTGTGGAGTTCCGTCCCCGCGAACGCCACCTGCAAGGCCCCCGAATCGAGTCTCATTAAAACCGTTTTCAAGTTACAATCGTTTCACAAGCGTCATCATCTTGGCGGGCAAAATTGTGGATTGCGGATTTGACTGCCGCGTGTTCGCCATTTTCAGCTGTTCACCTCCAGTTGCCACTGCGCATTTAAGGGGCTCGCGAGCGGGCCATCGGGTGAATTGTGGCCACGCCACCTGGCGACTATTCTACTAACCCGCTGATGCGAGAACATTTTGGATCGATGATCAAACCAGGTTCGCTCAATGGGTTATTTGCACAGGTTGAGACCGCCCAGGCGGCCGGACCAGCGATCGATTACTATACGCTACTTGCCGGAGCCGTTGACGGTCTCAGTGAAAACACCACCGCTATGCGGCATGCGCTGTATGCTAGTGCGGAGACGGCGCTTATCCGCGAGCTGCGGAGCCATGATCCGCCCCTTCCGGAATCCGAGATCACGCGCGAACACCTGTCATTCCACAGAGCCATCTACAAAGTCGAAACGGAGTGGGTGTTGCGACATACCCTGCCGCTGAGCAGAGCCACGCTCCGGCGCCATACATCGCCTTCTGATCCACCCGCGTCATTGCCCGAGATGGCCGCAGTCACGCCTGAATCACAAATGGGGGAAAGTGGCGCGAGTGAGTCGGCCGTTGAGTCCTCCGAGACCGGAAACGATCCACCACCTCCATCTTGGCTGTTGGCTAAAGAAGTTGAGCCTGAACGGCCAGCCAGTCCCCTCAAAGGGGCCATCTGGGCGTCAGTCTTAATATTCATCGTCGGGATCTTAGCTGTTACACTTTTTCTGAAACCAGAAAGAATGAGCTTTTTACTAGTTCGGACCCATCTAGTGCAGGCGTTGGTTAACATCCCGCCGTCGAAACTTGTGGAGCTCACAGACTGGGGTTCATCATGGGCGCTTGAAACGATGCGAAGCTTGATGGCGCCTGTTGCGCAAAGTGCGGCCTTATATGAGGAAGATCCGACCGACCTACGAGGAATACGTTACATCGGCTCGGTGATGTGGAGGAGCGAGAGGCCAGACGATGGGAGCGCCTTCGGGCTCATCAGTCTGGCCTCTATCAAGATCCCTGAGCTCAACATGAGTGTAACGATTCGGTTTCGCCGTAATGCCGATGAGGTATTGGCGGAAACCCACATCATAGAGATGATGTTCAATTCGACCGATCCAGCATTCGGCGGCATCTCCGATGTCTTGGATATCATGTTGAAACAGTCGGAGGAGGCCCTCGGCCAGCGGCTCGCCGGAGTCATTAAGCATGCGAGTTCTCGGTTCTTCATTGTGGCGCTTTCAACGACTGAGACGGACACACGACGCAATCGGGAACTGATGAAGGAACAGTGTTGGTTCGATATAGCAATCGTCTACACTAGTGGTCGACGCGCAATACTTGCTTTTGAGAAAGAAAAAGAAGCGTTTGCCAGGATGGAGTGAGTAGTGAGGACTGGTGTCCTTTCCGAAAATTCCGATGAAAGACAGTGCCTTGGTGAATGGGAGAAAGGTAGTCCGGAACTGGCACATCTCGGAAGAGCCAATCGGCGTCCGAAATGTCTGCTTACTGAGGATAAAGGGACGTGCTCAGGAAAGAGCGGACGCGCCGCCAGCGCAGTCACTCGCCAGGGAAGCAAGTTTAACCACCAGGGCCTAGTTTTTGGCTCTGATAATTGGATGTTATCGGAGGTAATCCCCTTTCGCCGAGTTCGCGACGCGGGTTATAGCTAACCCATCCAGGGCGCAAACAGGTCCCCGATAGGTTTCAGCGATGACCCGGTTCGCGGCTGGAGCCGGGTGGCCGTGCGGGCCCGCTCGACAACCGCAGTGGAAAAACCCAGAACCGCGCCAGAACGACGGGTGGGTGGTAAAAAGTACGTCGACAGAATACGAGCGTAGCACTCGCCGATTTAATAACGAGGTCTCATCGGGGCGGCTGATGAGTTGCTCCGATGCTCGTTCCCCAATTGGGCTGTTTGGACTTCCCGGTCGTCGCCGGGAGCCCCTCTCTTCACGGCTGCCCGCGCCCTGACACGACCTCTTGGAGCCACCCCTTCACTCGCCTCTCGTCCATGGGCTTGGGGATCAACGGTCGACCGGCGAATGCCGGATCGATTCCGTCAGCGGCTCTGGCAGACACGAATGCGAACGGGACGTCACGACTCGCCAGCTTCCGAGCCGCCGGGTAGACGAACTCGTCATTCTTGAGCCATATGTCGAGCAGTGCCGCGTCGACGTGACACGAGTCGATGAGCGCACACGCTTCGCCCAGGCTGCCGACCGGTCCCACGCAGACGTGGCCAGACTCTTCGACGATCTCCTGGACCAGGAGGGCGACTAGAGCTTCGTCTTCCACGACGAGTATGTTCATGTCAGAACCTCCGCGCGTCCCGGTGCTGCAATGGCTCGTCGGCCGCGTTCTTCGGCCACGGAGGCGGCGAAATTGTGTCAAATGAATCAGATTCCGTCGAGACGTCGCGACAGAAAAGAGGCCCCGGACCGGAGCTCAAGGCCGAGTCCCCGCTCGCCGCTGCCGCAGCGATCCACCTGCGCCCAAGCATCGAGCACCGGTCCCAGTCATTGACGCGCCCAAGGCACGCGGCGGCTCAGAGAGACTCTGATGCAGGCCCAATAGCGGGGCTCGGCCAGGTAACCGCCTTTTATGCGAAACTGATGGGTCATTCCGCAGTGTGGACAGCTGAAATCCATCATCTCGTCTTGAACCGATGAGAGGCTTTGCAGATCGGTTGTCACTCCGGCATCGACCGCACGGCCTGTTTGTGGGCAAGTGAACGTGAGATGCGCATGGGCACTTCCAGCGAATTGCGCCAGGTTGTAAGGAGTTCCCAACTAGGGTTAACGATGGGTTAAGATAAACCAACTCGCGATGAGGGCGGGTAAGTCCCCGGGAGAACTTGGCCCGATGACCAAGGTGTCGAAAACTGCAGCCTGGAAGCGATGGTCTTGGCTGCCCTGCGGCGCGCTCCACATTGCCAAGGTGTATCGAGTGTTACCGTAGAACGCGTCGACGAGACCAGATTTAATCACACATGGGGGGTGAGTTATATCGGCGGCGATGTAGAGCCACTGGCATGTGAGGTTGCTCTTAAGGAAATCTTGGCCTCCGCTACAACACCAATACGACCTGACCTATGGAGGCTGATCTGCTCCCCGATGAGGTGAGAGGGACGCCCGCTTCCGGCGCATTCAATGAGGGCCACTGTCAGCCGGGTCCCCACTGCAGACCATAAAACAATTTACCAACCTAGGGCACTCAGGCGCGCCGCCGCGATGCGGAGTGATCGAAACGGAGGTGGCAAGTTTCGCAACCAACGACGAACGCGTTCAGGACCCGTGTCCCGCGATTTCTGCCAGCAGTTCGTGGGTTGTGATTTGACGGCAGTAGCCCCGATTGTTGGCGAGCGAGGAGGCGTGGCGCTCCGGGGAGTGCGTGGCGCAGGCGTCGGTGACGAGGGTCACAAGGTATCCGAGATCGCAGGCGTCGCGGACGGCAGAATCAACGCATTGGTCGGTGAGCAACCCGACAATGACGAGCGAGCGAACGCCGAAGTTGCGCAACACATAATCGATATTGGTTGAGATGAAGGGCGATGAGGAGGTTTTGCGGATCACGATCTCGTCGTCGAGCGGAGCGACGATATCCGGCACCTGGGCGTCCCACGACCCTTTTGGCACGTTAATGCTCGAAATCTTGTAATCGAGGCTGCGGTCGCGGCCGTCGCGCGTGAGATTCTCGATGACCGTGTAGATGACTTCGATCCCGGCGCCACGACAGGCCTTTAGCAGGCGCGCCTGATTCGGAAGCGTGGTCGTCTCGAGAAGATGGACGAAATTCCTGCGGGCGTTATTTTCCGCCTCGTCCAGCCCGGCGAAGGAGCCCCCGGCAGGATGCGCGCTGTAATTCTGCACATCGATGAGCAGCAGCGCCGCATGGTCGCGGTCAATCGGAATATCGCGGCTGATGCGATCCATGATCAAAATCGCTCAATAGGCCGCTGCGTAGCGCGAACAGATTGCTTCGTCGCTTTGGCCCTTGACGGCACCGATCTCCGATATTTTGAGACGCAGATAGGCGTCGAGAAATTCGGGGCCAAGCCATCCGCAGACCGTCTGATTGGCTTTGAGCATGTCGAGCGCTTGCTCGAGCGAGCCCGGCAATGGCATGAGGCCAAGTGCGCGCCGCTCGTCATCCGACATGTCCCAAAAACTCTTGGGCGGGGGTGCGCCGAGTGTCATGCTCTTCCGGATGCCGTCGACGCCCGCATGCACGAGGGCGCCCAGTGCCATGTAGGGGCTGGCTGTCGCGTCGCTTACGCGAAACTCGACATTGAACTGGCGCGCCGCGTCTTCCAACGCCATGTCGAAGATCGCGCACACCCGCAACGAAGCCCCGCGGTCGCGGTCGGCGAGGTTGGTCCAGACCGGCGCCCAGCGATTGGGGCGCAGGCGGAGGTAGGACACGATCGAGGGCGCGGTCAGAGCTGCCAGTGCCGGCAAGTGATGGAGAATGCCTGCGACGAAGGGCTCCGCTGCCTCGGATAGGCCGTATGGGCGCGACGAATCATGCGTGACCGGCTGTCCAGCCGCGTCCCAGAGGCTGAAATGGATATGCGTGCCGTTGCCGACCGCGTCGAGATCGACCACCGGCGTGAATGTAACTCGATGGCCGAGGCGAAAGGCCACCGCGCGCGCCATCTCGCGGACGATGACCGCCTCGTCGGCTGCGCGAATTCCTGCCGTCGGTGCGACCGTCACTTCGTACTGGCGTGGCGCATATTCGGGCAGGAAGGAATCTGGCTTTGCGCCGGCGCGTCGGATCGCCGAGACAAAAGCTTCGCCGAACGCTCCCTGATGCCGGTATGAGTCATAGCCGTAGGTCGTTCCCGGGCGGGCGTCCGTATAGACCAATTCTTGCTCGAACGCGGAGAAAATCTGCAGTCCGGCCTCGCGCTGTAGATCCTCGACGGCACGGCGCAGAAAATTGCGCGGACAGCAAGACCACGGCTTGCCGTCCGGTGTGCGGATGTCGGCCAGGTAAAAGCGTTCGGAGGGAAAACCCTCGAATGCGACGTCGATCTTGGTGGACGGATCCGGAATCAGGGCGAGATCCCCAACGGTTCCGAATGGATTGTCATAGATCGGACCGAAGGCCGACATCATGATGTTGGCCCCGGTGTATCCCATGCCCTTGCGCACCCGGGACTCAAGATCCACCGCGGGGAACGCCTTGCCGCGCATGTGGCCGGAAAGATCGCAGACCCCGACAAAAATGACATCTTCATGTTCCATGAGAAAGAGCTCCGGTGCTCTCGATAGAGGGACGGTAGCTGTTGTCTGCCGGCCAGCAGATCGCCGTCACACGCATCAAAACTCAGCCTCGCTTGCGTCCTCATGCACCGCACCGCCTCGCATGAGCCGACGGGCGACTTGGGCGGTCTGATGACGCGTCCGGGGCGTTGGAGAATGGGCGGCGAGATATCGCGCCGCGGCGATGAGAATCGGAGCTGCTTCCGGATCGCCTTGCCAAGCCAGGTACTGTCGCACGCCGGCTTGAAGATTCTGCACCATGTGGAAGCCAGCATCCTCGCGTAGGAGCGCGTGCCCTAAGACGGCAATGAAATCGGCAGGCTGATGACCGGCGGCAAGATGGGATGCCACGATCCGCGCGGCTTCCGCGACCTGATGCTGGCGGTCGCAGGCGTCGAGAAACCGGCGACGAAGCTTCGCTGGCGTGTGGGCTCGAAGGTCGCCAAGAGGTAGGCGCGCCGGCGGGACGTTGAGGTAGCGGTCGAGATAGACCGCGAGCGCGCCGTGAAATGCGGCGCGCACGCATAGGGCCTCAATCTCAACGTCCGCGCCGTCGCCGGTCGCCCGCATGATGAGCCCAAAGGCGGCATTGGCGTAGCTAAAGGTGTGGTGCGCGCTGTCCCAGTCTGAATGATCGTTGCTGGTCCCGAAGTGAGCGATACGCAAGGCGGCAGCCAATGCCACCGAGCGCGCAACATCGGCGGATGAAGCACCCTCCTGCAGCGCGTCCAAAAGTGCCTGAAGGACCACTTCCGGATCGTCGCCGAGCACTGCGCGGCCTAAAACCGCGTGCTCGCGCCAGGAACCGCGTAGCGTCCGGGCCGCCCTCAGTAACTCGGCTACACCGCGCAGTGCGCGCTCGGCAAGCGCCACGAGATCAACGGGATGACGCCAGCTATCCATCTCCTCCCTGCCAAGCGCTGCGGTGAGCACGGGCACGACCGAGGGCAATAGCGCGTTGGCATGTTGCCAGCCAACGAGGTCGATCGCGGCAAAGGCTTTGTCGAGGAAATCGAGCGCATGACCGCCATCGGCGAAGTAGCGATCTGTGACCGCGGTCAACGTCACAGCCGCGAGCCATTGCGGCGTGGCACCCGCGACGAGCGCAGTTCGCAGCGTGCGCTCTGCACCGGTCCGGTGGCGCACGCGTACCCAATGGCGGAACCAACGCGCAAGCGTATCGAATGAGACGTCTGCGCCAAGGGGCTCCGTATCAATGCGCGGCGGCTGTCCCTCGCAATCATCGGCGACGGCGGCAATGCCGTGAAATAGCGCAAGGTAGCGGTCGTCGGCGTCGAGCACCGGAAGGATATCAGCCAGCGCCGTAAGGGTCGTGAGCCCCGCCCCCCAACGCTCGCGATGGGTAGCCCCGTAAAGCAGAGCGTCGCGCACTATTTCCATGGGTGGCACGCCTGCCGCGATGGCTCCCAGCACCGCCTTTCCGATCACCAGGCTGATGTTGTGGGCGAGGCCGTCATGCAGCCGGCGTTGCCAATGCGCCGCCTCATCGCGCGGCGCGGGCGTGGCCGCCACCCACACCTCGCCGTCGACAACGCGTACGGCTCGCAGCGGCACGTCATCGGCCCACAGGTCGAAGGTCGAGCCGCTGCGCACGTCGAAACGGGCATGGTGCCAGTGGCAGGTGAGAATGCCGTCCTGAATGCTGCCCCGGTGGAGTGGAAAGCCCATATGCGGGCAGCGATTGTCGAGCGCGAGGATGTCATCGCCGTCGGCGATGATGAGCACCGCGCCACTGGGCGTGCCGATCACCATATGCCCGCGGTCGCGTAAATCGCCGAGCATCCCGACGCGAATGAAATCACTGCCCGCGTCTTCCATACTAATACTCCTGCAACACTCACACGGAAAACGTCCACCGCCGCCTTTAGTTGACCTTGCCCGTCGCGCGCCTCATAAGTAAGCGATTCAACGTACCTGAAGGACGAGCTTACCCCTAAAATGGCGCGATTCACTCAGTCGATGCGCATCTGCGGCTTCAGATAGGCGATAGAGCTTGACCTCGGGAGGCCGTATGGCTCTTGCCTCGAGCAGTTCGGCGATGCGCTCGAGAGACTGCCGCGACCGTCCAACCGCAGGCCTGAGCGATATCACATCATTGCGATTGGGCTTTGGCGCTTGCGCGCCGGAAGCGATAAAGGCCGCTCGGCCCCCCGGCTTGAGCACCGCGAAGGACTTCTGCGCGACGTCACCGCCGACGGTATCGAAAACGGCGTCGCAACCCGTCACAACCTTCGTGAAATCCTGCGCATTGTAATCGATGATCTCATCGGCACCGAGGTCACGCACATAGTCACGGTTCGCTGCACTCGTAGTCGTGATCACACGTGCACCGATATGCTTTGCAAGCTGAACGGCGAAACTGGCGACGCCTCCTGCGCCGCCCTGAATCAGAATGGTCTCACCGGCCCGCAGCTTCAACGTTTCCTCGATGGCGCTTAACGCTGTAAGACCAGTAAGCGCCACGGCAGCGGCGTTAACGTGCGATAGCCCGTGCGGCTTTTTGGCGATGATCGCAGCCTTGACCGCAACCTTCTCAGCATAGGCCCCTTCTTGACCCGCCTCGCAGACCCCAAAAACGGAATCACTTTTTTTTAAATCTTCGACGCCGCTGCCGACGGTGCTAACCACCCCGGAAAAGTCTCGCCCCAGGACCAAGGGAAACTTCGATTGGGCATACTGGCCAGCGCGCGCTTTCCAATCGGCGGCGTTGACGCTGGCCGCAACCACGTCAATGACTACCTCGCCGGGCGCAGCCACGGGATCCGGCAAATCGCCGTATTCCAAGACTTCTGAGTCGCCGTAGTGTTCAATGAAAACAGCTTTCATCGATTTGCCTATGTGATTTAGCGCATGCGTTTAGGGTCATAAGGGGACGCCGCTGAATGCTAAACGGAACCTAGCATAATGCCACGTTGGAGGCGTTTAACAGGCATGCCGGCACGAGGCTAAACGTGGAGGTAGCCAGCCTCGCGAGTGCGTTCGCTTATTCCAGCTTCCATGATGACCTACCAGGCCGATCACGGGGCGTTCGCTATAATCCCGATTTGTGGCTCTTGCGTCAATTCCGTTCGTCTATAACGCAGGAGCAGCAACGGCTCTTGAAGCGGCCAACTGGGTGCGATCGACAAATACTTTGCATCCAAACAAAGGATCCGGTTTTGGTCTTTTTCCGACTGGGAGGTAAGTCACAGACGCCATCCCCGAACGGGTGCTATTCTTTGTTTCATTGCGCGGGGAATGATCTCGAACGTTGGTAAGATGGCTAACTCCACCGACGGCGCGATGTCATCAGGCTTGCTGAAGCTGGGGCGTTTTCGGGCCATCATCAGATGTCGAGCAGACGAGGAGGGCCCGCTGCCAAGTCAATTCGGCACCCGCCGTCAAGTTCCGATCGGCCTAGCCCTTAAGCCAATTTTCCTTCCACAGCGCCACCTCTACGCATCGGGTCGCCTCCGTAATATCGCCTTTCCCGCCGGTCCTGGCTGCGAGCAACAGCATTTCCGCGCACCGATTCCAATAGGGCCGCGCCTGCCGGAATTGTTCAAGATCCGCGATGAGCTGCGCGGCGTCGGCAAGCGTCTCAAGCTGCGCGGATCTGGAGCGATCCCCCGTGCCAGGGCCACTGAGCCAATTAGGTTCCAAAACTTCCGCAACCCCGCCATAAACCTTTGCAACGATAGCGCCGTCGAGGGAGTGATTCGGCACGCTGACCTCACCGTACCGAGCGGTCCCGGTCCGCATGATCCCCTCAGACCGGGACCGATCTGCACCTGAAAGTTAAATGCATCAGAATTTCCGACCCCCGGCGCCAACTCGCCGGGCCCCGCGCAGGATAGCCAAGCGTCGGATCGACAAGGCCGCCCGCCGGAAACACGGGCGGCCTTTGCATCTTTGCGGCCCGGAGCCGTTGGAGCGAAATGTCAAAGTTGAGTTGAGCTTTCAGGTATTATTCCCTTCGGTCCAGCACTTTGACGATCTGCTCCTCGATCATTCTCGGGCCGCGGCGTCAAGACCGCCATCTGATGCGGAGAGGCTGGCATTCCTTCCAGCGTGAGCGTGGGGGGCGGCGCCCGCTCTTGAACATGGGCCGATCCCACCACCGAGACCTGGTGCGGGGTGATTGGGAAGCCCATAACTTCATAGGTTGGAAGCTCTGCAGCCGCTGCACCGGCTCCGCCTGGTGCGCCGGCTTCTCACAGCAGTTTTCCGCGCGCCTGCCGTTCCGTAAAATCTTAGAACCAGTCTCGATGCCGACGGTGGAAATTGCGGGCCGGGCCCATAAAGAACGGCTCAGCGGTTATCGGCCAGCAGCTTATCCGGATTAGGAGCCCGGCTGGGTTCACGGAGTGGCGTCCTCAACCCAACCGGGGCCTTGCCGCCCAGTGCGGCTGAGCGGCATGCGCGGCGTACTCCAACCCGGGTCGCGGCGCGAGAACCGTGCGAGCATGGGCCAGCAGTCGTTTAACTTCCGCGATGCCCGTCGATCTACTGCTATCGCTGAGATCAACTAGGCCCTGCAAAGCTTCAGTTAGCTCGTCGATCCGGGCCTGTGCAGCTTCGAGGGGATCAGGCCCCACTTGGTACCTACGCATTCGAAGTTTATCGAATAGACCATGCATATCGTGGCTCCCTAAAAGAGCGATGCGGAGTTAGCCGAAGGCTTACTGCCGATCCTGAGCGCCTGAAACGGTCTCGATCGGCAGGGGGCAACCTGCGACCGGGACCGTCCTGTTGGGGAGGACAAAGGGCTGACAACGACTCATCCTCCCCAACCGCGGTATAATCCTCGAATTTTGTGGCGCTGGTGCGGTGATCAGATGAGTTGATAATGGCAGTTCATCCTGCGAACGGATTGGTCCGCCAGGATAGTAAAGTTGAGAGCCGCCGGACCAGGCGCCAAGTCACCTGACGGCTTTCCTCAGCTTCCCGGTGTCCAAGAGGACGGCTACGCCGGAGTGACCGGCAGTGACGTAAGGTGAGACACCCTTCGTTAATCGCGCCGTGGGGTAATTCGTACCGGGCTGGCTTACGTTCCCTGTACGGAGTACGCGAATGACCGAAACTTGGTGCCCCAACCTCAAGGCGCTCGACGCCCATATCGTCACACCGAAAACAAGGGCACAAGAAATGCCCCAGGCAGCGACGTGGAGCCAATTGCAGGAAGAGCTCGAGCGCATTATTGCAAGGTTTAGCAGCGACTCGGAAACTCCACCGGCAGTCACGAGTAATCTCATCAAGCGGCTCGAGACGGCAAAGTGGACGGCCGAGGTATTGTTCGGGTTCGAAGCTGCAGACTGGCTGTTTCTTGTCGTCGGTGTCGCGCTTGTGACGGTTTTCGCGGCGGTGTTCGTTCTCTAGAGAAAACCAGGGTCACGCGAAAAGGCCGCTCGAATTTCCGGCGAGCGGCCTTCTCGATCCGACGCTTGGCCATCCTGCGCGGGGTCCGGCGAGTTGGCGCCGGAGGTCGATCACATCAAAGCTACTGTGGGAATCAAGCCGCCGAAGGATCTTTTTCAGTGTACAAGAGTCGATTTTCGCCAGACGTGGCATTTGCGCAACAAAGATAATGGCGCTAGCATGCGTGCCGGTTGATTCGCGTGGGGGTGGCCTATGTTGCTTGGGGATAGTTTGGGTTTCAGCTTACGTCGAAGCGATTTGCTCGTTATGGTTGCGGGCGTAGCATTGGCGGTGCTGGGAGTACTTGCTTTTTAGTCGCGAAGATCCGCCCGGACTGAAAAATTATAAAACGAAGATTGCTGCGAAAAGCGCGGCAAGCAGAATACCGCCGACGAGCACTAGCCAGTCCGCAGCCGAGCCCCCGAGCAGTCGCGCTCGTTCCATGACGGACACCCGCTTATTCATTACAGCATTGTCCATAGCGGAAATGGATTGAAGAGAGATGTGACCTCGGTCACACACACACATTACGTGGGAAAATGAAGCCTGCTGTTGTTGCACGAAGATCACGTCGGTTCCACACTGCTGATCATGCAAAGCTGATCCCGCAGTTTCGGGTTTACTTTCCCGACATCGGCCAGCTAAATCGGGACGCTAAATCGGGACAACGATGATGCAATGGAACCCTTGCCTGGGGTACGTCGGCTCGAAGCTTCCATCTAGCTCGTGGGTAATGCTTCGCTCCATGAGGCGAGACCCGAAGCCGCGGCGCATGGGCGGTTTCACAAGTGGTCCTCCTCGCTCGCGCCAGTCGATACGAAGGCGGCCGATGCCTTGGTCGGCCGTGACCTTCCAGCTGATCGAAATTCGGCCGGTTGGCGCAGAGAGCGCACCGTATTTGGCAGCATTCGTGGCAAGCTCGTGAAGCACGAGGCCCAAGCTGATCGTTTGCCGAGAGCTCAATTCGATCGGTGGACCAGTCGCTATCACGCGAGCATCATGCTCGCGGCCCACATAGGGTTCGAGTTCGACCGCGACCAGATCATGGAGAGGCGCCCGCTCCCATGCTCTGCGCGTGAGTAGGTTGTGCGTGGCAGAAAGAGCTCTCAAGCGAGCGGAGAACGCTTGGTTGAATGTCTTAGGGGAAGAGGTGTGTTTCATCGTCATCGCAGCGAGCGACTGGACGGCTGCGAGCGTGTTCTTAACGCGGTGGTTAAGCTCCTCGATCAGCAAATTTTTCTGCCCCTCGGCGCGCATCCGACTGGTCAGATCCACGACGACAGATAACAGGCCCTCGTGGCGCTCGGAAAGCGCCGTTACATTCACCTCGGTCCATACCGCCGTTCCATCGGGCCTTACATAACGCTTGCGGAAGGTATATGGGGCGCCGCTTTCTACGGCGAGGGAAAACAGTCGAGCGTTCTCTAGGATGTCATCGGGATGGGTGATCTTTTCAAAGTGCAGCCCGACAAGCTCCCCGCGTGACCGGCCCGTTAGCTCGCAAAAGTGTGAGTTGACGTACACATACCGACCGTCCAATCCAGTCTGCATGATCCCGACCGGCACTCTGTCGAGGATGAACGAGAGATAATTTTCCCGTTCGCTGGGTTGTCCAGATCTCTTGCGTGGCGTTTCTAGTTCGATACCAAAGAGTTTCACCGAATACGCCTCTGGTCCGTCTCAATATTTCCGGCCGGCTATCCGCGCGCCGTAGTCCCCGGTAGCAGCAGCACACCGGCCCCGAGCTTGACCGCGCCTGACGAGACCGCGCATCAGAAAAACCTGGAACGTCCCCAGGGGCGAGCGCGGGCCGGCCGTGATGGCGATTGAGTCAGCGATCTTGCGGGTCAGGTCGAGGGGCTTTCGGCGGGGCAAGAGGCGGCCCTTGAGTACCAGTGCACAATGCCAGTCCCTAAAACGCCCCACGGATGGCGTCAAATCGCACGGGAGTGTCCCCGCACGGGAGGCGCTGGCGGATGCACTGACAGCGTGCCCTCCAAAGGGCAGCGCCATGGCCACTCCAGGGCAGAGCCAATCGCTTCGTTCATCGATGTGGTCGGTGACTTTGCCATCGGCATGCTGGTCGGTGGAGGCGTGCCAACGATAAACCTCAGGATCGACTACCTCCGGCCCGCGATCGGCGAAACGATCACTGGCACCGGGCGCGTGCGCCGTCAGGGCCGCACCGTTGCTCTTGTCGACATTGAGATCACTGACCGGGAGGGCAAGCTGGTCGCCGTAGGCCGCGGCACCTATGCGCCACAGGTCGGCTGATGGCAGTGCGCCCCGAAGGCGCGAATCACCAGTGGAGGAGGATTCCACCCGGATAGTTGTCGATTGATCCGGTAGCTGACGAGCGGCTCGGCCGGGCAACCGGAAGGGCTGGAGCCTCGTGACAAAGGTCGCCTTGGGCGGCTGAGCGATCCGGCGGGCCGTAACGCGAGTGAAGCCTGAGCAGGCCTCGAAAGTGACAATGCGGATGCCGACCCTCCTGCCATTTGGGGAAGGCTGCATGAGCGGGGAAGCAATCGACACGCGCACCCGCTTGATCCGCCGGGGTAGTGGGCACGGCACGTCGAAAAGGTGGTTCGGGTAATCGGGGGGAGGCCCGTCAAGGGCGACCCGTGAAATCCACGCGTCTTTTCCCGGTGCGTCGATATTGTCCAGTGGGCTCCGGCCCGGCGCGCCGTGGCTTCCGCCGGGCTCACTTAGCGAGCGACGTGACGAGCGATGTAAACCATACTGCCTCGCTATAACGCTTCCAGGAAAGCGACCAGGTCAGCTTTCTGCTGGTCCGTAAAGCTGAGGTTGAAACGCTGATTGTAGAATTCGACGACATCCAAAAGCGTCGCGGCCGAGCCGTTGTGAAAATAGGGAGCCCGCGAGGCCAATCCTCGCAGGATAGGTCCCTTGACTTTGCCGATGTCGGCGCACTTGCCGGAAATCAATGCTCTGCCCGGATCGGTGACGACAAAGTTCTGTCCAGCCAAGGGCCCGGATGCGCAATCCAGCCTGAAGACCGGCAATGCCGAAATGTTCAAAACAGGGGGATTGTTGGGCCCTGCGTTGGATATGCCGATATTGAGAGGCGCCTTGACCGAGTGATTGCCGACGTTCGGGGTGTCATGGCAGGTGCCGCAGAAACCGGGAATGCTCGGCACTCCGAGCACGTCGTTGAGGCCCGCGACTCCCGTGATGTTGATTTGCGTGGCGTTGAAAACCGCTTCTCCGCGCGCTACCGACTTGCGGTCTCCGCTCAGGCCGGCAGTGCCTGGGAGGCTGCTCCAAGCCTGATAGAGATTGAAGATGTTCGGCGTAAACGGTGTGCTGGTCGGATTTAATCCGAGGGGATCGTTTATGCCGATAAAGAAACTGGCGAGTTGTCCTTGCAGCGCGACCGGGCCACCCGTGGCCCCGTCGGCGTTGAGATTCTTTGCTGCGTTGTCAAACAGTTGGGCTGTGAACACGCCGTTTTCGAAATCGACGATCTGCTGCTGTTGGGCGCTCGAAGGCGATGCATTCGCTTGTGCATGGCCGAGTGTCGCGTCAATCGACTGACTGAACAGATTGGGCTCACGTCCATCCCACATGATGGCGCTCAAGAAACCCAAGTTTGTCGAGGGAAGAGGGCGGCGGTAAATCGAGACGATGCCGCTGGTGGGGCTGATCAAGCCGGTCGCCGGGTTGGTATTGCAGCTATAGGGGTCGCTTACGACGCTGACCTGAAACTCCGCGTTCGCGGGAATGGGCAGACCAATTCGGATCAAGCCGCGGCTCAGCAACAGGCTGTATGCCTGTAACTTGCTCTGCAAGCTTGAGACGTCGGCGGTGGGGCAGGTGGCCCCGTCGACGAGGCGGAAAATGGGATCGGTGCCGAGGCTCGAGTTAAATCGGGCCTGCACGCTCTGGGCGCTGACGGTCCAGCCGTCTTGGGGCTGGTGGCACGTAAAGCAGGTGCGTCCATTCGTGCCAAGATTTTGAAAAAAGGAATTGCCGGATGTCAGCGTGGCTCCGCCCGGTTGATATGTCGAAACCACCCCACTTGGATCGGCATCCATCGCACGCTGCGGGATGACAGATGGGGTCGGCTGCGCTCCACTGACGGAATCCGGGAAGACGCGCATCCTCTGCGCGTGAGCAATCGCCTCCAGCTGCCACCTGGTGTTGGCGGCATCGTCCGCGGGGGTTTGCGCCGCAATAGGCGCGGGCGAGGCGCACGCCCAGGTCAGTGCGAGAGCAGAGATTGACCGCAAGAATGCGCGTTGCATGCTCGGCCCCATCGTTGCCGCGTAATCACCGCCTCCAAGCGTCTTCCGATGAATTCCCTCCGGAACAGCGCATCAAGAGGCCGCCGCCCGGGCCGTCCGACTTGTCGAATACATCGGTCCACCCGCGCGGGTCGAGGGCATCGTCGCCTATCAGCGCACGCCGTTTCGCGCGTGGCAATCATCCTCAAGATCTCAATGCAAACACCCTCAAGATCTCAATGCAAAAGAATAGTGCATTCAAGGGGCCAAATTTTGACGGGGCCCCTGACTCGCACACGTGCTGGTATTTTCGCACCTCACGGTAGAGCTGTCGGGCGCCGTGCCGTCCTGAGCGCCGCCGCACGGTAAAACTATCCTCCTAGTTGACCCAACGCTCGGCGCGGCAGCTCGACAAGCTGGCGCGGGCGATTGAGCAAGTCGGGCGGGAAGGTCTCCCCTAGGTCGCATCATCGTCCAGTCGACTTACATTTCGGACATTCCCTGCTGCGTTGGTAGTTCCATGTTACCTCCGGCATTTGGGCCGTTTTCCAAGGCTGATAGTCCACAACGACACCTATCGGTTGGGCCACTTGCGGTCGTTGTACGAGGCATTCTTTGGGTTTAATGTTCCCTGGATTGGGACGATCATGGGGGGAAGATGTGTCACATTGAGCGCACAAAGCGCCTGGGGCTAAGGCTGCTATTCGTTGCGGGATGCCTCAGCACGGCAGCACTGCTGTATGGGCCGTTGCCGGGGTTCTGGTCGAGCCTTGCGTGGGGCCAACAAGCTCTGACGCACCCGCATTCTCCTGGTCGGGCGCAGGCGGAACCGAAAAGACGCTCAACACCGGTCCCCTCTCTTCGCCACTCACCTTCGCAGGAGCTGGCACCTGACATTACGCCGGTCGCTCTACCTGTAGCGGCCGCATCGTTGGCTTTTCGCAGTGCCGTTGCATCCTGCGATAAGGCGGCGGATGGTTTCAAACCTGTCCCGCTCCCTGGCAAGAAAGGTGAAGTGAACCTGGACAGCTGCTATCGCGGGCGTGAGCATCTCGACTGCACCTACGATGTGCTTTTGACGGAGGCTAAATCACTTCTTCAAAATTACAGCGGGATCGTGCAGGCAAATTACTCAAAGGTCGCGAATGTACGTGACATCTGCAAGTTTAAGTTTGATACTCTGGAGAAAGATTTGCGCGGCGCGAGCGAATTTGTTAGCCGATTTCGCACGTTGAATGCTGAATACGACGCCAGAATTAGCTGCAGCAATAAGATAGCCCAATCATTAAACGACCTAACGCTGCCCGGTCTGAATCAATCACCCAACATATTGAAGTCAATGAGTGAGTCTCTTCGACACGACATGAGCCGTGTCTCTGAAGTGGAGGCGCAGGTGGTGGACCTTGATAAGGGCATTGAGGCTTCCCAAAATGTGCTGGCGCTAATTCAGAAGATCCATCGAGTAGCATGTCTGACCCGTGTAACTCCAGACCCCGCCCTGTTGGCGATCCAGAAACAGCAAAATGCTATTGAGACAGCAAGAGAAAAGGTGGCTCCTGGGTTTTGTGGCTATCAGACCGTGCGAACCGAGAATGGCGTCTGGACTTGTCGCCGCTAGAAAGGATACTACGTCAGTTCATGGATTAAATGGTACGCGGTCCAGCGCCGAGGGGCCCTGTAGATCAGATATCCAGAACAAAGCGGACCAGACCTCTACGAAGCAGAAAGGCGGCCGCTGACCCGAGAGCCCTAAGCTTCCGGCTGAGATGATGTGCCCCGACGCAAGCCTCCATCCCGATCAGGCAGGGCGGCATATTGGCCAACCGTGAATCCACCTGACTACGTGACCACCTCTGCCGCAGCACAATAGCATCGCGCTGATCGAGACCCACAACGTGAAACGAGTTCTTGCCGATATCGACACCAATCACGGCGATCGTCGTGCTGAATTGATGAGACATAGCGTGCTCCTTGACTTTGGCGCCCCGTGCCAGCTTCGCTTGCTAGCGGGGCAGGAGCACGACCGGAGCATCCATTACCGGACATTGGCACGAACGCTTATTCATCCGTTTGCCGGCGGGACAACCCAAACGATTCAGCGCGCGACGGGCTGATTCTTCTGCCACTCCAGGAACTGCCGGAACAGCGCCTCGCGGTCCTCGGGTTTCGCCGGAGCAACCGCGCGCACCTGGTTGTCGCCCAGGAATTGATCGAACTTGCGGCGCGCGTCGGC
>WNEY01002131.1_pt1 | contig 18350 bp, 14 predicted proteins | sample 5400531 | NCBI WGS metagenome assembly WNEY01 (sample SAMN13153338, study PRJNA577476) | soil metagenome | isolation source: 200 cm saprolite under Douglas fir tree site 1 | place: USA:California | collected 2015-04-18
GAACAGTCTGTGCTATCGTCGGCTCGTTCAACGCAATCGCCTCCGTGTGGGGAAACGCCGTCTAGTCAACAGCGTAGTACTCACTCGGAGGCGTTTGTGTTTCAGTGAAACTCGCTCACTCGTGAATTATTCAGGCTAACGCGCCGTCACCGCTCAACTCAACCGCCACTCAGAAGAGCGAATTTGAACCGCGTTCGAGCGGTCACAAACCATGCGGGCGTGCAAACCGGTGCAAATGTTCTGCTTCGTTCGAGGAACAGCGAACCAAGGCAGGTGTCTAACACCAGCGTGGAGGGCTGAGATGAGGCTACGCCTGGTCCTGCTCGCGCTGCCCGTCTTCTGCATACCGCTTGTCGCCGCCGACTTGTCCGGAGAATGGAAGGTCGACGCCACGTTCGACGATGCGAGCCGAGCGCGTGGCTGGCCGGAAGCGCGCGGCGAACTTGTCTGCACGCTCAAGACGGATAACGGAAGGGTGACCGGCGACTGCAAGCCACTCAAAGCCGGCAGGGGAGTACCAGCTGCCGGCGAACTGAAAGGCGAGAACATTCGATGGCAGTTTGACGTGGTGATCCAGCCGGGGGCCGCGCCGGTGCAGATGATCTACACCGGCAGGCTCGATCAGGCCCAGACAGCAGTCAGAGGCACCTTCGCTCTCGCCGATTTCGGCGGCGACTTCACGGCGAAAAAGCAGTAGCAACGCTACCGGCTCGACTTCACGAGCCCGAGCGGCCGTCGTCACGTAGGCGCGAATGATGAGATGGAACGGCTTGTCCGTGAAAACGACTGGATGCGCCGAAGCGTCTTACCGCCCCAGGCCGATGGCGACCGGCGTTCCCGGTTGCAGCGCAGGTTCCACGAGCTCGGTGTGGGCGCCGTCGCTGATCCCAGGCTGCACGCGAACCGGGTCGAGCTGATTGCTGGCGTAAAGCCAGACGCGGGGGCCGCCGCCCCCGGCGTCGGGCGGCGCTTTCTGTTTCAGCGCGGCGAACGTTTCGCGCGTCGGCCGGAACCGCAGCGCGGCGTTCGGAACGCGGACCGCGCCGCTCCGGCGCGCCACCTCCACCTTTGCGTTCGCGGTCATTCCCGGCTTCAGCTTCAGATCGGCGTTCGCGACGTCGATGATCGCCGTATAGGTCGTGACGTTCTGGACGACGGCCGGCTGCAGCCGGACCTGCGACACCGTTCCGGAGAACCGGTCCTGCGGATACGCGTCCACTCTGAACGTCACCGTTTGTCCTGGACGGACTCGCCCGATATCGGCCTCGTCGATGTCCGCGCTGACCTGCAATTTCGTCAGGTCGGCGGCGATCACGAAGAGGGTCGGCGACTGCAGGCTCGCCGCCACGGTCTGCCCGACGTCCACGCTGCGCTGGATGACAATGCCGTCAATCGGCGCGGTGATGATCGTGTGCGCGACGTTGACTTCAGTCTGATCGACCGACGCTTCCGACTGTCTGACGGCTGCCTGCGTCTGCTCGACGGTCGCCTGTTGCGCCGTCACGCCGGCCCGCGCGGCGTCGACCGCGATCTTGGCGGCGTCGAGATCGCTTTGCGGTATGAGACGCTTCACCGCGAGCTCGCTCGCCCGCGTGTATTTTTGCTGCGCATCGACGAGTTGGACGTTCATCTGCACGAGATCGCTCCGAGCCCTGGTCAGATTCGCGCGCGTCTGATTCAGGTTCGCGCGAGCCTGCTCGACCTCGGCCTCGAAGAGCGACGGATCGAGCGTCGCGAGCATCTGCCCTTTGTGCACGATCGAGTTGAAATCGGCGCCGAGCCGCGAGATGTTGCCGGAGGCCTGGCTGCCGACCTGGACCGTCGTCACCGCCTGGACCGTCCCTGTGGTCGCAACCGCGTCGATGATGTCGCCGCGGGAGATCTCCGCCGTCTGCACGATTGGCGCGGCGTCCGCCCGGGCCAGCCGGTACGCATGGGCTCCGATGCCGGCAGCGCCGAGCAGGCCCATGGCCGCCGCCACACGCTTGATCCTCATCACCTCCCCGTTTCCGTCCCGATTCGTTGGACGGAACGGATGTGACCAGACTGTGGCGGAACCTTGAAACTTCAGAGACGAGACGTGATACACTCTCTGCGTCGGTGAGAGTCTTGCCGGTGCTGTGCAGCCTTTCGAGCGTAACGAGTCCGTTCTAACTCGCTCCTCCTGAAATCCCGCAAGCCACGAGACAGCATTCGACGCACGGATCCGTCCGGACCGTGGTGGCGCGCCGCATGGGCGGCGGCCAGTGTCGCTTTCGCGACAGAGGAGTGAGTGATGGGCCGCAGACTTTACGTTGGAAACCTCCCGTACGAAACCGTCGAAGCCGACCTTCAGGATTTGTTTGCCCAGGCGGGCACCGTCGAATCCGTGAAGGTCATGCGCGACATGGCTACCGGCCGCGCGCGCGGCTTCGCGTTCGTCGAGATGAGCACGGATGAAGAGGCGCAGAAGGCCATTGCCCAGCTGAACGCGCATGAGATGGGGGGCCGCGGCCTGACGGTCAACGAAGCGAAGCCGAAGCCGGAGCGCTCCGGCGGATTCGGCGGCGGCGGGTACGGCGGCGACTCGCGCCGCCGGTCAGAACCGCGCTGGTAGGTTTTGTTTGACGGCCTGACATGGCTGATGGCTGATGACAGCCATTAGCCATCAGCCATTTGTGTAGAAGCTGATAGACCCTCCGGCTCGAACCCCCGAAGCACTTTCAGGCACGACTCGTCGCAGTACGGCAGCACCTGCATGAGTACGGCGGCGGCGATCTGCTTCCGCAGGTCGATCCAGAAATGCGATTCCAGCAATAATCGATCGACATGGCCCTCTTCGTCGCGTCGTTCCTCGTCCTGTTCCTCGAGACCGCACTCATTCGATGGATGCCGGCGTACATCCGGCTGCTCGCGTACTTTTCGAACTTCATCCTCCTCGCCAGCTTTCTGGGCATCGGCGTCGGCTGCCTGCTCGCGACACGCCGCCGCAACCTGATCGCCTGGTTCCCGCTGGTCCAGCTCGCCGTGATCCTGGCGGTCGATCGCCTGCGGCTGGAAGTGGCGGTGCCGGGCGCGTCGACGATCTACTTCTCGAGCGGGACGGCCGAAGCCGTCGTTCCCGTGGAGAGCACGCTGCTGCTGCCGCTGCTGTTCACATCGGTCGCCGCGCTGTTCGTCACCGTCGCGCATCGCATGGGCCACGAGCTGACGGGCCATCCGCCTCTCCGCGCCTACGTGATCAACCTGCTGGGGAGCCTGGCCGGGGTCGCCGCGTTCGCGCTCGTGTCGTGGCTGGAGCTGCCCCCGCTCGTGTGGTTCGCGGTGGCGTCGGCCGCGGCGCTGCCCTTCGTCTTAGAGGGCCGCCGGCTGATTGCCATCGGCAACATCGCGCTGCTGATGGCGTCGCTGGCCGTCGTCTACCGGATGCAGGGCGGCAGCTTGTGGTCTCCGTACTACCGCATCACCGTCCTTCAGGATGGTGACGACACCGTCGTCGAGGTGAACCACATCTTCCACCAGTCGATGGCGCCGGTCGCGCACAAGGAGTACTTCTATCAGTGGCCGTACGCGGTGTTCGGCGACACGTTCGACGAGGTGCTGATCCTCGGCGCCGGAACCGGCACCGACGTGGCGGCGGCGCTGGCACACGGCGCGAAGCACGTCGACGCCGTCGACATCGATCCGGTCATTCTGCGGCTGGGCACCGAGCGCCACCCCGACAGGCCCTATAGCAATCCGCGCGTCACCTTGATCAACGACGATGCCCGGCACTATCTGAGGACGACGGCGAAGCACTACGACCTCATCGTGTTCGCGTTGATCGATTCGCTGACCGTGCAATCGAGCTTCTCCGGCGTGCGGCTCGAGAGCTACATGTTCACGAAGGAGTCTTTCGAGGCGGTGCGCGACCATCTGTCGCCGCGAGGCGTGATGGCGCTCTACAACTATTTCCGCGAGAAGTGGCTCGTCGATCGCCTCGCGAATACGGCGGCTGAGGTCTTCGGACGCGATCCGCTCGGCCACGTCCATCGGGACCGCGCGTATCTGGGCGTCATGCTCTCGGGCCCGCGCGTCGCCGAAGTGACTGCGCCACCGCCGCTGCCCCCCGACGTCCTCGCCTACGGGCAGCCGCACAAACCGAGCCCCGCGCACCCGCTGGTGCGCGACGCGAGCGTCGCGGTGGCTACCGATGACTGGCCGTTCCTCTACATGCGCGCGCCGGAGCTGCCACGCCATTACCTCTCGGCGCTCGCGCTCGTGCTGGCGGTGTCCGGCTGTGCGGTGTGGCTGGCGCGGGGTACGCGGGGTCAGACCATCAGTCCAGGTCTGACCCCTGGCCTGACGCCGGGTCTGACCCCGGCTGCGTGGCACTTCTTTTTTCTCGGCGCCGGCTTCATGCTGCTGGAAACGAAGTCGATCGTGCAGTTCGCGCTGCTATGGGGATCGACCTGGTCCTCGGCGTCGCTCGCGATCGCCTCGGTGCTCGTCATGGCGCTCGCCAGCGCGCTCGTTGCGAGCCGCGTCGAGATTCAGCGACGCGGGCTCATTGCCGCAGTGCTGCTCGGGTTGATCGCGCTGAACTACGCGATCCCGGTCGGGCGCGTCCCTTTCGACAGCCGCGCCGCCGAGTCGCTGTTCTACGGCGCGCTGGTGTTCAGCCCGGTGTTCTGCGCGGGCCTGCTGTTCAGCACCAGCTTCAAGGATTCTGTGTCCACGGCCAGCGACTTCGGCGCGAATCTGCTCGGCGCCATCGTCGGCGGCGTCGGCGAGTATCTCTCGCTGCTCGAGGGATACAGGTTCCTCCTGATCCTGGTGGCTGCGTGTTACCTGCTCGCAATTGCGACCAGCCATCGTATTGCGGAACGGGGATTGCGGAATGCGGACCAACGCATTGCGGATTGAGGATTATAATCTGCGGTCATGAGCATTCGGGGCCACCTCGCGATCTGGACGCTGACTTTTGCCGCCCTGGCGGCTATTCCGCAATCCGCAATCCCATCCACAGTGCCTTCCGCAATCCGCAATCCGCGGTGTCGACTGCCGCCTGGCGGACGCTTTTCGACGGCACCTCGCTCAACGCCTGGCGGGGCTACAAGGCCGACACCGTTCCCGAGGGTTGGAAGATTGTGGACCGAACCTTGTCAAAAGACGGGCACGTCGGGGACCTGATCTCGAGAGACGAGTTCGGGGATTTCGAGCTGGAGTTGGACTGGAAGATCGGCGAGGCCGGCAACAGCGGAATCTTCTACCGGGGCGTCGAAGACATCGACTTTCGCGGCAAGCCTGGCGACGACCGGATTTATACCACCGCGCCGGAGTATCAGCTGCTCGACGACATCAAGGCCGAGGACAACAAGACGCGGCTGACGTGCGCCGGAGCAAACTATGGGCTCTATCCGTCGCCCGAAGGACATTTGAAGCCGGTCGGGGAGTGGAACAAGGCGCGCATCGTTGCCAACGGCGCTCACGTGGAACACTGGCTGAACGACTTCAAGGTCGTCGCGTACGAATTGTGGAGTCCGGATTGGGAAGCGAAAGTCGCGGCGACCAAGTTCAGCGCATGGCCCAAGTTCGGCCGCGCCAGGCGCGGGCACCTCGGTCTGCAGGGCGACCACTCGGGAACGCTCGCGTTCCGCAATATCCGCATCCGCGAAGTCCGCTGAACGCCACGCGCGGCTCAACGCGGAGCGCCGCGAACCGGGACCACGAAGGCACGAAGCCCACGAAAGACCACGAAGAAGAATCCTTCTTCGTGACCTTCGTGACCTTCGTGTCTTCGTGGTTGCTTTTTTGAATCAGAACATCAGCCTGAACCCAAAGCGCATCGACCGCTCGCTGCCGGCGATCGTGCTGGTGATCTGTCCGAACGTCGCGGTGAGGTAGGTGGTGCCAGTGTTGCCGGGATTCTGGAAGTGCGGCGTGTTCGTGATGTTGAAGATGTCGGCTCGGAATTCGCCTTTCGTCCGCGTGCCGATCGTGAACAGCTTGGCGATTGTCGCGTCCAGGTTCACGTACGCCGGACCGTCGAGCACGCCGTTCCTGCGCGCGTTGCCGAACGTGTTGGCGGCGGGCGACGAAAACACCGACGTGTCGAACCAGAGGTTGCCCGGACCGATGCCGCCGAGAACCGCCGGCGTCCCATTGACGTCCGGCCGCTGCGTGTTGCCGGGCGCGTTGAGCGTCGCATTGGACATCAGGATGTTGATGGGGGAACCGGTCTGGGCCGAGAAGATCCCGCTCAACTGCCAGCCGCCGAGGACCTGGCTGAGCGGGCCGTCGCGGAGCCAGGCGCGGTCCGGACCGAACGGCAACTGATAGAGGAAGCTCTCGACGAGGCTGTGCAGACGATCCTGATCGGTGCGCGCCCAGCTCCGCTCGATGTCGGCCGGTGTCGCGATGCCACTGTTGCTGTCGCCGTTGACGTAGCTCCACCCGCGTCCGAGCGTGTACGACGAGGTCACCAGCAGGCCGCCGGAGAACCGCCGATCCAGCTTCGCCTGGAGCGAGTTGTACTCGGTCTTGGTGCCGATCCATGTCGTCACGTCCGCCGATTTGCCGAAGGGAAGAAACAGCGGCCGGCCGTTGTTCCCCGGCAGGCCGACGACGGTCGCCGCGTTCTCGTTGAACTGTGTCTGGACGTCGTGCCCGCGGTTGCCGACGTACGCGAGGTCGAGCGTGAACCGTCCGGGCAGCTCGCGCTGGAATGCCAGGTTGAAGGAATGCAGCGATCCCTCGTGCATGTCCGGCGAGACGTGGAAGTAGCCCGCGTTCCGAAGCACCGCCGGGCTCGCATCGATGATCCCGTTCGACGGAATCTGCACGAACACCGGATCGGGGAATCCGTTCTTCATCGAGCCCGCCGGCGCGAAATTGCTCGGCGCGGTGAACACGTTGTTCTGCTTCACCGGATAGTTGTAGACGTAGCTGTTGTCCGGGAACGGCAGCGCGCTCACGCCGTAGCCGCCGCGCAGCACCGTCTTTTCGTCGAGGCGATATGACGCGCCCGCGCGCGGGCCGAAGTTCTTCAGATACTTCTCCACGCCAACGCTCTCGCTGACCGCGCCGTAGCCGGCGACCTGCAGCGTGTTGGTCGCCGGATCGTAATTCGCCAGCCCGCCCTGATCCACGAGCCCGATGAACGGGGTGTAGTACTCGTGGCGCAGGCCGAGGTCGATGGTGAGCTTCGGCGTGACGGCCCACTTGTCCTGAATGAAGGTGAAGAACGCCCAGAAGCGGACGCCCGGATCGGTCACTTTGAGATCGCGCTGCACCAGCGACGGCGCGTCGAGCAGGAACGACGCGAACGCGTTGGCGAAGCCGGCGGTCGCCGCCGCGTCGGTCGGAATCGAAGTCTGCTGGGATCTGAACTGAAACTGACCGCGCGGTCCGCCGTTGTCCTGCGTCTGCAGGAGGAAGTCGCGCGTGTTCCTGAAGTCCTCGCCGAACTTGATCGTGTGGTTGCCCTTCACCTTCGTGAACACCGCCGCGAACTGGGCCGTGCGCTCCGAGCGATCCCACGGCAGGCTGCCGGAAAAGCCGACCATCGGGCTGCTGAGGCTCAGGCCCGTCCCGAAGTCGATTGACGTCATGCCGCTCGACCAGTCGTCGATGTTCGCCCCGCGGATGCCGACTTCCTGCGCGGTCGTCAGGCCGGCGCCGCCGGCCAGCGCCTCGTTGTGGAAATAGTTCACGCCGCCCCGCGCTTCCATCACCAGCGTGTTGCTCCACGACCGCGTGTAGTTCACCCCGGTGCTGTAGGTGGTGTCGGTGCCGATTCCGGAAAAACCGTTCCCTGACGGGCTGCCCTGCTTCGAGCCGCCGAACGCGCCGAACTCCGCCGGGTCGACCAGCTTCGGCCGGAGAAAACTGACGCGGGCGGAAATCTGATCGCGCTGACTGAGCTGCCAGTTGACCTTCGTGTCGAACGAATCCGTCGTTTTGACCCGCGCGTAATCGAGCTGATAGTTCGGCAGCCCCGGCGCCGCGTCGATGTTCGGCGCGGGCAGGTTCGCGAGGATCGCCCGCGCGATCGGACTGATGCGATCGGCCGGGATGATGTTGTTCAGGAACGGCGTGCGTCCGGTGCCGTCGGCGTTGCCCGTCAGCGGATCGTAGATTCTCGTCGGCGAGGCGCTGAAATCGCCGGTGCGATACGCGCTCGGCGGAATCACGGCGCGCGTCGTGCGCCCGGCGTTGTCGCGGATGTGCTGGTAATCGCCGAAGAAGAAGACCTTGTTGTGCTGAATCGGCCCGCCGAGCGTAAAACCGCTCTGCAGGTAGTCGCCGGGCGGCGCCGTATGGGTGAAGTAGCCCGGCGCATTCGTCTTCTCGTTGTTGCCGAAGGCGAAGACGCTGCCTTTCACGCTGTTCGTCCCGGACTTGAGCGTGACGTTCGTGATGGCGCCGCCGGCGCGCCCGAACTCCGCGTCGTACGCGCTGGTGCTGATGTTCACCGTCTCGATCGCCTCGGCCGATGGAATCAGCGTCGTCAGCAGCCCAGTCCGGTGGTTGTCGTCGATTCCCTCTATCTGGACGTTGTTCGCGAGGCGCGACTGGCCGTTCACGTTGGTCGAGAGGCTGTCCTGCGCGTTGAAGAAGTCGGAGTGCGGCCGCTGGAGCCTGAGCGCGCCGGGCACCGTGATCATCATGCCCTGAAAGTTCCGGTTGAACCCGAGCGGCACTTCCGCGAGATGGATGCTCTCGATGATGCGGCTCGTATCCGCGCGATCGGTCTGCAGCAGCGGGCTTACGCCGACCACGGTCACCGACTCTTCGATCGCCCCCACTTCCATCTTCAGATCGACGCGCGGCGTCGCGTTGACGGGCACGTCGACGCCGTCGCGAACCACGCGCTTGAAGCCGCTCAGTTCGGCGGCCACGCTGTACTTGCCGTCCTTCAGGTTCGAGAAGATGTAGTAACCGGATTCGTTGGTGACGGTGTTGTACGAGATGTTCGTGTTGACCTCGGTGATCGTGACGGTCACACCGGGCAGCGCGAACCCGGATGGATCGACGATATTGCCGACGAGGCCCCCCTTGACAGCCTGGGCATCGGCGACGCGGGCCCACAGCAGGACGAGCGCAGCCGCCGACAGGCACACCACCCGCGCACGGCTCGAGAAACGGTCCATGTCGCAATCCTCCTTGGTCTTGCAAGACGCGCAGTGCACGCTAGACAGACGACGAACGCGAACGGCGAGCGGCGAGCGGCGAGCGGCGAACGACGAACGACTATTGTCTGGTGCTGTTCTGCGGCAATTCCCGGATTCGAATGTTCCGGAAGGCCACCTCGTCGCCGTGGTCCTGCAGCAGGATGTGCCCTTTCAGCTTGGTCCCCCAGCCGGCTTCGTCCTTGAATTTGCTCTTCGCTTTGGCCGCCTTGAGCGCGGCGCTCTCCAGCTCGTACTCGATCACCTTGACGCCGTTCAGCCAGTGCTCGACGTGCAGGCCGTTCACGACGATGCGGCCGGAGTTGATCTCGCCGGCGGGCTTCAGCGGCTTGGCGGCGGGCGCCGGAATCACGTCGTAGAGCGCGGCCGTGGCGCGGTGCGGTCCGATCTTGGCGTCCGCGTGGCGCGCATCGTCGATCACCTGGTATTCGTGGGCGATGGGACCGCTGCGATCCTCGGTCACCAGGTACTTCACGCCGCTGTTGCCGCCCGGCGCGATTCTCCACTCGAACTGCAGATCGAAATTGTCGAAGGTCTCGATCGTGATGATGTCGCCGGCGCCGGCCGAGTCCTCGCCCTTGGCGGCCTTGTGCTTGAGCCAGCCGTTCTCGACGACCCACCCGCGCTCCGGAAATGCCGCCTTCTTGAAGCCGCGCCATCCCGTGGTGGTCTTGCCGTCGAACAGCGATCGTTCCCGGGAGGACTGTGCCGCAATCGCGGCGCCAGCCAGAATCAGAACCGTGACACCGAAGATCGAGCGGCGCATTGCATCCTCCCTTTGCACCGATGTAAACGAAGACACGGGTGTATCATTTGGCTGTCGGTCAGTCAAGCCATTGGAGACAAAAAGATGGCCCGAATTTCCAGGCGCAGCTTCGTATCCAAAGTCGCCGCAACGTCCGCAGGCTTTGCCATTGTGCCGCGCCACGTGCTCGGCCGCGGCCAGACCGCGCCGAGCGATCGGCTGAACGTCGCCGCCGTCGGCGTCGGCGGACAGGGACGCAGCGATCTCGTCAACCTCGCGACCGAGAACATCGTCGCCATGTCCGACGTGGATTGGGATTACGCGAACAAGGGGTTCGCTGCGCTCGACCGGGACATCGCGAGCCAGCAGGAGCGGCTCGATCGCCCGCCGAACCAGCCGCGCGTCGACGCGCAGGGGCGTCCGGAGGCCCCGCTGACGCCGCTCGAGCGGCAGCGGACCGCCGCGCAGATCGATCGGATGAAGCGGCTGAGGGACGAGCATCTGCCGCGCGCCGTGCGATATCACGACTATCGCGAGATGTTCGACAAGCAAAAGAACATCGACGGCGTCGTGATCGCGACGCCGGATCACATGCACGCGCCGATCGCGCTCGCGGCGATGGATCTCGGCAAGCACGTGTACGTCCAGAAGCCGCTGACCTGGTCGGTCGCCGAAGCGCGCCAGCTCTCGCGCAAGGCGAAGAGCACGCGCGTGGCGACGCAGATGGGCAATCAGGGCCACTCGTGGGACGATGCGCGGACCGCCGTGGAGTACATCTGGGCGGGCGCCATCGGCGACGTCCGCGAGATTCACATCTGGACGAATCGTCCGCTCGGCTACTGGCCGCAGGGCATTCCGCGGCCGGAGGCGCGCACCGCGCCGGCTGACGGCTTCCGGTGGAACGGACCGGGAATCGAGGCGCGGCTCGCGAGCGCGATGGCCGGAAGCTATCCGAAGCCGGGGACGCTCGCGTGGGATCTGTTTCTCGGCGTCGCGCCGACCGTCGAATACCACCCCGTGTATCACCCGTTCAACTGGCGCGGCTGGGTGGACTGGGGCTGCGGCGCCATCGGCGACATGGGCGCGCACCTGATGGATCACTCGATGTGGGCCCTCGACCTGGGCTACCCGACGACGATCGAGACGGTGTGCACGCCGTTCAACGGCGTCTGCTTTCCGCACGCGACGATGACGATGTACGAGTTCCCGGCGCGTGGGAACAAGCCGGCAGTCAGGCTGACGTGGTACGACGGCGGGCTGCTGCCGCCGAAGGCGGTCGAGATCGGCGAGCAGGAGCTGAACAAGACCGGCGGCGCCCTGCTCGTCGGGACCAAAGGCAAGCTGCTGCACGAGACCTACGGCAAGAATCCGCGGCTGCTGCCCGACTCGCTGCACGCGTCGTTCGGCAAGCCGGCGCAGAAGCTGCCGCGCATCCCGAACGAGAATCACGAGATGAACTGGGTGGACGCGGCGAAAGGCAAGACAGCGGCGTCCTGTCCGATCGAGTACGCGGCACAGCTCACCGAAGTGATGCTGCTCGGCGTCGTCGCGCTCAAGGCGGGACGGAAGATCGAGTACGACGCCAAGAACATGCGCGTGACGAACGTTGCGGCGGCGAATCAGTATCTGGAGCGCGAGCCGAAGGCGGGGTGGTCCCTTTGAGCATTGCTGCCCTGTCGTTAATGTCCTAAATAGTCAGTTAGTGGCTTATAATGGGACACTAGGTACTAACTCTCACTGTTCCAATATTTAACGTCGAATTGCAAATCGGTCATGTGCTGATCCGGCACACACGGTGCGTCGACCGCAGTCACCTGTGGTCCTAAACCCTGTGGAATCAAGACTTGCCGCCGCACACAGCGGCGCGGCCTTTGCTACGGAGGGGCTGCACCCCTTCCATGGCAGCGATCAAGAGAAGTTCGAATCTCGCGCTGGCGCACTCGCGCGAGAGCTCTGATGAGTCTCTGCTCGATCCATCGAACCGTCGAGCGCACGAGCGCCTGACCATCTCGGCGCTCTCCTGGTTGACTCGCGTTCGGCTGAAGTACGGTCCCGCCGTCACGTTGATCGATCTCTCGTCGGGCGGCGCTCAGATCGAAACCACCAGCCTTCGCATTCAACCAGGGAGAACGGTCGTTGTCGAAATCGCCGGACGCGACAAGGAGTTCGCGCTGCCGTCGCTCGTGCTGCGCTGCCACGTGTCGGGCATCACTCCACACACGATCTACCGCGGGGCGCTGGAATTCAAACAGCCATTCGACCTGCCTCAGGGCGATAGCGGTCGTTGCGCCCTCGAAGGCAAGCCCAATCCCAGTCATGAGCACGCGCGGTTGCTCGTCGCGCTGCGACGGGCGATGGGGGCAGGCGCGTCGGTTCAGGGGGAGAGCGGCGGCCTGACCGATGTCGGTGCGGCGTCTCTCGCAGCCGCGCACGCGATGATCGAATCACCGTCGGGCCGTCGGGCCGGCGCGCCGTTCTCGCGCGAGCTGTGTCGACTGTTCAGAGCGATCACTCGGTGGGTCGAAAGCGAACAGCCAGCGGACATGCTGCTCGCGGAGCTGACCGAACGGCTCCGCCGAGTCATTCCGGCGCGAAGCATTCGGTTGATTGACGCGAGCTCCCTGCTGACCCTGGCAATCCGGGACGCGATCGCGTTCGACGTGCCGTCGGCAACGGGCACGGGCACCAAGCTCCTCGTCGAGTTTCCCCAAAACTGCAGGCTGGGAGAGTGCCATCTGCAACTGCTGAAGGTTGCCGCGCACCTGATCGCGCTTACCAACGAGATCGAGCAGGCGCGGCGCACGGCGCGTGAGCGCGCCAGACGCGAGGAGTCGGCCGGTCATCGGCCGGGATGGCACCCCCTCGTCATACGGTATACCGACGGCCGCGTGCTGAAAGGGTTCGCCCGCGACTTTGTTGCGGAGAAAGGTCACATTCACGTGTGGCCATTGCCCGATGGTCCGCCCGACTCACGGATCACCGTTTTGCTCGCGCGCGTGAAGGCGGTGTTCTTCGTCTCCGAGTTCGACAGTCACCCGCGTATGGCCGACATCGGCGGAACGCCCCTCACGCCGGGCCGGCGAATCGCAGTGACCTTCCTCGACGGCGAGGTTCTGAACGGGACCACGCTGAACTACTCAGCGGTGGGTCCCGGATTCTTCGTTTTCTCAATCGACGCCACGACGAACAGCAACCGCGTCTTCATCGTCGGGAGTGCGGTCAAGCGCGTTCAATTTCCGTAGCCATCGATCCATCCGGACAGAGAGTTCGATCCCGCGGCGGAGCGCTCGACGAACAGCGTGCGAGCGAAGCCGCGGAGGAGATCGATCCCGGACCTATCTGCCGCCCTTCAGTTGCAGATACACCATGCTCACGAATCGGTCGGCGCTCGTCCCCGCGCCGGCCGGCAGCAGTCCACCTGGAACTTTCCCGTCATAAGGGGCCGTGACTTTCGCGGCCAGGACTTCCTGCTGGGTCCTGCCCTGCGCAATCATCTGCTGCACCTTGGCCTGTACTCCGAGGATCATGTCGCGGTAGGGGACGATGTCCGCCCGGTTGATGATGGTGCCGTGGCCCGGGACGAGCTTCGTGTTCGGACCGGCAAGCCTCATGGTGGCGTCGAGCGCTTCCAGCGCTCCCTTCAACGAGCCGCCATTGTTGGTGTCGATGAAGGGATAACCGTAATTCCGGTAGAAATCGCCGATCATGATCACGTCCGCATTCTCGAACCGGATCATGGTATCGCCGCCGGTATGGGCCGCCCGAACTGGAATCAGGTCGACGATTTCGCCGTTCAAACGGAGCTTCACCGGATCGCCCAACCCATAGGTCACGACGGGCAGTCGGGCGGGATCTCTCGCGGGAGCGGGATTGCCATTTGCCGAGGGCGCGGGCGGACGCGCCATTTCTTCGCGCAGCTCTTCCCGCGCAAAGAGCAATGCTCCCATCTTCACGAAGTTCGCATTGCCGGCCGTGTGGTCGCCGTGCAGGTGTGTATTGACCAGAAAACGAATGGGCTCGGAGCTGATTTTCCTGATCGCCGCGACGACCTTGTCCGTGAGCTGCGCGTATTGGGCGTCGACCATGAAGATGCCGTCCGGACCGGCAAGCACTCCGATCCTGCCGCCGGCAGCGTCCTGGTGGCCCGGATCGACGCCGGCCGAACCGGACAGCATGTAGAGGTTCGGCGCGATTTTCTCTGTCAGGATTTCAATCTTGCTGTAGTCGGTTCCCGGCCCCTGCGCCCGGCCATTCACGGAAAGGGCCAGTGCGGCTAGCACCACCAGAGAAGATCGCCTTGCTGATTTCATAGGGCTTGCTCCCTTTCAGGGTCTGTCCGACGGGACCCGTTCGACCGTGTCCAAAATGCAACCACGAAGACACGAAGGTCCACGAAGATCACGAAGAAAACCGACGTTTCTGCGGCACCTGAGCTCCGCAAGGGCACACGCACGCGGAATCCCGGCGCGGTCGCTGGCGCGAGTGTATCAAAACCGTCGAGCTGCAGATGAAGTGGCTGGCCATTACGCGAGCTTGCTGCAATCGTTGTTTGCCTTCGTCGGAATCGAGAAGCGCGGTGCCCGCACACCAACTCACGCCGTACGTATTCGGATGACCCGTGACGCTGTTGCGAGCTGACGCAAAGACGAGGTATGACCCGCCAACGGTGAAGTCGAATCCTTCGCAGTCGACGCCCTTTCCATTCGGCGTCTGAAGCACGAAGCTCCTGGACGGAATCCGGCCCTTCAACGTTTCCTGAACCTGGAACTCGATCTCGGGCCAGGCGAAGCGCGGGCCGACGCGGATCCCGGTAACGCGTCCCGCGTAAACCCTATCGGCGCTTCGAAAATATTCTCGCGTCGGCATTCCAACGCAATCGCAAGCGGACGCCTGGCGTGCGCCGAGCGCGATGGCCCCGAGGACCATTGCGGCCGGCAGCACGCCTTTACGGCTCACGGTCGTTAGATGCAGGACGTCCTGACGCGCTGCAGCGAACGCACCTGCATCTCGTGGTCCACGAGCATGCCCGTGACGCTGACGCGCTGTCCGACATGATCCGGCAGCTTCAGCTTCTTCGGCGCGTCGACAATCGCGATCGACGCCGGGCCCTTCTTCAGAAAGCCCGACTTCCAGCTCCGCGATTTCGGCGCATCCGCACCGGCCGTGTCCTTCAGCCGGAATGTTTCGTCGGCCTGTTCGAGGCATCCCGAGATCGTCACTGGAGCCGCCGTCGGTACGAGCCCGTTCGCCGATTCCACGGGCAGGCCCGTGACCGTCGCGTTCGCCGCGAGCGCCGCGACCGGGACTTCCTCCGCCGCGGACGCCGCGGCCTTCGCCTCGGCTTGCGCCGCCGCCACGCTCTCCGCTCGCGCGTTGACGGCTCCGGTATCGGTCGGTTGAGACGACTGGCGCGCTCCGATCAACACTGCCGCACCCATGACGCCAATCACCGCCAGCCAAATCATTCGCGGGCCAATCATCCCCGTAGAGCGCGGAGATTTCTTCACGCGTGCGGATTTCTTCACGCGCATCGATTTCTTCATGCGCATCGTACTCTCCTTCGTGAAACGGTTTTGAACGCTGGAGTCTAGCGAGCAAATGAGGTACCGCTCGAGCTGGAGTCCCCCACGGGAGGGGGGCGGGCGACCGTGTTGCGGGATGAGACACCCAATTCCGTGATCGGGCGACGAATGCTGCACGACGAAACGGCCCGCATGAGAGCGGCGGCGCCTCAAACAACAGAGAGGTGTTTCTCCACGGCACTACCCATAGGATTCGCGGGTGATGCTTCTGGCTGGGACGCCGAGCCCCTTCAGCGTGTCGACGACGGTCTCGAGAAACCGCGGCTGCGCCGCGGTGCCCGCCTCCTTCGCCGCCGCGACATCCCATTTCGAGATGCCGGGGCCGCACACGAAGACGTGACACGCGCCAGGCTCTGGAATCGCTTCACGCAGCAGATCCGGACCTATGCGCCCGCGGCGCACCGCCGGGCCGAACAGCTGCTGATCCTCTTCGCGCGTCAGGCTATGAATCACCTTCAGCCGATCGGGATGCTGCGACGCCAGGCGGGCCAGCTCGTCGCGGAAGATGATGTCGGCCCACACCTTGTTCGAGTAGACGAACGTGTGGCGGACCGACGGATGATGCGCGAGCGCGAACTTGAGCATCGAGAAATTCGGGACGCTGCCGGACCCGGCGCAGACGTGCACGACATGATCGGTCCGGGTGCCGACGTCGGACGGCAGCGTGTAGGGTCCGGTAAAACCGGTGACGACGAGCCGCATGCCGCGCGTCGTGCGCTTCACGAGGAGCGGCGAGAGCAGCGGCGGGAATCTCGTCGCGCCCGACACGTAGCGCTCTTCCTTGACTGTAATCGCGAGGTAGCGCTCGTGCGGCGCGGAGCTCATCGAGTACGCGCGCGGCGGCTCGCGGCGGCCCTTGAGGTCTTCGAGGAACGCCGTGAACCGCTCGAGCGCCTCGAACTGGTGCGGATCGATCGTCAGGAAATGCCCGGCGCTGTAGTCGAGCCGATCGTTGCCGGTGAACAGGACGAGCGTCGTCGTGTCCGGCGTCTCGACGATCACGTCGGCGACCATCACCTCGAGCTCTTTGATGCGCCTCGGGGCCGACGGCGCGTTCGGGCGGCTCTGACCGGCCGCCTCTACACGTGTGGAGACAGGACCTTCGCTTCGCGGCTTCATGATACTGGCGCGACCGAGACTTCGCGCTCCGACGCCGTCGACCGGAAGAACAGCGCGAAAAGGACGAGCACGACAGCGGCGCCCGCGGCGGGCACGAGCCAGATGCGGTGCCAGTCGTGCCCCGTCGCGCCGATCCGGAACGCGTCGACGACGCGTCCCGACGCCCAGGAGCCGATGAACATGCCGACGCCGAGCGTCACGAAGGCGATGAAGCCCTGCGCGGCCGCGCGCAGATCGCCCGGCGCCTTGGTATCCACGTAGATCTGCCCGGTCACGAAGAAGAAATCGTAGCAGATGCCGTGCAGGAGGATGCCGGCATACAGCATCCACACCAGGTCGGCATTGTTGCCGAACGCGAAGAGCGTGTAGCGCGCCGTCCACGCGGCCATGCCGACGAGCAGCATCCATTTCACGCCGAGACGGCGGAAGAACCACGGCATCACGAGCATGAAGAAGATCTCGGACATCTGGCCGAGCGTCATCTTTCCCGCCGCGTTCGTCACGGTCAGCTCGTTCAGGAACAGATTCGCGAAGGCGTAGTAGAACTGCAGCGGGATACAGACCAGGAACGATCCGAGGACGAAGACCGCGAACGACCGCTCGCGCAGCAGCTTCAGCGCGTCGAGGCCGAGAATCGTCCCGAGCGTGGCGCGGCGCTTCGCTCCTGCCGTCTCCAGCGGCGGCGTATGCGGCAGCGCGAAGCAGAACACGCCGAGCAGAATCGACGCGGCGCCTGCGATTTGCAGCGGCCTAGCCGTCGCTTCGAGGCCGAGCGTGCCGATGAACAGCCCCGCGACGATCCAGCCGATGGTGCCGAGCACGCGGATGAGCGGAAACTCGCGGCCCGGATCGTCCATCTGCCGGAACGACAGCGAGTTGCTCAGCGCGAGCGTCGGCATGTAGCAGAGCGTATAAACGAGCAGCACGACGTAGAACGATCCGAAGGTCGTCTGCATCGAGGCGGCAAAGAGGACGGCGGCGCCGACCAGGTGCAGGGCGGCGAGGATGCGCTCGGTCGCCATGAACCGGTCGGCAACCATGCCGACGAAGAACGGCGAGATCATCGCCGCGAGCGCAGTGGTCCCCGCCGCGAGACCGATCTGCTCACCAGAAAAATGCAGCGTCTCGCCCAGCCACGTCCCCATCGTCACATACCACGCGCCCCACACGAAGTACTGCAGGAACATCATCGTCGACAGTTTCACGCGTGTGCCCTGGGTCATCTGTGCTCGTCCGGGTTCGGAGTTCAACGTTCAGGGTTCAACGTTCGTTCACGTTCTACGTTCGGCGTTCGGCCTTGTGCGTTCGGCGTTCTACGCTCGGTGTTCGGCGTTCTAGGTCCACCACGCGTTGACCGGCGGCTCGGTGAGCACGACACGCGACAGCATGTCGACCGCCGCGCGCAGCCCTTCGTCGACCGACGCGAGCGCGTCCTCGTGCTCGATGCTCATCACTCCTTGACATCGAGCGCGCCGTAGACCGGCGTGAACACTCCGAGTTTCATCGCGTTCCTCGGCGATCCTGACCGCGTTCGTCAGGGCGACGGCGGTCCGCCGGTACGTCTGCAAAGGCGCAAGCGTTCCGCGAAGGCGGAAAGCATCGCCCTACACGTTGAACCATCCTCGGCGGCCCGCAAGGCAAGGCGGCGTTGCGGGCTCTGCGCGCGTTGCGCTCTATCGCCCTGCCATGACCGTCTCGTCGACGCGCATCCAGACGGCGCCGCGCCGGTGGCTTTCCAGGATCGCGTCGACG
>WNEY01001140.1_pt1 | contig 18348 bp, 15 predicted proteins | sample 5400531 | NCBI WGS metagenome assembly WNEY01 (sample SAMN13153338, study PRJNA577476) | soil metagenome | isolation source: 200 cm saprolite under Douglas fir tree site 1 | place: USA:California | collected 2015-04-18
TCCGCCGCGCTTCCCCGAGGGCATGGTCGAGCAGGCCCCCGAACACCGGCTCCGCCAGGTGCGCGAGCCGGTACGGCAGCACTATCACGTCGCGGCGCGGGAACCTCGCCGTCCTGACGATCGCGTTGGCCACCCACCACGCGGGGTACTGCGGGCCGATCGGGGCCTCGGTCTCGGCGAAGAATTCCGTCTCGGTGCTTGCGGGGTAGACGACACACACCTTGACGCCCGTTCCGGACAGCTCGCCCCGCAGCGCGTGGGAGAAGCCGACGACCGCGTGCTTGGTGGCGGAGTAGACGGCCGAATATGGCGCGGCACGAAAACCCAACACGGACGCGACGTTGATGATCACGCCGCGCCGCCGCTCCACCATCGAGGGCAGGGCCGCCTGCGTCGTGGAGATGACGCCCTTCACGTTCGTGGCGATCAGCTCGTCGATCTTGTCTTCAGGCATCTGGTGCACGCGGCCCATCCACCCCAGGCCCGCGTTGTTGACGAGCACGTCGATGCGCTCATGGTCGCGAAGCGCCGCCGCGACGAACGCGCGGGCCTCGACGCGCTGGCTGACGTCGAGGCGGCGTACGGTCACCTCGGGCGCGCCTTTGTCGCGGCACTTCTGCGCCACCGCGTTCAGCGCATCGACGCGGCGCGCGCCGAGCACGAGGTTGGAGCGCCTCCCTGCGAACGCGAGCGCTGCCGCTTCGCCGATGCCGCTCGATGCGCCTGTGATGACGACGACCGCCCCCTTGAGCCGCACGTGGCTAGCTTAGGCGCGGCCTAGGGCGCGGGCGGGAGCCGACGGCGAGGCATGCGGCGATCCAGGTGGCCGAGATGCGGGTGAAGCGACGAGCAGCGGAGCGCGCGCATCTGGCGACTGCGCAAGCGAGCAGCGCAGGAGCTGAACCCGCAGATCGGCCGCATGGGCGCCGCAGGTCCGCCGGCGGTCTTCCGGCCGCGCCCTAAAATCCGGGAATGAAGTCGGCCGTTTACCGCGGTGAGAAACAGGTCGAGGTCACCGACGTCCCCAAAGCTTCGATCAGCAACGCGACCGATGCGCTCGTGAAGGTGACGCTGGCCGGCGTCTGCGGCTCGGACCTCCACATCTACGAGGGCCGCATCCCCGGCACCGAAGGCTGGGGCATGGGCCACGAGTTCGTCGGGGTCGTCGAGGAAGTGGGGCCCGAGGTTCGTCGTTTCAAGAAAGGCGACCGCGTCGTGTCGTCGTTCTTCGTCGCCTGCGGCCACTGCCACTACTGCGTCCGCGGCTGGTTCAACCAGTGCGTCCAGCGCGGCGCATTCGGCTACGGCGAATTTTTTGGGGGGCTGGGCGGCGCCCAGGCCGAGTACGTCACGGTGCCGCTGGCCGACACCACGCTCGAGGCGATCCCGAACGGCATGACCGACGAGCAGGCGATCTTCGTCGGCGACATCCTGGCCACGGGCTTCTTCGCCGCCGAGCGTGCAGAGATCAAGCCCGGCGACACGGTCGCGGTGATCGGCGCGGGGCCTGTGGGCCTGATGGCCATCATGTGCGCGCAGCTCTTCGGCCCGGCACGGGTCTTCGTCGTCGACATGGTCGACAGCCGCCTCGAGTTCGCGCAGGGGATGGGCGCGATCCCGGTCAACGCGAAAGAGACCCACCCCGTCGAGGCGATCAAGCGCGACACCGGTGGTTTCGGAGTCGACCGCAGCATCGAATGCGTCGGCGTCCTCCCCGCTGTCGAAACCGCGATGCAGGTCGTCAAGGGCGGGGGCACGATCTCGATGGTCGGCATACCGAACCATTCGGTCGGGGACTTTCCGTACCTCGACATGTGGCAGCGGGCGCTCACCTTCCGCGCGGGCTGGTGCAACGTGCAAGCGTACATGCGACCGCTGCTCGACCTGGTCGCCGCGGGTCGGCTGCAGCCCGAGTCGATCATCAGCCACCGCATGAAGCTGGACCAGGCCGCCGACGCCTACCGCATGTTCGATGCTCGCGAGGCGACGAAGATAGTCCTCAAGCCGTAGTCGGCTCATGGGTTCTGGTCGAGCGCCATCAGGTAGCCCTTCGCGCGTTCGGTCAGCGGGTAGCGGTTCTCCAGCTCGTGGAACGCCGGGCCGTGGTCGCTGTGCTCCAGGTGGGCGAGCTCGTGGACGACCAGGTAGTCGAGCACCCACTCGGGCAGCCTGGCGGCGCGCCTGGCGACCCGGATGGCGCCATCGGTGAACGAGCAGCTGCCCCACCGGCTGTTCATGTCGGCGAAACCGATCGACGTCCAGGTGAGGCGCCCGCCGAAGTGCCGGCGGTTGAGCTCGCGCGCGCGTCTCTCCAGGCGCTCGTCTGAGGGCGTTGATCGCCTCATCCTCTTCTCCAGGCGCACGCGCATGGCCTCCGCCCAGCGGTCGCGCTCTGGGGCCGACATCCACGACGGCACAAGCAGCTCGAGCACGCCCGACCGCAGCCTGGCGGAAACGGTGCGCCGCCGCCGGCGCGAGGCGATGACGCGGACAGGTGGCCGGAACGATTCTGGATCGGCGTTCAAGACGTTGGCTCCGATGATGCTGGGACGGTTCGGGGCCGATTGTAGGCGGCGGCCGGCGGTCCGCAAACCCTGCCTGTTAACGGCGAGCGAAGCGCCGAACGAAAAAACTACGATTCAGCGCGCAATGCCCAGGAGCATCGTCATCGGCAACGGCAACGTGCTGGTGGGCTTCGACCCCAACTACACGGTCCGCGACCTTTACTTCCCGCGCGTCGGCGATGCCAACCAGACCATGGGCAACCCGTGCCACACGGGCTTCTTCATCGACGGCAAGTTCGCATGGCTCGACGACCCGGGGTGGCAGCGCGAGCTCGAGTACGCGCCGGACTCGCTGGTGACGAACGTCACGCTCAAGCATCCACGCCTGGGCATCACCGTGAAGTTCGAAGACTTCGTCGACATGGCGCGCAACTGGTTCGTACGCAACGTCGAGGTGGTCAGCCCATCTGGCTTCGACGTCGGCCGCGTCTTCTTCCACTACGACTGGTACATCGAAGGCTCGGACATCGGCAATACCGTCGCCTACGAGCCACGGCATCGCGGGGTGCTGGCTTACAAGGCCAACCGCTACTTCCTGATGGGCGGCATACACGGGTCGCAGTTCGGGATCGACACCTGGGCCAACGGCAAGAAAGGCAACGGCGCCGCCGGCACGTGGATCGACGCGGAGGATGGCGTGCTCGGACGCAATCCCATCGAGCAGGGATCGGTGGACTGCACGGTCGGGTTCGAGATCGGGCCGGCGGTGCCGGGCGAGCCGCGCGCGCTGACGCATTGGGTCTGTATGGGCACCCGGTTGAGCGAGGTCACGACGTTCGGTCAGGACCTCCTCGTCGCCAAAGGCCCCGAGACCTACCGCGGCCGCACCATCACGTACTGGCGTGTCTGGTCGGAGAAGGATCACCGCCACATCGACGAAGAGCTCGGTCCGGAGGTCACGCACCTGTACCGGCGCAGCATCCTCACGGCGCGCAGCCACATCGACAACCACGGCGCGATCATCGCCGCCACCGACTTCGACATCACCAAGTTCGCGCGCGACACGTACGCGTACGCGTGGCCGCGCGACGGCGCCATCGTCGCCAACGCGCTCGACCGGTCAGGTCACGAGGACGTGACGCGGCTGTTCTTCAGCTTCTGCCAGGACGCGCTGGTGGAGGAAGGCTTCTTCCTGCACAAGTACACACCGTACGGGCTGCCCGGCAGCTCGTGGCTGCCCTGGGTGGACAGCCACGGCCTGCGCACCCTGCCGATCCAGGAGGACGAGACGGGCCTCGTCCTGTGGGCGCTGTGGCAGCACTACAAGATCCACCGCAACCTCGATTACATCCTCAACCTCTACTCGAGGCTGGTCGTGCCCGCCGCCGATTGGATGGTCGAGTACTTCGACGAGCGCAACGGGCTGATCAAGCCGTCGTGGGACCTCTGGGAGGAGCGATGGGGAGTGCACGCTTTCACGGTCGGTTCGGTGTGGGCCGGCCTGGACGCCGCGCGCAACTTCGCGGACCTTTTCGGCGACAAGCCCGCGCTGGTCCGCTATCGCGACGCGGCCGAGCGATTGCGCGAAGCCTCGGACACGCACCTGTACAGCCCCGAGCTGGGTCGCTTCGCGCGCCGGCTGGCGGTGGAGGAGGACGGCACCCTGACCGTCGACATGGTCATCGACAGCGCCATCTGCGGGCTGTGGCGGTTTGGCATGTACGCACCCGACGAGGCGCGCGTAGCCGACACGATGGAGGCGATCCGCGAGCAGCTGTCCAACAAGGGCGCCGCGGGCGGCATCGCGCGCTACAAGGACGACTACTACTTCCGCATCGAGAACGACACCAGCCGTGTGCCCGGCAACCCGTGGTTCATCTGCACGCTGTGGATGGCGCAGTGGCACACCGCGATGGCGAAGACGGTCGCCGACCTGAAGCCCGCACGCGACATCATCAACTGGGTCGTCGCGCATCAGCTGCCGGGCGGCCTGCTTTCCGAGCAGCTCGACCCCAACACGGGCGCGCCGCTCTCGGTCTCACCGCTCACCTGGTCGCACGCCGAGCTGATCGCGACGGTCGACGAGTACTGCCGCAAGGCTGATCACCTGAGCCACGTCCAGCACGACGGAGCGCCGTCGCACCGGTTGCAGTCGGTCTAGGAGATCCAACTGGGTCAGCCAGGGGGACCCGCACGGCCACAGTTCTCGCCCGACGGGCGCTGGTTCTGGGACGGCACGACGTGGCAGCCGGCGCTGTCACCCGACGGACGATGGCGGTGGAACGGCTATTCGTGGGTCGCCGTCGGCGGCGGGCTGTCAGCGGGTTGGATCGCGGCCATCGCGGGTGGCGCCGTCGTCGTGCTCCTTGCGGCGATGGTGCCGGTGGTCCTGCTGTTCAACAGCGCGCACAACGTGACGAGCGGGGCATCGCAGCCGAGCCCGACGATCGCGACCGCGTCTCCGACGCCGAGCGCCTTGACGGCCATTCCCTGCGACCAGCTGGAGCACACGCAGGTCCACTACCACGCGTTCCTGCAGATCCTCAACCAGGGCAGCACCGTATCCATCCCGACCAACGTCGGCCGGTCCAGCGCCTGCTACTACTGGCTGCACATGCACACCAACGAGGCGGGCATCATCCACATCGAGTCACCGTCCGACCGCACGTTCACGCTGGGCGATTTTTTCGACGTCTGGAGCGACTGGGGTCACGCGCCGCAGCTGCTCGACAGCACGCATGTAGCGACGTTGACGCTCACCGGCGGTCAGAAGCTCGCGGTCTATGTCGACCTCGGCGACGGCAAGGGCGCGGCGCCCTTCTCCGGCAACCCTCGTGGCATCGTCCTGGAGAACCACGAGGTCATCACGCTCGAGATCACGCCGCCGTCGGTGAACCCGCCACCGCCGTTCTCGTGGCCCGCCGGGTTCTAGCTCAGTACCAGTAGTTCGGGCCTTCGGCCGAACTCGCGCCGGCGGCGACCGGCGTGTCGACCGCGACGCCCTTCTCGCCGCCCAGCGCGCGGACCGCCGCCTCCGCGCGCGCCGTGAGGGCGTCGTAGTCCTCGCCTGGCTGCGGGATTAGCGGGTCGCCGAACACGATGCTCACCTTGCCTGCCTGCGGCCGCCTGCGAAAGCGCGGCAGCACCTCGTACATGCCATCGATGAACGCGGGGACGATGGGAGCACCTGCGTCGACGGCCAGCACCGCCGCGCCCTTGCGGAAGCTGCCGACGGCGCCTGTGACGGAAAGCCGGCCCTCGGGAAAGATGATCACCGACCAGCGCTGGCGGAGCAGGTCCTTCAGCGTGTCGAGGTAGGGCCGCGCACCGCCGCCGCGCGGGATGGGAAACGCGTTGACGGAGACCTGCGCCACGGCCGCCTCCCACTTGCGCTTGAAGATCGAGTCGGCCGCCGCCACCACTACCGATCGGTTCCGGTAGCGCGGAGGCAGCGCCTCGACCATGACCGCGCCGTCGAGCGCGCTGCAGTGGTTGGCGATGAAGATGGCGCCCCCCTGGAGTTGCATGAAGCGCTCGCGGTGGCTGACGGACAGCTTGGCGAAGCTGTTCAGGCCGGGGAAGAGCAGCGTGTTCTGCAGGATCGCGCGGGTCCGCCGCCAGGGCTTGGCCCTGGACCACTGGTTGAGGTCGGACGTGGGCGTAGCGGTCAAGGTTAGAGCGGTATGTTTCCGTGCTTGCGTGGCGGGCGCTCCACCGTCTTGCGGAGGCACAGCTCGAGGCCCCGCACCAGGGAGCGGCGGGTCTCGCGCGGCTCGATCACGTCGTCGACGTAGCCACGCTCCGCTGCTACATATGGGTTGGCGAACCGAGTCGTGTACTCGTTCACGAGCTGCTGCCGGCGCGCGGCCGGATCAGCGGCGCTGTTGAGGTCGCGCTTGTAGATGATGTTCACCGCCGCGTCCGGTCCCATGACGGCGATCTCCGCGGTCGGCCACGCGAGGTTCAGGTCCGCGCCCATCTGCTTGGGCGACATGACGCAGTACGCGCCGCCGTAGTCCTTGCGCGTGATCACGGTCAGCTTTGGCACAGTCGCCTCCGCGTACGCGTAGAGCAGCTTGGCGCCGTGGCGGATGATGCCGCCGTGCTCCTGGTCGCGGCCCGGCAGGTAGCCCGGCACGTCGACGAAGGAGATGATCGGGATCCCGAACGCGTCGCAGAATCGGATGAAGCGCGCCGCCTTCACCGACGCGTTGATGTCAATCGCGCCCGCCAGGTGCTTCGGCTGGTTGCCCACGATGCCGACGACGTGGCCGGCGAGCCGGCCCAGACCGACCACGATGTTCTTGGCGAAGAAGGGCTGGACCTCGAAGAACTCACGGTTGTCGAGGACGCGCGCCACCAGCTCCCGCATGTCGTACGGCTTGTTCGGCGCCTCGGGCACGATGGTCTGCAGCTCGGGGTCCGCGCGCTCGCGGTCGTCCGTGGTGGGGACGAAGGGCGGACGCTCGTTGTTGCTCGACGGCAGGTAGGACAGCAGGCGCCGCACGCCCGCGGCGCATTCTTCCTCCGAGCGTGGCAGGAAGTGCGCCACGCCGGAGGTGGCGTTGTGGACGTCACCGCCGCCCAGCTCGTCGAAGGACACAGCCTCGCCGGTGACCACGCGGATCACCTCGGGTCCGGTGATGAACATGTAGCCCTGTCCCGCGACGATGAAGATGAAGTCGGTGATCGCCGGCGAGTAGACCGCGCCGCCGGTGCACGGGCCCGCGATAACGCTGATCTGCGGGATCACGCCGGACGAGCGCACGTTGCGGTAGAAGATGTCCGCGTAGCCGGCAAGCGCGACCACGCCTTCCTGGATGCGCGCGCCACCCGAGTCGTTGATGCCGATGATCGGCACGCGGTTGCGCAGGGCGAGCTCCTGTACCTTGACGATCTTCTCGGCGGTAACCTCACCCAGCGAGCCGCCGAAGACCGTCGCGTCATACGCATAGACCGCGACCGCACGGCCATCGATGTCGCCGAACCCCGCGACCACACCGTCGCCGGCGATGCGGCGGTCCTCCATGCCGAACCCCTGACTTCGGTGTGTGGCGAACACGTCGAGCTCGACGAACGAGCCGTCGTCCACGAGCATCTCGATGCGCTCGCGAGCGGTGGCCTTGCCGGCGGCGCGCCGCTTGTTGGCGGCCTCGGTTTCGGCGTGCAGCGCCTGGTAGCGCCGCTTCCGGTACTGGTTGATCTTCTGTTCCGAGACGCTGGCCATTTCGCGCTCGGGCGCTTCGATGCCCTGCAGGTCGGGAAGCGTCCGGCGCACGGGGGTGAGTGATTTCGGCTTCCTGGCTGCCATAACTCGAATATCGTAGGCGCCGTGCGCCGGGCGGCCGCCGATCTGTTCTCGCGGCCGGCTTTCTACTGGGCGCTGGCCGCGATATTCGCGCTGCGCGTCGCGCTGCTCTCGATCATCAACAACAAACGCCCCGATGCCGAGGGTATGTGGGAAGGGGCGCGCGCCTACCTGACCAATCCGGCGCACATGTACGACGCAGCCGCTCAGTACCTCGCGGCCAGCCACGTCATCGCCCCGCCGGGCACGATCTACGCCTTCGTCAGCCCGCCGCCCGTGGCGCTGCTGGCGATCCCGGTCGCTCTGCTGCCCAAAGACGTTGGCGTTCAGCTCTGGACCGCCATCGATGCCGCGGCGCTGCTGGCCGGCCTTTTCATCCTCTATCGGATCGCGTGCAGGACCAGCAACCTCGCGGCCCCGGTCTTCTGGGTCATCGCGATGTATTTCCCGCCCGTGTTCGCGGACATCAGCGCAGGCCAGCGCGGCGGCGTTGCGCTGCTCGGTGCGATGGCCTCGATCTGGTTCGAATCGCGACGGCCGTGGATCGCGGGCGCGCTCGGCGGCTTTGCTTCGGCGCTGAAGTACTACCCGGCGGCGATGATCATCGGCCCGCGGCCACAGCACCGGGTCCGGTTCGCGATCGCGCTCGGCGCCGGGCTGATCGCGGTGACGGCCGTCAGCTTCATCCCGCTGGGATTCGGCGGCGCTGTCTTCTACTACCAGCACGTCCTTCTCGCCTCGCTCGGCTCACACAACGCCGACTGCGGCTACGACTCTGTGCGCACGCTGTTCGACCGCGTGGTCGGAGGCGAGCCCTACCTCCTGCCGAACCCGAACGGCGGTGTCGTCAGCGTGTCGCTCCCATGGCACATGCCGGGCCTCGCCGCGGTGCTGTCCTACGCGAGCTCGGTCGCGTTCGCGGGTGCGGCCGTGTGGGCAGCGTGGCGCAGCGGGTGGAACGCGCCTTACGGCATGGCGCTCGGCTTCGCGCTCGGCGCGCTGATCCCCAACGAGGTGTGGCCGTACCAGTGGCTGCCGCTGCTTCCGCTCCTTCTGCTCGTCGCGGTACGCGCGATCGAGCAGCAGCGGGGCACGACGCTGGTGCTGATCGGAGTGTTCCTGCTCGGGTTCTACCGGGCGCCATGCGACCTGCTGTTTCCCAACCTCTGGACGGTCGCCGCGATCGCGATCTTCGTCCTGGGCGTGTGGGAAAATCGACTTTTCCGAGCGGCTTGATCAGATAGGAGTCGGGGAATGGCGCTGAACTCTCAGGTCAGCTTCACGTGGGTCGGGCACGGTACTTGGAAGTCGCGCAGCGCCAAAGGCAAAGAGCTCCTCATCGACCCCTGGGTCATGAACAACCCGGTCGCCCCCGCCAACCTGAAGAAGATCGATCGGTGCGATCTCATGCTCATCACACACGGCCACTTCGACCACATCCACGACGCTGTCGAGATCGCGAAGGCGACCAAGCCGAAGATCATCTGCGTCCCCGAGACGGGCGGATGGCTGCAGAAGCAGGGTGTGGACGCAGACACGATCATCGCCGGCAACAAGGGCGGGACTCTCGACGTCGACGGCATCAAGGTCACGCTCGTGCACGCGGAACACTCGTGCGGCATCAGCGACGGCGATCAGGTCGTCTACGGCGGCGAACCGTGCGGGCTGGTGATCGAGTTCGAGAACGGCTACACGATCTACTTCGCGGGCGACACCGACGTGTTCGGCGACATGGCGCTCATCGCCGAGCTCCACAAGCTCGACGCGGTGTTCCTGCCCATCGGCGACTTCTACACGATGGGTCCGGAGCGCGCCGCGAAGGCGGTGAAGCTGCTGGGCGTGAAGACCGTCGTGCCGATGCACTTCGCAACCTTCCCGATCCTTCACGGCCGCCCGAGCCAGCTGCAGGAGCTGGTCGGGAAAGATTTCCACGTCCTCGACGTGAAGCCTGGAGACACGGTCTAAACACGCGCTCGCGTACGGCGCACCCGTCATGATCTAGCCCGATGCGAGACCCGGTAGGTGCCCCGGCCGGCTGGCTGGCGCGCGCCATCCGGGATGGCCGGCTTTCTTCGGAGGAGGTCATCCGAGCGCACCTCGAGCACATCGGCGCCGTCAACCCACGCCTCAACGCGATGGTCTGGGTCACCAACGAGAGCGCCATCCGGCAGGCGAAGGCCGCCGACCGCCACCTGGCCAAGCGTGGCTTCGAACCGCCGCCGCTGCATGGGGTTCCGTTCACGGCCAAGGACATCTTCGACACCGCTGGGGTCGCCACCACGGCCGGCCTGCGCAAGCTGAAGGACAACGTTCCGGACAAGGACGCGACCGTGATCGCGCGCATGCGCTCGGCGGGAGCGATCCTGCTGGGCAAGTCCAACTGCCCGCCCGGCGGGACAGGCGGCGAGAGCTGGAACCCGCTGCACGGCGGCACGCGCAACCCGTACGACCTGACTCGCTCGCCTGGCGCCAGCAGCAGCGGCGAGGCGGCGATCATCGCCGCCGCCGGCTCGCCGCTCGGGATCGGCAGCGACTCGGGTGGCAGCATCCGGCTGCCCGCGCACTACTGCGGGATCGCGGCGCTCAAGCCGACCACCGGCTGGGTTCCGAGCACCGGCGCCTACGGGTTGGTCGGCGGCCTGTTGGACCCGCGCAGCCAGGTGGGGCCGATGGCCCGGTACGTGAACGACCTCGCGCTCGTCCTGCCGATCCTGGTCGGACCGGACGGCCTGGATTCAGCCGTCATCCCGATGCCGCCGCGCCGCCGCCGGCCCAAGCTGCACGGCTTGAAGGTCGCCTGGTACGCCGACGACGGCATGGTCTCGCCCTCGAAGCCGACGGTTGCCGCCCTCCAGGCTGCGTTGCACGCGCTGTCCCAGGCCGGCTGCCGCGTCACCGAAGCGCGGCCGGAGGGTCTCGTCGAGGCCCGGGAGGTCACCCGCGGCTACTGGGGCCGCGTGCTCATGACCCACGAACGGCTCATCCATGCGTGGGACCGATTCCGCACGCAGCTGCTTTCGTTCATGCAGTCGTACGACCTGATCCTGACGCCGGTCGCGGCGGACGCCGCGCCGCTCTACCGCGCCAAGATCCCCATCGACGACCAGTACAGCTTCACGGTGCCGTACAGCCTCGGCGGCAATCCTGCGGTCGTCGTCCGCGCCGGCACCTCGCCCGAAGGCCTGCCCATCGGCGTGCAGGTCGTGGCCCGGAACTGGCGCGACTACGCGGCTCTGGCCGCGGCCGCGTGGATCGAAAAGCAGTTGGGCGGCTGGCAGCCTGCTAGTTTGGGAGCGTGAAGTTTCGGTACTCGCGCTGGGACGGCAGCCAGCGCGTGGACGATCTCGACGCCGGGGACCTGCTGGACTCGCTGTCCGACGACCTGATGAATTACGGCGACCTCAACGCGGCGCTGCAGCGCCTGCTGAGATGGGGCTCGCCGAACATGCAGGGCCTGGAGCAGCTCCTCAAGCAGCTGCGTGAGGCGCGCGAGCGTGAGCTCGGCCGCTACAACCTCGACTCCACAGTCGATCAGCTGCGCCAGGAGGTGCAGGAGATCGTCGACACCGAGCGGCAGGGCATCGAGCGGCGGCAGAACGAGGCCGCGACGCCTGAGGCGCGCAAGCTCATGGACCGCATCGCCGGCCAGCGCAACGAGCAGCTCGACCGCATGCCTGACGACCTCGGCGGGCGCGTGAAGGCGCTGCGCGACTACGAGTTCGTCGACGACGAAGCTCGTCAGAAGTTCCAGGCGCTGATGCAGCGGCTGCAGAAGCAGATGCTCGACCAGATGTTCCAAGGCTTGAAGGGCTCGATCCAGCAGATGCAGGGCCAGGACCTGTCGCGCGTTCGCGAGATGGTGCGCTCGCTGAACAAGATGCTCGAGGACCGAATGGAGGGCCGGACGCCGGACTTCAACGGCTTTATGGAGAAGTTCGGCGACATGTTCCCTCCCGGCATCAACAGCCTCGACGAGCTGCTCGAGCACCTGCAGCGGCAGATGGCGCAGATGCAGTCGCTGCTGCAGAGCCTGAGCCCCGAGGCGCGCGAGGAGCTGCGTCAGATGATGGACGCGCTCCTGCAGGACGACTCGCTCCGCCTGGAGCTGGCGCGCCTGTCGGGCTTCATGCAGGCGATGATGCCGCCCTCTGAGCTGACGGAGCGCTACCCGTTCTTCGGCGAGGACCCGCTGAGCATGGGCGAGGCGATGGGCCTGATGGAGCGGCTGCAGCAGATGGACCGGCTCGAGTCGCAGCTCGAGCGCGGCAGCTTCCGCCCCGACGACGTCGACCGCTCGCTGGCGCAGGAGCTGCTGGGCCCGGAGGCTCGCCAGGCGCTGGACCAGCTGCGGCGCGTGACCGAGGTGCTCGAGAAGGCGGGCTACGTGGAGCGCCGCGGTCGCCGCCTGGAGCTGACGCCGCGCGGGATGCGCCGCATCGGCCAGTCGGCGCTGAAGGACATCTTCGACCAGCTAAAGAAGACGCGGATGGGACAGCACCAGCTGTATCGCGGCGGCATCGGCAACGAGGCGTCCGACGAGCTCAAGGAGTACGAGTACGGCGACCCGTTCCTGATGGACCTCAAGGAGACGCTCTTCAACTCGCTGGTGCGCGAGGGTCCGCAGGTGCCGGTGCACATCGGGGCCAAGGACTTCGTCGTCCACCGAACCGAGCACGTGACGCAGGCATCGACGGTGCTGATGATCGACATGAGCCGCTCGATGTTCCTGCGCGGCTGCTTCCTGGCCGCCAAGAAAGTGGCGATCGCGCTCGATTCGCTCATCCGCAGCCAGTACCCGCGCGACTCTCTGTACGTCGTCGGCTTCTCGAACTATGCCGTCGAGCTCAAGCCGCAGACGCTGCCCCAGCTCGCGCTCAACGATTACGTGTACGGCACCAACATGCAGCACGGCTTCCAGCTTGCCCGCTCACTGCTGGCGAAGCACCGGGGCAACCGGCAGATCATCATGATCACGGACGGCGAGCCGACCGCCCACCTCGAGGACAACGGGCGCGCGTACTTCGCCTACCCACCCACCTACAAGACCATCCAGCAGACGCTGCGCGAGGTACGGCGCTGCACGCGCGACCGCATCGTGATCAACACGTTCATGCTCGAGCGCGGGCCGTACCTGACCGAGTTCATCAACCAGATGACTCGCATCAACAAGGGAAGGGCCTTCTTCGTCTCGCCGGAGCGCCTGGGCGAGTATCTCCTGATCGACTACGTGAGCGGCCGGCAGCGCCGCCGGGCCAGCGCCAGGCGGGCTCGGATCGCGTAAGCCTCGGTCCGCGACCGTTCTTTATGCTGAAACGCTCATGGCTATAACCGGCAAGGTCGCCCTCGAGCGGCGCAATCTCAGCGCGGCCGCACTCTACGAGCACGCCATCCGCCGCGACGAGGCGGCGATCGTCTCGACAGGCGCGCTCACCGCCGAGACCGGCAAGCACACGGGCCGATCGCCCAAAGACAAGTTCTTCGTCAAGGAGCCGACCAGCCAGGACGCGATCTGGTGGCACCCGGGCAACCAGGCCATCGGCAGCGATCGCTTCGACGCGCTCCTGCGCCGCATGCAGGAGTTCATCGATGCGCACGAGGTCTACACGCAGGACGTGTTCGCATGCGCGGACCCGCGTTACAGGCTGCGCGTGCGTGTGATCTCGGAGCTGGCGTGGCACAGCCTGTTCGCGCGCAACCTGTTCATTCGGCCGAATGCCGACGAGCTCATGGGCTTCGAGCCCGATTTCACCGTCATCTCGCTACCTTCGTTCAAGGCCGACCCCGCGCGCGACGGGACGCACAGCGAGACATTTATCCTGGTCAACCTCGGACGCCGGATCGTGCTCATCGGCGGCACGGGTTACGCCGGCGAGATCAAGAAGTCGATCTTCACCGCGCTGAACTACCTGCTCCCCGCGCAGAACGTCTTCCCGATGCACTGCTCGGCCAACACCGATGTCGACGGCTCAGACGTGGCGCTGTTCTTCGGTTTGAGCGGCACCGGCAAGACGACGCTGTCGGCGGATCCTTCGCGCCGCCTGATCGGCGACGACGAGCACGGCTGGGCCGACCGCGGCGTCTTCAACTTCGAGGGCGGTTGCTACGCGAAGACGATTCGCATCCGCAAGGATTCCGAGCCCGAGATCTACGCGGCCACCGAGAGCTTCGGGACGATCCTCGAGAACGTGGTGTTCGACCCGCGCACACGCGTCCCGGACTACGACTCGGACGAGAAGACCGAGAACACGCGCGCGGCGTACCCGGTCGACCTGATCCCCAACGCGATCCTCAACGGGATGGGGAGCCACCCGCACAACGTCATGTTCCTGTCCGCCGACGCGTACGGCGTTCTGCCCCCGGTCGCCCGGCTGGACGAGGACCAGATCCGCCACTACTTCCTTTCCGGATACACCGCCAAGGTCGCGGGCACGGAGCGCGGCGTGACTGAGCCGGAGCCCATATTCAGCACATGCTTCGCCGCGCCCTTCCTGGTGCTGCCGCCCGAGCGCTACTCGGACATGCTCATCGAGCGCGTCAAGCGGCACCACGTCGACGTGTGGATGTTGAACACGGGCTGGATCGGCGGGCAGTACGGTGTGGGCGAGAGGATGTCCATCGCGCACACGCGTGCGATCGTGCGCGCTGTCCTCAACGGCGACCTGCGTGGCGTCAACACGCACGTCGACCCGATCTTCGGCCTGCACATCCCCAACCGCGTCCCCGGCGTGCCGCGCGAGGTGCTCGACACGCGCGACAGCTGGCCCGACCCGGACGAATACGACCGGCAGGCGGCCAAGCTCCGTGGCATGTTCGAGGAGAACATCAACAGCATCGGCACGAGCGCTTCCAGCTCCGGCTAGTGCGCGTCGCCATCGTCGGCAGCCGGCACTTCGCCGACCCGGACCGCGTCACCGATTACGTGAAGGGCCTTCCTGCAGGCTCGTCGATCATCACCGGCAGCGCCAGCGGGGTGGACGCGGCCGCGACCAGGGCCGCGCGCACGCGCGGACTTAATGTGCAGGTGATGCCCGCCTCCTTCGACGAGCTGGCGGACGCATCGAGGTCAGCCGCGCGCAACCAGAGGCTGGTCGACGCGTGCGACGTGCTGGTGGCGTTCTGGGATGGCGCCTCGAAGGGCACCCGCAGCACGGTCGAGCGAGCGCTCGACGCCGGCAAGGAAGTCCACGTGTTCGTGGCTACCTAAGATGGTGGCGATGACCGCGGGCGCCGTGGCGATCCAGGCTCGGCTCTTCGCGCGGCTGCGCGAGCAGGCCGGCATCGATTCAGAGACCGTGCATGTGCCCGAGGGCTCGGCGGTGAAGGACGTGTACGCTGCGCTGCGGGACGCGCACCCTTCGCTCGAGTCCAACCTCGACTCGGTGCGACCGGCGATCAACCAGGAGTTCTCCGACTGGGATGCTGTGGTTGGCGAGGGCGACGAGGTCGCGTTCATCCCGCCAGTCAGCGGTGGCACCAACGCGGCGGGCGTGATGTTCGAGGTCACGGCCGAGCCACTGGACGCCAGGCGCGCCGAGAGCGCTGTCGCGCACTCACGAGCTGGAGCGATCTGCACGTTCACCGGCATCGTCCGCGACAGTTCTCGGGGCCGGGCGGTGACGCACCTGGAGTACGAGGCCTTTGCCGAGATGGCCACCGCCCAGATGCGGAAGATTGCCGACGAGATCGCGGATCGCTGGCCCGAGGCGCGCGTGGCGATGGCCCATCGCACAGGACGCCTGGAGATTGGCGAGGCATCGGTGGTGGTCTCGGTCTCCGCGCCGCACCGCGCGGAGGCGATCGACGCGTGCAAGTGGGGGATCGACCGCCTCAAGGAGTCGGTGCCGATCTGGAAGAAGGAGCACGCCGCGGACGGGACCTACTGGATCGAGGGCGACCAGGCCGTCAAAGCATCGAGCTGAGGCTCTTGCCCGTGATCTCAAGCGCCCTCCACGCGTGGCGGGTGTTCGCGTCGTCGGTGTGGGGCTGGCGGAGCTCGGTCGTGAAAGCCGCGACGTCGCTTACCAACCAGGCCAGGCGGTAGAAGTCCAGCGCTGATCGATCGATCGCGTGACCGGTTGCCTCCGTGTACGGCCGCAGGCCTTCAGCGGAGCCGTCGTCGAGCATCCACAAGTCCCGCTCGGGCGGCGCCATGGCGACGGTGTCCCAGTCGATCAGTTCCAATCTGCCCTCTGTGCGTATGAGGTTGCCGCCGTGCGGCTCGCCGTGCGTGATCACGAACTCTTTGGTGGCGACCTCGCTCGCGAGTCGGTCGTACCTGTCCAGGGACCCAGTGACCAGGTCGCGGTTCGCCGTCAGCCATTCGCGCGCGCGCTCTGAGAAGGGTCCGCCGGTCCACGGACGCTGGAGGTTAGTCAATGCGTCGTCGAGCGTGGATCGGCCCGGGACCCCGAGGCTCCGCCGAGGAGCCACCTCCCGCACGATCGGTGTGGCCTGGTGCAGCATCGCCCACAGCGCGCACAGGTCCTGCCTGTCGCGCCGGCTGAAAACTTCTCCGAACGTCCCGGCCCTGCCGGCGATATATGGAAATAGAGCCGCGCTGAATCTCCCGTCAAGTCGCGTCGCCACCGCGCCGTCCGCGGCCGGAAGCGGCGCAACCACGAAGTCAAGACCGGAGGCGCGCAGCAGGCGCGCGGTTCTGAATGCGCCCTCCAGGCCTGCAAAGGTGGAATCGTGGTCGGCGCCCAACCACGGCTTGGTGGTGAGATCGTCCACGGTCAGAAAGCGGTAACCCGCTTCGACGGTGCGCAAGAGCCAGTGATGGCTCCCGCCTCCGACCGCTTCGTAGCTGATCGATTCCACATCGATGCGCCAGCGATCGGCGACCGCAATACTCAAAGCGGCTTCGTCAAAACCCTCGGGCGGTGCCTTCACATAGTCCAGATAACATTCCTCGGTGCATTCGCGCCAGGACTTCTGGAAGTTCTTCACCGGGCAGACGATCTCGGTGCTCGGCAGCTCCTTCTCGGGCTTCGCGCTGCCGCTGCTCGTCTTCCAGCTGACCCATTCGCCGATCAGCCTCGCCATCAGCACCTTCACCTTCGCGCTGCCGCATTTGCTTTTCGGCCTCTTGATCGGCGCGTGGGTCGACCGCGTCGACCGCAAGCGGCTGATGATCGTGGTCGACGTTTTGCTGGCGTTCGTGATGCTCACCATCCCGGCGCTTGCCCTGATGCACCTGCTGAACGTCTATTGGGTCTACGCCGTCCAGTTCGCCGGTTCATCGCTGGGCTTGATCTTCGAGCAGGCGGAGTTCACCGCCATCCCTAGCCTTGTCGGTCAGAAGGACCTGGTCACGGCCAACGGTCGCATCAACGCCAGCTACCGGGCCAGTGAGGTCACCGGGCCGGCCATCGCCGGAGCGATCGTCAGCTTCATCACAGTACCGGCGCTCATGGTCATCGACTCGGTCTCGTACCTGGTATCAGCGGCGACGCTGTGGTCGGTGCGTGCTTCCTTCAACAAGGACGATCGGAAGTCCAGACCACCAACCAGGATCCTGGCCGACATCGGCGAGGGCCTCCGCTATGTCTTCACGCATCCTGTGCTGCGCAACATCTCGCTGCTGATGATGCTGTTCAACTTCGTCGACAGCACGTTCAATGCGCAAGGCGTCCTTTACGCAAAAGAGCGCTTGCATGTGAGCAACTTCGAGCTGGGCCTCTTCTTTGCGGCCGGCAGCGTGGGCGCGATCATCTTCTCGCTCCTGGCGGGATGGCTGCGCCAGCGGTTCTCGTTCAGCTTTGTCGTCATCGGCTGCCTGTCGGCGATGGGACTGTTCACCGTCGTTTTCTCGGCCATCCCGTGGTTTTGGGCGGCCCTGCCGGTGCTGCTTCTGCGGGACGGCTTCGGGAGCCTCCTGAACATCAACACCTTCAGCCTGCGGCAGGCAATCGTGCCCAACCACATGCTGGGCCGGGTGCTGAGCGTGGCCGGCATGCTCGCGTTCTCGGCGATGCCCCTGGGATCGCTCGCCGGCGGTTACGCCATAGAGCGCACGCACAACGTGGCACTCGTTTTCGCCGGCGTTGGAGTGCTGCTGTTCGTGCTCCCGCTCATCTTCGCGTTCACCGCGCTGGGCCACGCCGACCGCTACCTGCCGAAGCGAGACGCAGCAGCAAGCACCGCCGCCCCCTCCTAGGCTCCCCACATGATGGGGAGGGACGGTCAGTCCCTGACGCGCGCGATCGACAACCCGTCGCGGATCGGCACGACGACGCCCTCGAGGCGCCGGTCATTCGCCACGAGCTCGTTGTAGCGGTGCACGTTGCGCGCCTGCTGGTTCTTCGGCTGCACGACCTCGCCCTGGCGAAGCGCGTTGTCTGCCAGCAGCAGCGCCCCAGCATCGAGGTGCTCCAGACAAAGGCCGAAGACAGTCCGCACGACATCCTCGGACGGGAACAAGTTCAGCAGGTCGATGAAGCAGACGTCGAACCGGGCGTCGAGCTTCTCGAGGCCCTTCACCGCATCCTCCTCCAGCACCAGCACCCGCTCGCCCAGGCCGGCTGCCGAGAAGTT
>WNEY01001488.1_pt1 | contig 18325 bp, 18 predicted proteins | sample 5400531 | NCBI WGS metagenome assembly WNEY01 (sample SAMN13153338, study PRJNA577476) | soil metagenome | isolation source: 200 cm saprolite under Douglas fir tree site 1 | place: USA:California | collected 2015-04-18
GGAGACCGAGGAGCGGCTGTTGGCGGTGGGTCGCGGCGGGACAGCGGACCATGTCGAGCGCATCGTGCGCGGCTGGCGACGGATGGACCGCAAAGCCGAGGCTGCTGAGGACAGCCGACGGCACGCGAGCCGCGCGCTGCACGTGTATCAGGGCGCCGACGGCATGGTTGTGCTCCGTGGCCGCCTCGCGCCCGAGGTCGGCGCCATGCTCATGCAGGCTCTGGCTGCCGCGCGCGAGGCGTTGTATCAACGAACCCGTATGCAGGCCGGTGATGCGTGGGCTGCACCCCTGGAGTGAGACAGAGAAACAGGTGAAAGTCATCCGGGGGAGGATCGATGGCCGGACGACGATTCCGGATCTTCAGCCGAGAGTTCAAGGAGGCTGCCGTTCGCCGGATCCAGGGGGGTGAGAAGATCCGTACGGTGGCCGACGAACTGCGGCTGCGGCCGCAGTTGCTGTACACGTGGCTCGACTATTACGAACAGGGCGGCCCCGACGCGCTGGTGCCGCGGGGGCGGCCGCCGAAGGGCATCGCGTGGGCCCGCCGGCGAGCCCTGGTGCAGGAGCCGAGTCGTCAAGCGCGCGCCTACGGCCACGCCGGCAGTGAGCCGGCCCGCGACTCGCGACTGGTCGACCTCGAGCGCAAGGTGGGCCAGCAGGCGGTGGAGCTCGATTTTTTCACAGCAGCCTTGCGGCACGTCAAGGAGCCACCCCGGCCGAGCGGCGGGCGTGGCGCCACAGTGTCTTCGCGCTCATCCACGCGATGACGCCCCCGCAAGGCGCTCTGTCCATCGAGCGGATGTGCATGCTGGCTGGCGTCAGCCGCGCGAGCTACTACCGGCGCTGGCGGCGCGTGGCTCCCCGGCGTGAACAGACCCAGCTGCGTGATGTGCTCCAGCGCCTCGCGGTCGCTCACCGCCACTACGGCTACCGTCGCCTCAACGCGCTGCTCCGGCGCGAGGGCTGGGCGGTGAACCACAAGCGCGTCCTGCGGCTCATGCGCACCGACAATCTGCTGTGTCTACGCCGGCGCGCGTTCGTCCCGGCGCCGACCGACTCGCGCCATGACTGGCGGGTGGTCCCGAACCTCGCGCGTGGCATGCAAGTGACTGGCCTCGATCAGCTGTGGGTGGCCGACATCACCTATCTGCGGTTGCTCGAGGAGTTCGCCTTCCTCGCCGTGGTCATCGACGCCTTCAGCCGCCGCGTCGTCGGCTGGGCGGTCGAGGTCCACCTGCGGGCGGCCCTGGCGGTGGCGGCTCTGCAGATGGCGCTGGTCACGCGGCGGCCTCAGCGCGGCCAGCTGATCCATCACTCCGACCGCGGGGTGCAGTATGCGTGTGCCGAGTACAGCGCGCTGCTGGCGGCCCACGGCCTCCAGCCGAGCATGAGCCGGATCGGCTCGCCCTACGATAACGCCAAGGCGGAGAGCTTCATGAGCACGCTGAAGCGCGAAGAGGTCGATGGGCGCGCGTACCGGACCGCGCAGGAGGCGCGCCGCTCGATCGGGAGCTTCATCGAGGAGGTCTACAATCGGCAGCGGCTGCACTCGGCCTTGAGCTATCTGGCGCCTGCCGATTTTGAAGCGACAGTGGCGCCGGTGGGGGTCCCACGGCGGAAAGAGCACGCGGTGAACCGCGCTTAACGAGGACTTTCCTTAGTTTCTGTGTCTCACTCCAGGGGTGCACCCCACGCATCACCGGCCTGCATACGGGTTCGTTGATACAACGCCTCGCGCGCGGCAGCCAGAGCCTGCATGAGCATGGCCCCGACCTCGGGCGCGAGGCGGCCACGGAGCACAACCATGCCGTCGGCGCCCTGATACACGTTCAGCGCGCGGCTCGCGTGCCGTCGGCTGTCCTCAGCAGCCTCGGCTTTGCGGTCCATCCGTCGCCAGCCGCGCACGATGCGCTCGACATGGTCCGCTGTCCCGCCGCGACCCACCGCCAACAGCCGCTCCTCGGTCTCCACGCGCTCGCGGGCCGCCCCCAGGTCGAGCCCAACCCGCCAGCTCAGCCAGGCAGCGCAAGAGCGGAATCCGGTGTTCCAGCCCTCTCGGGTGTCGAACTCGCGGATGAGATTGAGGAGGTGCGCGGTCGCCGCGTCCAGATGAGCCGACAGCTCGGCGATCTCGTCGCCCAGACGATCGAGTGAGAACGTTTCCATGGCGAGTCCCCCTTCTACTGGGGCGACTCTACACCTCAGATTTCGAGCCATCTGGGAGGCGCGACAAGCGGCGATCTCGGGACGGTCGAGATTTTTGCGACGAACAGACTCGCGGCGACATCGCCGCCCTTCTGCGGCGTGCTGGGACGATTTCCACAAGGTGCTGGCAACGCGCCGCGACCGTCTACGCGAGAAGCTGTCAAGCGAAAAATTACGGACGACATGCCGCTGTCCCCACAGACTGCACGCCTGGATCCAATATTAGACGCTCGAGCGGAAATCGTACGCGACACGCCGCCGTAGAGCAGATCAAGACCGTATCTAAAATCAGACGCCCGGCCGGCGGGGATCGCGACGTTGTCTACGTCTGCCGCCGAAGGCGCGGGTCAAGGAGATCGCGCAGACCGTCGCCGAGAAAATTGATCCCGAGCACCGTGAACAAGATCGCGAGCCCCGGGAAGACGGCGATCCAGCTGGCCACCGTCAGGTAGTCACGCCCCTCGGCCAGCATCCGACCCCACGTCGGCGTCGGCGGCGGCACGCCCAGGCCGAGGAACGAGAGCGCCGACTCCATCAGGATGATCCGGGCCACCTCTAGCGTCCAGATCACCATCACCGGCGCCAGCACGTTGGGCAGGACGTGGCGGGCGATGATCCGCGCGTCGTGTGCCCCGAGCGCCCGGGCCGCCTGGACGAACTCTCGCTCGCGCAGGCCGAGGCTCAGCCCGCGCACCACGCGCGCGTAGATCATCCACGTGGTGATCGCCATCACGATTATTAGATTCTTCAGATTAGCGCCGAGGAGCGCCACCACGGCCAGCGCCAGTAGGATCAGAGGAAAGGCCAGGTTCAGGTCCGCGAGGCGCATGATGATTGTGTCCACCCGCCCGCCGAGGTAACCCGCCGCCAGCCCGGCGACCACCCCCACGACGGCGCCCAGGAACGCCGCCAGCACGCTGATCGTCAGGGAGATCTGGGCGCCGTAGATCAGCCGCGAGTAGACATCCCTGCCGAGGTGGTCGGTGCCCAGCGGGTGCCGGAGTGAGCCGTCGCCCAGCCAGAACGGCGGCTTGAGCGCTTCCGACAGATCCTGATCGATCGGATCGGTGGTGGCCAGCAGGGGCGCGGCCAGTGCCGCCACGATCACCAGGCCGACGATCAGCGCGCCGGCGCCGGCCAGCGGGCTACGCCGCGCGAGGCGGATCACGTCAACCGGATGCGCGGGTCGAGCCAGACGTACAGGAGGTCCACAACCAGGTTGATCAGTACCACCGCGGTGGCCAGGATGAACACCGAGGCCTGGACCACCGGGTAGTCGCGATTGAGGATCGCCTGGATCGTGAACAGTCCGACCCCGGGCCAGGTGAAGATGGTCTCGATCACCACGGCGCCGCCGAGGATGTAGCCGAACTGCAGCCCGACCACCGTGACCAGCGGGATCAGCGCGTTGGGCAAGGCGTGGCGGCTCGTCACGAACAGCTCGCGCAACCCTTTCGCGCGGGCCGTGCGGACGTAGTCCTCGGAGAGCATTTCGATCATGGTCGAGCGGACCAGGCGCGTCAGCAGCGCCATCAGATTGATCGCGATGGCGGCAGCCGGCATCACGACGTGAGCGACGCCGCCGCGCCCGGACGTGGGCAAGAGGCCCCATGAGACGGCGAAGAGCAGGATCATCATGATCGCCAGCCAGAAGTTCGGAACGGACTGGCCGACCAGCGCCACGCCCATCGCCAGCAGGTCGATTGGTCCGCCACGGTGGGTGGCCGCCAGCACGCCGAGGGGCACCGCCAGCACGATGGCCAGCAGCATCGCCGTCACGGTGAGCTGCAGGGTGGCCGGGAGCCGCGCGACGATCAGCGGCAGCGACGACTGGCCGTGCCGCAGCGAGATGCCGAAGTCGCCGTGGACCGCCCGCTTCAGAAACCGCCAGTACTGAACGGGCAGTGGATCGTCGAAGCCCCACTCGGCCCGGAACTTCTCGATCTGCGCCGCCGTCGCGCCCGGCGGTAGCATGATCTCGGCGGGATCCCCGGTCAGGAACGTCAGGAAGAACGAGACGACCGACACCCCGAGGATGACCAGGATCGCGGTCGCCAGACGGCCCGCGATGTAGGCGCGCACGTCAAGAGGCTCTCACCCCTTCAGCCCTAGCGGATACAGCCACTGAGTCTCGTCGGGGCGCGGCGTGTAGTCCACCCGGGCGCTCATCCCGAACGCCGCGTCGGCCTGGTAGAGGAAGATGAACGGCGCCTCGTCCTTGATCAGCTTCTGGACCTCGCTGTACTGCGGCGCCCGCCTCTTCGGATCGTCGGTCGCCTCGATCCTGGTCAGCAGCTCGTCGAGCTTGGCGTTCTTGTAGTGCATGCCGAGGCCGCCCTGGGTCATCCAGCGGATCACCCACGAAGGCTCGAGGTAGGCGTTGCCGATGCTGTAGATGAACAGCGGGGCGGTCCGGTTCTGTACCCGTCGCGGGCCGAAGGTGGAGAACTCGAAGACGTTGGCCTTGACCTTGATGCCGACCTTCTGGAGGTAGCCGACGATCGCCTCGGCCGGCTTGGAATGATCGGCGATGCTGCCGGTGAAGCTGTCGAACTCGACCTCGAAGCCGTTCGGGTAGCCGGCCTCCGCCAGCAGCGCCTTCGCCTTACCTGGGTCGTACGGGTAGGGCTGGACGCTCGGGTCGTATCCCAGCGCCCCTTTGTCCACGACAGTCGCCAGGCGGGTGCCGTGGCCGAAATAGAGGGTCTTGAGGATGGCGTTGACGTCCACCGCGTAGTTCAGCGCCTGGCGCACCTTGACGTTGTCGAAGGGCGGCTTGCGCACGTCGATCGTGACATGGAAGATGCGCGGCGCGGGGATCGTCTTGATCACCAGCTTGTCGTTGCGCTGCAACTCGGCGATGCGCACGTGGGGGATCGGCGCGATCAGATCGACCTCGCCGGTCTGGAGGGCGGCGATTCGGGCGGCGTCCTCGAGGATCGGCCGGACGATGATCGTCTTCACCTGCGGCGCGCCGCGCCAGTAGGTCTCGTTTGCCTCGAGCACCAACCGCTCGTTCTTCGCCCACGTGACAAGCTTGAACGGGCCGGTCCCGTTCGGCTTGGTGGCGATCGCCTCCTTGCCCGCGGCGTTGGTGTGCTTCGGCGAGAGCATCAGCCCGTAGAGCTCGCCCAGGCGCACGGGCAGCAGGAAGTCGGGCGTCTTGGTGACGACGTTCACGGTGAAGGGGTCCACGATCTCGGTCCCGGCGATCGTGCTGAGCTCGGAGCTGACGGTCGCCTTGGTCTCGGGGTTCGTGGCGCGCTCGAGGGTGAACTTGACCGAGTCGGCGTTAAAGTCGTCGCCGTTGTGGAACTTCACTCCCTTGCGCAGGGTGAACTGCCAGGTGGTCGCGTTCAGCCGTTTCCAGGACTCGGCGAGGGCGGGCACCAGGTTGCCCTGGACGTCACGGGCCGTCAGCCCGTCGTAGACGTTGACGATGAAGATCTGGGTGTTGCGTCCGACGGTCAGGTGCGGATCGAAAGTGTTCGGCTCGGCCGCGAGGCCGATCTTGACCTCGCCGGTTGGCGCGGCGGCTGGAGTGCCGGTACGCAAGCCTGCTGCCGCGGCGGTCAGGCCCAGAACGCGCAGCGCGGTGCGCCGAGTCATCGTTCGCTGGTTCATGGTAGCTCCTCTCAGGCGCCGGTTCGCCGACCCTTGACCTCGACGATGACATTGCGAAACGTCTTCGTCCCGACGTTGCGCAGCGCGTGCCGCAAGGTGCCCTGGTTCCAGCGCATGATCGCGCCCGGCGTCACCTCGATCCGATCCACGGTGCCGTCGGCGTTCGGGCGCTCGACGACGTCGCCCTCGACGACGACCGTCGTGTAGTCGAGGTAGTGGGTGTGCCACCCGGCCATCTCGCCCGGCGCCAGCTCGATTCGCCAGACCCTCACGCTGTCGTCCTCGTACACCAGCTCGGTTCCGATCGGATTCCCCTTTGGATCAGCCGCCTCCACCATGGTTCCTCCCGCGCGAAGGTAGCACAGAGCGAGTATCATGACCCTCCATGTCCTACGTCGGCGCGGCGCTGAGCCCGCGCGAGGCGAAGAAGCTGGTCCTCGGGCGCGGCAGCTACGTCGGCGACCTCACAGTGCCCGGCCTGCTGCACGCCGCCTTCGTGCGCAGCCCGCACGCCCACGCTCGGATTCTTCGGATCGACGTCGAAGCCACGCGCCGGCAGCCGGGCATCGTCGCGGTGCTGACCGGTCACGATCTGGCGCGCGTGACGACACCGCTCAGGATCGCGCCTCCGATCGAGGGGCTCTTGCCCATGGAGATGCCGACCCTGCCGATAGACAAAGTCCGCTTCGTCGGCGATCCCGTCGCCTGCGTGATCGGCGAGCAGCGCTATCATCTCGAGGACGCCTGCACGCTCGTCGGCGTAGAATACGCGCCGCTCCCGGCCGTGGTGGATCCCGAACGGGCCCAGGATCCTGGACTCCCGCTGGTCGACGAGATGATTCCGGCGAATCGCGCGTACCATGGCGTCTTCGCCAGCGGTGACGTCGCCGCGGCCCTCGGCGCGGCCGACCGAGTGGTCGCGGTGCGCTTCCATCAGGGCCGCCAGACGCACGTGCCGCTCGAGCCGCGCGGCTGCCTCGCGAGCTGGCTGCCCGGCGACGAGACGCTCACCTTCTGGCACTCGACGCAGATCCCGCATCCGATGCGATCGGCGCTGGCCGCGCGGCTCGGGATTCCGGAGAGCGCAGTCCGGGTGATCACGCCGGACGTCGGCGGCGGCTTCGGTCAGAAGATCCCGCTCTACCGCGAGGAGCTGACCACGGCCGCGGCCTCGCGGCTGCTGGGCCGCCCAGTGCGCTGGATCGAGACCCGCCGCGAAAATCTCCTCGCCTCGCTCCACGCCCGCGAGGATATCGTCGAGGTCCGGGCCGCGGTGAAGTCGGATGGCACCATCCTCGGTCTGGACGTCCGGATCCTCACCGACTTCGGCGGGTACGCCTACTTCCCGGCGAACTACATGGCGCGTGTCGTCGGGATGATGGTTCCCGGCGCCTATCGGCTGCGCGACTACCGCTACGCGATCACGGCTGTCCTGACGAACAAGTGCCCGGCCGGCCCGTACCGCGCGCCGATGCTGATCTGCAGCTGGGTGACCGAGGGGACGGTCGACGCGGTTGCTCGAGCCCTCGAGCTGGACCCGGTCGAGGTCCGGCGTCGAAACATGCTCGCAGAGTCCGACCTGCCATACACGACGGCAACCGATCTGATCTACCGTTCGGTCTACCCGCGCGACACGCTGGAGCGCGCGCTCGCGGCGTTCGGCTACGCCGACCGGCGGCGCGAGCAGGCGAGGGCGCGCGCGGCCGGACGGATCGCCGGGATCGGCGTGGCCACGTACGTCGAGCCGAACACCTACGGTTCGGAGTTCTACAAGACGGCTGGCATCCCCGGATCAGGGCACGATGCCGCGATCGTCCGGATCGAGCCCAGCGGCGCCGTCGCCGCCCAGATCGGTATCGTCAGTCAGGGCCAGGGGCACCTGACGACGGTCGCTCAGGCGCTGGCCGACGAGCTGACTGTGCCGATCGAAAAGATCCGGGTTCAATCCGGCGATTCCGCCGCAGCCCCGTACGGCATGGGCACGCGCGGCAGTCGAGGCGGCGTGGTGAGCGTGGGCGCAGCGCTCGGAGCCGCGCGCGTCCTGAAGCAGAAGCTGCTGCGGATCGCGGCGCATCTCCTGGAGGCGCCGCTCGACGATCTGGAGCTGGTCGACGGGTCGATTCGCGTGCGCGGTGCGCCGACATCGGGCCTGACGGTCGTCCAGCTCGCCCAGAAGGCGTACTTCGCTCCGACGGAACTGCCGCCGGGGATGGAGCCGGGACTCGAGGCGACACACGCGTTCGATCCGCCGCCCTTGACCTTCTCGAGCGGGACCCATATCTGCCAGGTCGAGATCGACCCCGAGACGGGCGGCCTGACGATCCCGCGCTACACGATCGTCGAGGACTGCGGGCGAATGCTGAACCCGCGGGTCGTCGAGGGACAGCTTCACGGCGCCACGGCACAAGGCCTCGGTGGTGCCCTCCTGGAGGAGGTCGTTTACGACGCCGACGGGCAGAACCGCAGCGCGACGTTGCTCGACTACGCGATCCCGACTGCCGCGCTGATGCCTTCGTTCGAAGTCGAGCACCTAGAGCGGCTCGACCCGAACACGCCGCTGGGCATGAAGGGAATGGCCGAGGGCGGGGTGATGGGCGCCTCGGCGGCGATCTCGAACGCCGTCGCCGACGCGCTGGCGCCGCTCGGCGTCGCCGCCGGCCGCCAGCCGTTCACGGCGCGGCGGCTCGCTGAGGCCCTCCGCGCCTCGCGGCGCTGACGTGGACGCCACCGACCTGTGCTTCACTTCCGCCGTGGAGCTGGCGGAACTGATCCGTCGCCGGGTGCTGTCGCCTGTCGAGGTCACCCGCGCCGTGCTGGAGCGGATCGATCGGCTGAACACACGCCTGGGCGCCTATGTCATGGTCCACGCCGAACGAGCTCTCGGCGAAGCCCGCGCGGCCGAGCGCGCGGTGATGGCCGGCGAGCCGCTCGGCCCTCTTCACGGCGTGCCCGTCTCGATCAAAGATAATCTCTGGTCGGCCGGCGACCGCACCACCTTCGGCTCGCGCCTGTTTGCGGAGTTCGTCGCGCCAGAGGACGCCCCGAGTGTCGCAGGTCTGCGCGCGGCTGGGGCGATCTTCGTCGGCCGGACCAACCTGCCCGAATTCGCCTGGCGGGGCTCGACCGATAACCCGTTGTTCGGCGAGTCGCGCAATCCCTGGGACCTCACGCGCACGCCCGGCGGATCCACCGGCGGCGGAGCGGCAGCCGTCGCGGCCGGGTTGGGGCCGCTCGCGCTCGGCTCGGACGGGGCAGGCTCGATCCGCATCCCCGCTAGCTTCTGCGGGCTCGTCGGTCTCAAGCCGACCTTCGGGCGCGTGCCGATGTACCCGGCCGCCGGGGGTAACGAGCTGGTCGCTCACGTCTGTCCGCTCGCGCGGACCGTGCGCGACGTGGCCCTGATGATGAACGCGATCGCCCGTCACGATCGGCGCGATCCGTTCGCACTCCCAGACGACGGCTTGGACTACCTGGCCGCCTGTAACGAACCGTTCGCCGGCGCGCGCGGTAGTGCGCCAGACCGGATAGCCTGGTCGGCGAACCTCGGCTTCGCCCCTGTAGAGCCCGAGACCCGGGAGATCGCCGAAGCCGCCGCGCGCGCGTTCTCGGAGGTCGGTCTGACGGTGGAGGAGGCCAGCCCGGACCTGGGCGATCCGAGCTTCATCCTACAGACGCTCTACGGCGGCGCTCAGGCCGGCGCCCACGCCGCTCGCTCGCCGGAGCAGAAGGCGCAGATGGACCCGGAGCTGGTGGCGTACGCCGAAGCCTCGGCCAGCCTGAGCGCGGTGGAGTATCTCCGCGCGGTGGCCGCCCGCCAGGCGCTGGTGGATGCGCTCAGGCGATTCTTCGAGCGCTATGACCTGTTGCTCACGCCCGCCGTCTGCCAGCCAGCCTTCCCGCTCGGCCTCGTCGGTCCCCGTGAGGTAGCCGGTCGCGAGGTGACCCACCTTGGCTGGACGCTCTGCTACCCGTTCAACTACAGTGGCCAGCCGGCCGTCTCCGTCCCGGCCGGCTGGACGGCAAGCGGCCTGCCCGTCGGGCTGCAGATCGTCGGCCGGCGCCTGGAGGACGCGCTGGTGCTCCGCGCAGCGGCGGCATTCGAGGTGCTCCGCCCGTGGGCCGCCCGCCGGCCGCGCGAATCATAGCCGCGTGCGTCCTCGTCCTGCATTGACGTGGGTGGCGATTAGCGTCACACCGGACGACAGCCGGCCTTTGCTAAACGAGCAGGCGAAACGCCGACAGTCGGGAGATAATGTCAAAGCGGAAGCCGCGGGCAAGGCAGGCAGCGTACGATCTCGAGTTCGCGGAGTCGGTTCGGGAGCACCTTCGATCGCTGACGGGTCGCGAGCGGGCATCAGTTCTTACCGCCATAGGGCGCCAGTTGCGGCACCAGCCGCTTGTGGAAACACCGCACCGCAAGCCATTGCGGCCTAACGACAATGGACTGGTCAGAATCCTCGGGATCGGTCGGAAGCACGGAAACGCCTTGACGATTGGCGGTAAGGAGATCCAGCTGTGAAGAGTATCAACCTGGCGTCCGCTCATCGCCCTCTCGCCGAGTACGCCGCTGATCTCGGGGACGAGATCCTCGTGCTTACAAAGGGAGATCGGGCGGTCGCGGCAATCGTCCCGTTGAAGAATATCGATCGAGAATCGCCTGTGTTGAGCCAGCATCCCGAATTCCTGGCGATCATTGCGCAATCCCGCGCTCAGTTAGCTGCCGGCCGGCCGAAGGCTTTCTCTTGAGGAGATCAAGAGAAAGCGGTGTTGCCAAAGCGAACGCCCAAGACACGCCTCCGGCGGGCGGCGCGCAGGGCGCGCCGCCGCGGATCCAGCGAGTTGAGGACAAACGTTAAAGAAGGAACGCGAATAAGTCGGATCTTCGCGGACGGCCGTCAGATCGACGAAGCTTTGAGATCTGCCGTCCGAGAGGTCTGGCGAGATGGCCATGCAGCCCTGGTCTCCGCCCGGGAGTTGACCCGTTCAATCGTCCCGTCGAAGAAAAAGGCTGTGTCTCGGCGCGGACGCTAACCCTCAGCGCCGGCGCCGAGATCGCCTGAGAGTAGGCCGGCCAGCTTCAGAGCTTCGCGATGGCCGCTTTCGCGACGTCCTCGTCTTGCTGGGAGGTCCCGCCACCGACGCCGCACGCGCCGTCGACCACGCCGTTGCGGACGATCGGCACCGCGCCCTGGCTCGGGATCATGTGGCCGCCCTCGGCCGCGACGATGCCCTGGATGATGGGACTGCCGGCCCGCTCGGCCAGCTCGCCACTGGGCCGGGCGAAGCCGGCCGAGGCGATCGCCTTGCCCTGGGATCCGTAGATGCTGCCCCAGATGGCGCCGTCCATGCGATTGAACGCCATCAGCCGGCCCCCGGCGTCGCACACCGCGACGCTTACCTTGATGTTCATCTCCTGGGCTTTAGTCAGGGCCGCTTGCACGATCCGATTGGCTTCTGCGAGCGTCAGCGCCATGAGTGGTCTCCTTTACTGGCTTACGTGAGCTGCCTCTACTCGGCGGTCGTGCCGCCGTCGATCACCAGTTCGCTGCCGGTCATGTAGGACGATTCGTCGGACGCCAGGTAGATGACGCCGTAGGCGACGTCTTCCGGCGTTCCCACGCGTCCCATGGGAAGCCGCCGCAGACGCTGCTCCCACTGGGCTTTGTTCTCGAGCACGTCCTTGATCATGTCGGTCGCGATCGGTCCGGGGTGGACGGAGTTGCAGCGGATGTTCTCCTTGGCGTGCTGGACGGCTGTCGACTTCGTGAAGAGCCGCACGGCGCCCTTGGTCGCGGTGTACGCAGCGGTACCTCCAGGACTCCCGACCAGACCCGCCGTGGACGAGATGTTGATGATCGACCCGCCGCCGGCCTGCCGCATCGCCGGGATCGCGCACTTCGTGCCCAGGAAGACGCCTTTGACGTTGACCGCCATGATGCGGTCCCAATCGGCTTCGGACGTCTCCTCGATCTTCGACCGGAAGAGAATGCCCGCGTTGTTGACGAGCACGTTGAGCTTGCCGTACGCCTGCACGGCGGTGGCCACGGCCGCGCGCCAGTCCGCCTCGCGCGTCACGTCCAGGTGCACGTAGGTTGCCTTGCCCCCGTTAGCCCTGATCTCCGCCTCGACCTTCTTGCCCTCGTCGTCCAGCACGTCCCCGAGCACCACGGCGGCCCCTTCGCGGGTGAACATCCGCCCTTCGGTCGCCCCCTGCCCCCGCGCTCCGCCGCTGATCAGCGCCACCTTGCCGTCCAATCGCCCCATGGATGCCTCCTGTCTACTGCGGATTGGTTCGTAGCCAGTCGATGTAAGCGGCGATCCCCGTCTCGAGCGTGTGCTCGGGCTGATAGCCGACGTCCTTGGCGCGGGACAGATCAGTCGCGGGATTGATCGAGGCGCCCGGCGTCTTTCCCGGTTTGAGGGCGGAGCAGCGCGCGCGCGGCACCGCCTTGCGCACGGCCTCGAAGGCGTCACGGTTCGAGGTCGCACGGCCCGAGGCGATGTTGTAGATCCGATGCGGGCTCTTCTCCGCGGTGTGCACCAGCTGGATGCCGCGGGCCACGTCCTTCACGTACGTCCAGTCGGCCTGGTCGTCCTCGAAGATCTTGCCGTCGGGCCGATCGCTGAAGTCGGGCTCGGTGTTCTTCGCCGCGGCGTGGCACATGCGGCTGATCGGGTTGTGCATGCTGTAGTAGAACGGACCGTAGATGCTTCCGATCCGCAGCGCGATCACGTCGAGCTTGGCCTGCGCGGCATAGAAGTGGGCATGCATCTCCATGCCCTTCTTGAACGCCGAGACCTGCGTCGGAGAGGTCACGGGGAGCGTCGTGTCCTCGCGGTAGGGCCCGGCGGGCAGGCTGCCGTAGACGGCGACCGAGCTGCCGAGCGACACGCGCCGGAGCCCGAAGGTGCGCGCGGCCTCCAGAACGTTCTGCAGGCCGGCGGTGTAGAGATGATAGTCGGACTGCGTGGAGAGGCTGCGGGCCGGCGGCGCCATGAGATTGACGATGCTCTCGACCTGGTGGCGTCGGACGACCTCGAAGACCTCGTAGGGGTTGGTCACGTCCATCTGCGCGACGAAGGCACGCGTGCCGAGCTCGCTCTTGAGGACGTCCGGGACACGACGCGAGGTGTGCTGCGAGATGACGACCTTCTGGCCGGCCTCGAGGAAGCGCAGCGCGGTATTGAGCCCGATGAACCCCATGCCACCGATGATCAGGATGATGGTGTCCCTCCGCGTCGCGGGATAGCCGCACGTGTACCACCGGGCGCGCGCCATGACAACGGGAATTACTCGGCCCGCGCTGGGCCAGGGACGTTCAGCGGCGGGCAGTGACCTTGCGGATGGCCTGGGTGAGCGCGTCGAGCGTGACGGGCTTGCTGACGACGGCATCGACGCCCGGCGGCTGCTCCGCCTTGGCGCCCATCAGGTCACCGAAGCCGGTCAGCATGATCACGGACGTGTCCGGCGCCGACCGCTCGATGGTGGCCGCCAGCTGGTCGCCGCCCATCTCCGGCATCGCGCGGTCGGTCACGATCAGGTCGAAGCGGCCGGCCGCGAACCGGTCGAGCCCTTCGCGCCCGTTCGCGGCGGTCTCGACGCTGTGCCCCTGGCTGTTGAGCTGCGCGACGACGGACATGCGCACGAGCGGATCGTCGTCCACCAGCAGGATGTGCAGAGGCCGCAACGACTCCTGCAACTCGACGTCCGCGCCGGCGGCCGCCGACTCGTGCCGGATGGGAAGCCGCACGATGAACATACTGCCCCGGCCCGGCTCGCTCTCGACCGTCAGCGTCCCGCCGTGGCGCTCGACGGTGGCGTGCACGAGCGAGAGCCCGAGGCCGGTGCCGTGCTGGCCCTTCGTCGAGAAGAAGGGCTCCAGGCAGCGCTGCCGGACCTCGTCCGACATGCCGGTGCCGGTGTCGCTGACCTCGAGTTTTACCTCGGCGCCTTCCGAGCGTGCGCGCATCGTGATCGTACCGCCCTCCGGCATGGCGTCGACCGCGTTGAAGATCAGGTTGGCGAGCATCTCCCGGATCCCGGCCGCGTCCCCCTGGATGACCGGTGCGCCGAACACGCGGGTATCGACGCGGATCGCGATGCCCTGACCGAGGGCCTGGTTCTTCCAGCGCGGCTGCGTCAGGGCCACCACTTCGTCGATGCAGCGGCCGAGGTCGACCGACCCGTCGACGGGGGTCTCGCCCCGGTCGCGGTATAGCTCGCGCAGGCGGCGGATGACCGAGGCGGCGTCGAGGGCGGCGGTGTTGATGAGCTGCGCGTAGGTCTTCGTCGTCTCTTGCGGAAGATCGGGAGATCGCATGAGGAGCTCGGCGAAGCCCACGATCGGGGAGAGCGAGTTATTGAAGTCGTGGGCGATGCCGCTGGCCATCTGGCCCATCGCGCGCAGCCGCTCCTGCTGGAGCATCTGTTGCTGAGTCGTCTTCAGCTGGACGAGCGTCTCTTCGAGCATCCGATGGCTTTGCTGCAGGGCCGCCTCCGAGCGGTGACGCGCGGTGATGTCGTTGAAGCTGACGACCACGCCGGTCAGCTGGTCGCGCTCGATCATGGGCGTGCTCACGTAGTCGACCGGGACGTAGCTACCGTCCATGCGGCCGAAGATCTGGTCGGTCGCGTGGTGGGCCTTGCCGTCCTTGAGGGGCGCCAGGATCGGTGAGTCCTCGTCCGACAGCCGCGTGCCATCGGTGGCGAGGTGATTCGCGACCTGGCCGAACCGCTTGCCGACGGCCGCCCGCACATCCACCCCCAGGATCGAGGCGGCCGCCGGATTGATGAAGGTGATCCGCGCCTCCGTGTCGACCCCGAAGATCCCTTCGCCGGCCGCCTGGAGTATGAGTGCGGTCTGCGCGAACGCCCGCTCGTTGAATCGCCAGGCGATGACGCTGCCCACGCAGGACCAGAGCACGAACAGGGCGTGGATGCCGGCCCACGTCCACGGTGCGTTGAACGCCGCCTCATGGTTGTAGACCGACCGCGGCCACAGCACCCCGACGACGCCGTGGTGGACGGCGACGAAGGCGACCGCCAGGAGGTACGGGATCCAGTCCTGGCAGAGGGCCAGGAACGTGAGCATGACGAAGAAGTGGAAGTGGAACTCGATGTAACCGCCGGAGAGATGCACCAGGATCGCGGACGCGCTCATGAGGCCGAAGCCGACGAACGTGGCCTGCCCCGTGCGGCCCGCCCGCCGCCAGCAAGCCAGGACCCCGAACAGCGCCACCACGAGCGCCTCGCCAAGGACGTGCAGCGCACTGTCGTCGTCGAGGAGCGCGCGGAAGGAGAGATCCCAGTGCTTGCCGAGTACCGGTCCGGCCAGGGCGATGATCACGACGTGGAAGAACGTGAGCCCGATCAGGAAGCGGTGCCGCGCCCGCCACACGCTCTCGGGGAGGGACCCGCCCGAAGGGACCAGCGACCACATGCGGTTCACTAGAACGGCAGCCGTCGTCCGGCAGGCGCGGAGGGTCATGGGGGGCAAGAGAGCAAAGGCAATGCCTATGCTGCTCAAATCGAAGAATCGCGGGGTTGTCGCTCTCCGCGGGGTGCCTGGCCCCCGACTGTCAGCCATTTCTTGTCGACTCCGTGGCACGGCCTTGGCCAACTGTCCAGACCCGATTTTCCAGAAAGGGCGTGTACGTGTGCTGTATATCCTGGGGTGTCCCGGCGACGGTGCGGGTCACGAGCGCCGGGGGGAGGACGTTATGCGCGACGGCCAGAAATACCTTCCGGAACAGTACCGTCGCCGGATCGCCTTCTTCCCCGGCGCCCAGTGGGACCGCCGCCAGGCCCCCAACGGCGACCTGGGGAGAGACCCCAACACGCCGCACGAGATGATGGCCGACATGGCCCAGGAGGGCATCGACCTGGCGTTTCTCACGATCCCCTACGTTCTCGGGTGGGTCGGCGAGGACAACATCCTTTACGCGTCGGACTATCCTCACTGGGACAGCGAGTGGCCGCACACGGTCGACGAGCTCATGAAGCGCGACGACCTAAATGCGCGTGTGAAAGCGAAAATCCTGGGGCAGAACGCACTCCGGTTCTATGATCTGAAAGCGCCATTGTCGAGGTAGGAGGGAGCCATGACGCGTCCAGCCGCCACCGCGGCCGAAACGGACTTTCACGAGCGAATGCACGCCGCCCACATGTACGGCCTCTGGGAGCTGGCGAGCCAGATGACGCGGCATCCCGAGCCGAAGGCAATCCCGTACATGTGGAAGGCGTTTGTGCTTGACGCGATGGTCCGCGAGGCCGGCGAGGCCGTGCCGGTCGGTGAGGAGCGCCGCGCGCTCCAGCTCTTCAATCCAGGGCTCGACGGACGGTGGGCGACGACGAACACCATGATCGCCGCCGTCCAGCTCCTGCTGCCCGGCGAGATGGCCCGCGCCCATCGTCATACGCCGACGGCGATCCGTTTCATCATGGAAGGCGCCGGCGCCTACACCGCCGTCGACGGCGAACGCGTCTACATGGCGCCCGGCGACCTCATCCTGACGCCGAGCTGGGCGTGGCACGACCACGGCAACGAGACCGACAAGCCGGTGGTCTGGATGGACGGCCTCGACGTGCCGCTCGTCCAGGCCCTCAACGCGATGTTCTTTCAGTTCTACACGGAGCCCCAGGTGCCGCTGAGCAAGCCGAACAACGCGTCCGTTCAACTGCACGGCCACGTCAGCCTGAGGCCGACCTGGGTAAAGGAGCGACCGCTGTCCTCGCCGCTGCTCCTCTACTCCTGGGAGAAGACGTGGCAGTCGCTGGGAGAGCTGCGTGACTTCGCGGGCGACGACTACGACGGCGTGGCCCTGGAGTACACGCACCCGCAGACGGGCCGCGCTCTGCTACCGACGATGGGGTGCTGGGTCCAGATGCTCCGTCCCGGCGCGCGACTCAAGGCGCACCGCCACACCGGCAGCGCCGTCTACTACGTCGTCCAGGGGAGCGGAGAGACGATCATCGACGGCGCGCGCTTCGCGTGGGATCGGGGAGACATCATCACGCTCCCGTCCTGGGCCCTGCACGAGCACACCAATCTTTCCACGCGAGACGCGGCGATCCTCTTCTCGATCCAGGATCGACCGGTGCTCGAGGCGTTGGGTCTCTACCGGGAGGAGGAGCTCACGGAGAACAGAGGCCACCAGGCGGTGACCTCGACCTTCTGACCCTGGAAGCAATCGGCCTTTTTGCCTCTTTCGTGAGCGGCGGTATCATTCGCATCCGCCATGCTCACAGCTCGGATCGTATGCGCGCTGGCTGCGATCACCTTCGCCGCCGGTTCGATAGCCGGGATCTCGCCGGCGAAGGTGCGCGCCCAGGTCGCCTCGCCGAGCGTGGCGGGGACCGAGCTGCTTCAGGCTCTGGGCGACGGCGTCCTAGGAAGCCCGGAGTCGGCCCGGACCTTGAGTGACTTCTCCAGGCTTGCTCGCTGGGAGACCGGCGAATGACGATACCGGATCACGTTCGGCTCGCGCCGCGGCCAGACGGAGGTGGAGAAGCTGGCGCCGATTGGTGCCACCGCGCGAGGCGAGACCTGGAAGCGGACGATCGGGCAGGAGTCCACGTTGTACCTGCGCGAGGTAACCGGGGGCAGCCTCGTCCTGCCCAGCCAGATCACGCACCCCCACCAGGCGCTCGTGTTCTTCGAGCCCCCGCTGAGCTATTTGATCGCGGGTTTGGGGCCCGGGGAGTCACGGGTGTTCGACGGCAAGATGAACGTCTACAGCGTCAACCACCCGGCGGTGAAGTGGTACACGGGGAGGATTCGAGCCACGACCGTGTACGCCGGCGTCTATCAGATCACGACGCCGGCCGGCGTCTTCCACGCGACTCTGATCAAGACCGAGTACGAGATCGACATCCTGGCGGTGGTCTCGGTCCGGGACACCCTGTACACGTTCTATGCTGAAGGTGTCGGCAAGGTCGCCGAGGCCGAGCACCGGCGGATCGCGGCCATGGGGCTCCTCAGCACGGACACGAAGATCGGCAAGGTCCTCGTGTCGTACACTTCGGTGAGTCCTCCCGTCAGGGTCGAGTCGCCGTAGCGAGGGGACGACATCCACGGGAAGACGAAGCTCACCCCCTAGTCCCGGCTCCAGCTGCCTTGGCACGGGCTTTCGAAGCTTCAACATCGCGATCGCGCAACGGGGCCTTTTGTAACGAGAGAGTCGAGTAGCTCGCGCGCTGCCTGTGCCACCTGATCCACAGCACGATTGAAAGCGATGTCGTTTGCCTTGGAAGGCCTTGTGAAGCCGCTCAGCTTTCGGACGAACTGCAGCGAAGATGCCCGCACCTCATCGTCCGTGGCCGGTGGCTCGAAGTTATGCAGAGTCTTGATGCTTCGACACATTGCGGAAGCCTCCTATTGTGGCGTCAACCGGGCAAGGTAGTCGCCCGCGACGCTGCCGCGGGCCAGTAGCTCGGCATCGTAGCCAGCCGCTCGCGCGCAGATGCTCAGCACGTTGAAATCGATCCAGAGCCAT
>WNEY01001141.1_pt1 | contig 18320 bp, 14 predicted proteins | sample 5400531 | NCBI WGS metagenome assembly WNEY01 (sample SAMN13153338, study PRJNA577476) | soil metagenome | isolation source: 200 cm saprolite under Douglas fir tree site 1 | place: USA:California | collected 2015-04-18
AACATACTGCGATGGATCAGCGACATCGTTGTCATAAGCATTACGTTGACTGCTCTTTCCCCGGGCTTCCGTTGTCTTGGCCTTGCCCTTGGAAGAGGGACCGGTTTGTTGGGGCGACGCAGTTCTGAAAGAGACTAGCAACGACAGGAGCAGTGCTGCACACAACGACATCGTCCGTCTCGCCTTCACCATGGCAAGCGCCTCGCAGTTTGGAAGTTGAAAACGTCTATAGGATTATCGCCAGGCAGCTCACGACGAGTCTGTGACGTACGTCACATTTCATGAATTTCATCGGGCGAAGTAGGTCACAGCCCGGCGGCTTGGCGCAATTTTTCGATGCTTAGAATGTGGACGTTCACACCGCGTACAGCAATAATTTTCTTCTTTCTAAGTTCAGCCAAAGCACGAGTGACGGTCTCGCGCGTAGTGCCGAGGAGCTGGCCTACTTCTTCGTGAGTAAGGAAAAGCTTGACTGTGCCCCGTTTATTCTCGGGATTTTTCTCGTCCCACTGGAGCAGCAGCCCCGCAAGCTTCTGAGGCACTGATTGTGCAAGACCGATAAGGCGAACCTCGTTACATGCTCGTATCTGTGCTTCGCTCAGCTCTCGTGCTGCATGAACAGCAACATTCTGGAAACGGTGCAGGAACTCCATGAATAGCTTCCGACCGATGGTGTTGACCTGTACCGGCTCCAGGGCTTCAGCGGTCGCCTCGTATCCCTTCTGTGCAATCACAGAGCTGAGGCCCAGCACCTCGCCAGCATCCGCAATGTTCAGAATTATTTTCTTACCTTCCGGAGATGAAACGCTGAGCTTTACTCGTCCCTGGCACAGAATCATGATTTCTTCGGCAACCTGGCCTTCGTGGAACAACACCTGGCCCTTGGAGAAAGCACATGGTCTCTTCAGCCGCTCAAGTTCATGAAGAGCGTCAGCCTCCAGGTTACAGAACAATCTTTCTTCCCGGAACCTGCAACTTAAGCAGCTTCGGATTAGGGGTAGAACAGACTCGGAATCCATGCTGGCTCCGCTGTTTATTGTACTGTGCAGGGTAAAGGTTACCAATAGCACCTTGTTATAACGTCCGATACTCGGCTGCGAAACCCACGCGAGCCTGGTCACCAATGTACGATTTGTGGCGGCAAAAAACCCTTGGTCAGTTGTCAGATCATTTCGCTATGCCTGTGTCTCCACACGGAGCGCTGGTCCACTCGTTCATGGACAAGCAGCAATGGTCTTGTTTATTAGAGTCATCAACACTTTGAATTTTTAATTTGCTTCTGCTTTATCAATAATCGTTAAAGGCGTTCTGCGGCTACATGGTTCATTGGTCCATAAATAAGCAAGCAAATTCAGTTAACCCAATCTACGGAAGGAACGATAAGTTGACGGGGAAGGTCTATCTTGTGGGGGCGGGGCCAGGAGATCCTGAGTTGCTTACGGTAAAGGCTTTACGTGCGCTCCGGGGCGCAGATGTAGTTCTGCATGATGCCCTCACAGCACCCGAGATACTGGCGTTGGTCCCTTCTACCACAAAACTTGTAAATGTGGGCAAGCGCTGCGGAACAAAAGCAATCACACAAGAAGAAATAAACCGCTTAATCATCGATTTTGCCCACGAGGGGAAAACCGTCGTACGCCTGAAGAATGGAGACCCCCTGGTCTTTGGCCGCGCGGCGGAGGAAATGGAAGCGCTGTGCCAGGCAAGGATAGCCTTTGAAGTAGTGCCCGGTATAACGGCAGCCTCAGGGGCTGCCGCCGCACTCCGAACTGTTCTGCACGATCAACGGTCCACGTCAAGATTGGTTTTTGTCACAGCGCATCATGCCTCCGGCAAATCATCTCCGGATTGGAGGTCCCTGGCATCGCCCCACACAACCCTCGTTGTATATATGCCGGGAGAAAATTATGCCGCAGTTGCCGAGCAACTCGTGAGCGCAGGCTTTGCAAAGAGCATGCCCTGCGTTGTTATTTCCAACGCTACAAAAAGGCAGCAGGAATCTTATCGCACCACGATTGCTCAACTGGCCCAAGTCTCCACAGCAGCTTCTCCAGCGTTACTGATCGTCGGTGAAGCAGTGCGCCGGATTACCGCTGTTAACTCGCCAAGGAATGAACTGTCTGCCGTGACATTGTGAGAAAGCCACTTAGTTTACCCTGTCAAAAAACGAAGGCATTCACAGTGAGTGAATGCCTTGTGGCACTTCAAAATTATTGACGATACAGCTCCTACTTGCCGCCAATATTCGCGCTCATCTTATAGCTCAGCTCCAGGTAATAGAGGTTAGCGTTATTGTGTGCCGGGAACAGACGTGAGATTACAGATTGTCCCTGAGCATGGGCGGCATAAGCGGTAACACCCCAGTCTTTGGATATCTTGCAGTCGACGCTCAAATCCACAACATTTGCCAACTGGTGACGGTTGCTGCTGGGCCTGCCGGTATAACCAAAGGTTCCTTGCTGAAATGCGCCCCCGCCCAGATACCAGAGATCATGCGAATCGCTCAGGCGCAGGTTATGGAACTCGGTGCGAAATGCGATTCGTGGATGCGGACGCACCCATAGCTGGGCGAAGTCATCTGTGTTGTTCATCAGGTTATAAAACGGGAAACGGGCGTAGATGCGCGGTGTGGGCAATACCTGAAAGAAGGTTTCATGACGGCCATCAGTGGGATTGCTGTCGCCGCTGCTATAGAAGTGGCCTACGCGCAGCCAGGGCTTCAGCAGCGGCCATTTCGGTTGATATCCAGCTTCCAGGGAAACAGCCGATGCGTGCTGCGTCAATCTTCCCCAAGCGCCGGTTTGAACCGCGCCCCAAAGCAGAAAATCCGCTGTGCCCAGGCTGGTCGGGACGGTATCGAGGAAGTGTCCACCGACGGTCGTAATCTCGATGTTCTGCTTGTCGGCAGTTCGAGCTGCCGCTATACGATTGTCGGTCTTAAGCGCGTGACGCAAATCGTTGTAGTACAACACAAAGCCGCGGACCTCTCCGGGCGCCTTTTTGCCGCCAAAGGCATGGGTGTGGGCGCCATACAAGACGTCGACATTGAGCTCACGCAGGCCATTGGTGTCAAAAACACCCTGGGTTGGCCGACCGGCAAAGAACGTGGTATTCGAATTTTTGGTGTCGAAGACAAAGTGCATTCCGTCAAAGCTGCGCTGCACGTGCGAGAAGCCAAAGTTTCCGATGAGACGCTGGGCGATACGTTCGCGCTTGAGCGTTGCCAGGGTGTCATCTTTTGGCATGTGCTCGTTTCCGTCGATAAATTCCATCCGGCCCACTTTCAAGCTCGTCGGATTATCATTGCCAGTCGTCCACTTGAAGCGAATGTATCCCTGTTTGGGAAATATCCAGGCAACGTTTTCTTCTTTCCCATTTGCGACATAGTACGTTGCGCCCAACCCGAGTTGTCCCTGGGGAGCGGGAGCAACCGCGTGAGCGGGCAGATTCATCAGGCTGGGCTGAGCGAATTCAAATTGCCACTCCAGGTTACGCAGGTCCTGGCCGATTCCAACTCTTAGCAGCGAAGCCCCAAAGCCGTAGTGCCCATCCGTGGCCGGTGTGCTGAACCAATCCCAGGCCTCGGCGCGGCCACGCCAGCTTACTGTAATCTTCAGGCTTGAACCTGCCACGGCCAGGGCAGGGGCCGGCGGCGGCACCGGCGCCGCTGAGGACGACGCTGCCGCCGGTGAAGACGACGAAGCCGATAACACTGTTGAAGCTGTTTGCGTCCACCCCAACCGGGTGAAAGCAAATATCGCCAATAAAAGTTGTAATAATCTTGTGCACTTCATTCGATTGTTCCCTCTTCGCGTTATTGTTTTTTGTCTCGTGCTTTTGTTCTACGGCTCCCATCCTGACTGGCTTGTCATTTCTGACTTTTTATCGGTGAATGGATTCATCCTTCAGGTCTATCCAAACATCGCCTTCCTCTATAAAGGTCGGATATCGGCGGACACTCAGGTTCGGATCTGTGTCACACCTTCCTGTGTGCAACTCGAATCCGTAGCCATGCCATGGACAGACGATGCAGCCCCTCTCAACCGTTCCTTCATAGAGCGGGCCCCCTTCGTGAGGGCACTCTGCATCCATCGCTATGACCTGGCCCTCCATCACGAACACCGCCAGCGTCTTGCCCATGACCGTCATCTTCTGGCCTGTCCCGGAAGACAATTCATCCAGACGGCAGAGCATAGCCTTTGTGGTCTTTGGAAGCGAGATCGAAGCCGCGGCAGTGCGCGGAGGTTGCCTGTCGCGTCTGCCCGTTGCAGATGTGAATCGCGCCTCTGCGTGCTGTTTTCGGGAAAACGATTCTGGCTGGATGCTGGAGGCGGTGCACACCGCCGATTGGCGCCGTGAGTTCTTAATCAAGGCCCGCTGTTGGAGGATGCCGGCAACTACGGATGGCAACGCTTCGTCGCAGGGCACGGTATCAAGGATTTGTTCTCCGGCCACGGCATTCGGTCCGGTTCGTCCCCCAACATAGATAGCCACGGCATCAACTGCCTTCCCCGCGATGTTGGTCCGGCAGCCGCGAAGACCCAGCTCAGCAGCCTGGTGATTTCCGCATCCTGCCATACAGCCGGACCAGTGGATAGTCATTGGAGCAAACTCTTTCCCTAACCGTTGGTCCAAAGCTTGGGAGAGTTCCATGGCGTGCCGCTTTGTCTCAATGAGAGCGAGATTGCAGTAGTCAGCCCCGGTGCAAGCCACCAGCTTTCTGAAAAACGGAGACGGGCTAGGAGAGAATTGCCGCAACAGCGGCTCTTTCAGCAACGCCTCAATGCGGTGCTTGGGCACATTGACCAGGATCACATTTTGTCCTGTCGTACAACGGACTTGGCCGTTGCCATAGGTGTCGCTCAGATCGGCCAGCTCCGCGATCTGTTCCGGACCGATTCTGCCCGTGGGAACGCACAAACCCACCGCTGTCAGCTCTGGCTGCTTCTGCGGCGAAAGCCCCAGATGATCGGCGTGTCCGGAACGCCGCATGTCTTTGCCCGCGGGCTCCAGTTCGCGCCGCAGACGCGCCGCCAGTTCCTGCCGCAAACGATCGATTCCCCATTCCTCAATGAGGAATGCCAAACGGCAGCGGGTGCGCGTCTCTCGCGGACCGTAATCGCGATAAATCCTGATCAGTTCAGCGACCGTTCTGGCTGCCTCGTGAGCTTCGACGAAAACGTTTAGGGCCGTTGCCGGAGTAAACCCTCCGGAACCCATCTTGCCTCCAGCAAGAATGTTGAAACCGATGCGTTCTCCTACTCTGGCGGGCACAAGAGCGATATCCTGTGATTCGTTGTGAGTACAGTTGTCCAGGCATCCTGTCACCGTCACGTTGAACTTCCTGGGAAGATTCGTGAATTCCGGATTGCCGTCTTTTCCTACGATGATGCTGTCGAGTTCGAAAACGACAGGCGAAGCATCGAAAAGTTCGTTTTCTGTCAAACCAGCGAGCGGGCAGCCATTGATATTGCGTACGTTGTCCATGCCGGTCTGCAGGCTGTGCAGATGAACGCTGCGCAGTTTCTCCCAGATCTTTTGCACGTCCTCAATGGCAAAGCCGCGGAGTTCCATCTGTTGGCGCGTAGTGATGTCTAATACCTTGTTGCCGAGCTGCCGCGATACATCAGCAATCGCGCGTAACTGCTCACTGTTCGTAAATCCATTGGGCATGCGGATGCGCATCATGAAACGACCGGGCGTTGGCTCGCGAAAAAAGACCCCTACCCATTTCAACAACTGCTTCTGCTCCTGGGTCAGCGACTCGTACCCTTGTTCGACAACCCGGGGCAGGTCTTCGCGTATGCGCAGTCCGTCGCCGTCTTTCATGGCCTTGCAGGTTTCTATGCTGTTGTTACCTGCACGCATTTTCGTCTCCGTTTGCAATGAAATACACTTGCACTCCAGCTCCGGACGCCGCCGGAACAACTGGAATTACTCCTCAACAAATTGTCTTTAGAAAGAGATAACGTTCTTGGCTGCTGCTTAGACTACAAGGTCTGGGAAGAGGGACTCATCGCGGGGTCCGATGCATTCTAGATTAGGGAGCCTGTGCGTTAGAGTCAAATCGAAAAATCCTATGCTTCAGATTGATCTTTATTTCATATTCTCTTGTGCCGCGCTCATCCATCAGGAGATGGTCCCGCGAAAACTAAGCGATGAGCATCTCCGGATATGACCAAAAATATCGGCGCCATCAATTCGTTCTGCGGATCGTGGATTGCAACGCATGGTCTTCAAGGAAGTTGAAGATACTCTCGCGCAATGAGTAATACTCATGGTGTTCAAGCACGGCCGCCCGTTCACGCGGACGCTCAAATGGCACGCTCATGACCTTGCCTACGCGCCCCCCCGGGCCATCGGTCATTAGAATCAACCGGTCCGCCACATACAGCGATTCATCCACATCGTGCGTCACCATCAACACGGTTTTGTGGGTCTGCTCCCATACTTTGAGAAGCGTATCCTGCAGCTCGAATCGAGTGAGTGAGTCGAGCATCCCGAAAGGTTCATCGAGCAGAAGAAAGCGCGGTTCCAGGGCCAACGCACGCGCCAGCGAAACACGCTGTTGAATCCCCAAAGAAAGTTCGGCGGGCGGTTGATGTGAAAACTCCGCAACCCCGACCATCTCCAGATATTTTTGCGCGTGTTCCTTCTTCTGCTTGCGGCCATAGTGAGGAAGAGCCTGGCCAATCGCAAGAATCACGTTTTCTTCAGCGTTTAACCACGGCAACAGACACGGTGCTTGAAAAACTACGCCCCGGTCGGTTCCGGGCGAATCTACCACGCTTCCGTCAACATAGACCGAACCGACAGATGCTTTCTCCAGCCCGGCAATGATCGAGAGCACGGTTGATTTGCCGCAGCCAGAATGGCCCAGCAGGCAGACGAACTCGCCGTCATCAATGCCTGCCTCGAATTCCTGAACGGCCACAAAAGGCCCCGTGGGCGTGGTGAATATCTTCGTCAAGTTCGCGACTTCGAGCAAGTGGTTCATGCCTGCACCTCTTTCGTGCTGGGAATTTCGTTGATCGGAGCCCACGATGCGGATGTTTGCCTGCCATTGATAACAGCGGGATCTTGTGCGTGCGGCTCCTTGCCGGCGCCAAGCGCGAAGCCGGTGAGAAATTCCACGATCTTGGCCTCAATGTGAACCGCCCGTTCGTCATGGACCAGCAGAGAGAGTGTGCGCGGCCGTGGCAGAGGAACAGAAACAGCCGGACCGAGCGTAGCCCGCGGCCCCCGTGTCATAGGCAGAATGCGATCAGACAACAGGATTGCCTCCTGCACGCTGTTGGTTATCAAAATTGCAGTCACCGGTCTGGCCAGCGCCGAGCACATGCGCGCAAGCTCCTGCTGCAAGTTGGAACGGGTCAGTGCGTCGAGCGCTCCAAAAGGTTCATCCAGAAAGAGTATCTCTGGCTCGACTGCAAAGGCGCGTGCAATGGCGACTCGCTGCCGCATCCCGCCAGAAAGCTGGCTAGGACGTTTATGGAGCGCATTACCCAACCCCACCATCTCCAGGTATCGCGTTGACTGCTGCTCCTGTCGTTTGCGCGGCCATGCAGGAAACATCGATTCCACCGCCAAGCGCACATTTTCTATGGCAGAGAACCAGGGCAGCAGCGAATAGTTCTGAAATACGACGGATGCCCGATAAGGGAAACCATATACAGTCCTTCCCTGGGTTGAGATTATTACTTTGCCGCTATCACCCTTGCGCAGGCCCGCGGCAATTGCCAGGAGTGTTGATTTGCCCGAGCCACTATAGCCAACAATCGAGACAAATTCGCCTTCCTCGACCGCGAGGTTAACGTTCTCCAGAACGTGCCGCGTTCCTTTTTTTGTAGGGAAAGATTTAGCGATCCCCTGGAGCTCAATAAAAGCCATGCCCCTGCCTCCTTTAGACAGACCTCAGCCGCGCCTCAACAGTGCCCATCAGACGGTCGAGCAAGAACCCAATCAATCCGATGGTCAAAATGCACAGCAGAATATGTGCGTACACCAGGCTGTTGTACTCCTGCCAGAGGAAGCCTCCGACTCCCGGAGTGCCGGTGAGCATTTCGCTGGCTACGATCACCAGCCATGCAATACCGAGACTCAGACGAAATCCGGTGAAGATATGGGGAAGGGTTGCGGGAAATAATATTCGCGTGAAGGTCTTCAGCGGAGAGAGCCGTAGGACCTTGGCGATGTTCCAATAGTCGGGAGGAATGGACCGCACTCCCTGCATCGTGTTAATGACGGTGGGCCACATGCAGCAGAGGGCGATTGTGAACAAGGCAGCAGGTTCCGACTTGCGAAAAAGAATTAATCCAATCGGCAGCCACGCCAGAGGCGAAATGGGCCGCAGCACTTGAATCACCGGATCCCATATCCGATGGCACGTCTTGGAGAGCCCCAGCAAAAAGCCGAGCGGTGTAGCCATGGCAATGCCCAGCAGAAACCCTTTACTCACCCGAACCAGGCTGTAGTAGGCAAGTAGGCCAATACCCTGGTCCATTTCGCCGCGTTTCTCGAACGGCTGGAAGATGTAGATCTTGCTCTCTTGCCAGGTCTGTCGCGGAGAGGGCAGATCAGTGGAAATCCAGGTGCTTGCTGCCCACCAGATGCACCCGACCAGGAGCACGCCTGTCATCGGTAACACGAACAGGTTTATGAATTTTCGGATCATTCCACTCCTCATCCAGCCATGCTGTTAATGGCAAAACCCTGCGCGTACTTTTCCGGCGCATTCGGATCGAAGACGCCGCCATCGAAGAACTTCACTTTCTGCATGTCCTGCACCTTCGGTGTTACGCCTGCTTCCTTCATGGCCTCCAGGTAGATGTCAGGCCGCAAGACCTTCTTGACGATGCCGTTGTAGTCGGGTGCTTGCTTGACCATTCCCCAACGGCGGAACTGACTCAGCCACCACAAACCGAAGGTCTTCTGCGGGTAGTTACACTCTCGATCTGCGAAGATCATGTAGTTCGGATCTTGCTCTTTGCGGCCATCTCCGTAGTCGTACTTGCCCTGCAGCCGCGCCAGGATGATTTCAGGCGGACAGTTGATATAGGTTGGCCGAGAGACGATCTCTGCAACCTTGGACCGATTTTCCATCTTGTCAATGTAAACGCTCGATTCATGCAGCGCTTTCAGGATTGCCTTGACCGTCTTTGGATTGCGCTCGGCGAATTCCTCGGTGAAGGCACACACTTTTTCAGGATGGTCTTTCCAAATCTGCTGCGTAGTAATTGCGGTAAAGCCGATGCCATCCTGAATGGCGCGATAACCCCACGGCTCGCCCACGCAGAAGCCATCCATCTTGCCTACTTTCATGTTGGCCACCATCTGTGCCGGCGGAATCGTAATGAGGCTGACGTCCTTATCGGGGTGAATTCCTCCCGTAGCGAGCCAATAGCGTATCCACATGGCGTGTGTGCCCGGGGGGAAAGTCATGGCAAAGGTCATGGGCGAGCCGGATGCTTTTGCCTTGTCCACAAGCGGTTTCAGGTCTTTTGCGGTCTTCACGCCCGCAGATTTCAACTGGTTGTTCAGAGTAATCGCCTGGCCGTTGCGGTTGATCAGCCAGGGGATAACCATCGGCTTTACCGGCGATCCCGCCAGCCCCATGGTTGAGGCGAACGGCATGCCAAGCAGCATGTGTGTGGCCTGGTTCTCTCCCAGGCTGAGCTTGTCGCGGATAACGGCCCATGAGGCTTCTTTCGAGACAACCGAATCGATGCCGTATTTCTTGAATAGCCCCAGCTCATGCCCCATCACGATAGAGGAACAGTCAGTCAGAGCGATGATACCGAAGCGTACCTGCGTGGTTTCAGGAGCGTCACTGGCGTAGGCCCCGCCAAAAAATCCTGATGGCATTCCGGCGAACATGGCAGCAATGGCCGTCTGTCCCGTCCGTTTAAGAAATTTTCTTCTGGATAAAGACATAATTCTTTGGCCTTCCCCTCATAACTCAGTTTGTGTGAAATTGGATTGAAGAACCGGTGGCGCTGCAACCCCGGGCTTGATTTCTACGACTTCCGCTGTGGGAACTTCGAGCAAGACAGTGCCAGCTTCTACCCGGGTGCGAAATGTTTTCACGCAACCCTGTACGTCAGCCGGCTTCTTGACCGCGCCGCATTCCAGGTCAACCTTCCAGGCATGCAGCGGGCAGACTACGGTAGTGCCGGAGACAATGCCTTCGCTGAGAGGGCCTCCCTTATGAGGACAGCGGTTATCCACCGCCAGGAAGCGATCTCCAAGATTGAAAATGGCGATCTCCCGGCTGCCAACTTTGACAGAACGCCCTTCCCGTAATGGGATATTGTCACAGTGCGTGATGCGGACCCATTTGGTTTTCATGTGAGCACACTCTCCATTGGCTGAATCTGGACGAACTGGGTTGGATGCACCGGCTCCTCACGTTCCAGCCAGGCGTCGTGGGCAAGCGTCTTTGACTTGCGCAGCCGTTCCAGCAAAGCTTCTCTGGCCGGTTCGGGAGCGTACACCGTCTCTTTGCGGATCTTTTCAATGCCAAGCCGCTCGACGAAGTCGTAGGTGCGCTCCAGGTAGTTGGCGTTTTCACGGTAGTACTGAAAGAAGAGCTGGGCGGCTTGCAAGGCCTCGCCGGTGCTTTCGACGGTAATCAGCAAATCTGCCTTGCGCACGCTCTTGCCGGCCGCGCCCCCGACTACGACCTGCCAACTGCCATCCTGGCCAACCAGTCCAATATCTTTTACCGTTGCCTCTGCGCAATTTCGCGGGCAGCCTACCGCACCCATCTTGACTTTATGAGGGGTGTACAAGTTCTCGAAGCTCCGCTCCATCTCAATACCGGCGCTGATCGAATCCTGCACGCCGAAGCGGCAGAAGTCGGTGCCCACACAGGTCTTCACCATGCGCACGCCCTTGGTGTAGGCCTGGCCGGATGGCATTCCCAAATCCGCCCATATCTTCGGCAGGTCAGACTTGTTGACCCCAAGCAGATCAATGCGCTGGCTGCCGGTAATCTTCACCATGCGCACCTCATATTTATCGGCAACATCCGCGATGCGGCGCAGCTCTTCGGCTGAAGTCACGCCGCCGCGAATGCGAGGCACAACAGAAAATGTTCCATCCTTCTGGATATTTGCGTGTACACGGTCATTAATAAACCGCGCCGAGCGGTCTTCATCGTGGTCTCCGCACCACAGCATGTCGAGCATGTAGCTCAGCGCCGGCTTACAAACCTCGCAGCCAATTCCATTGCCATAGATCTCGAGCACTTCCTGGACCGACTTCAACTGCTGGCTGCGCAAAATGTCGCGCAGGTTGTCTTCCGCAAACGGGAGGCATTTGCAGATCGTCTTCTTGGCTTCTTCCGCAAATTCCGGCGCCACCGCCTTGAGAATTTGCTGGCAAACATCGGTGCAGCTCCCGCAGCCCGTGGAAGCGCGCGTGCATTCCTTGAGTTGCGCTAGTGTATTCACGCCTTTTGCATGGATGGCATGGATGATCGTGCCTTTAATTACGCCCATGCAACCGCAGACGGTGTGGCTGTCAGGCATCTCAGCGATATCGAGGCCGGCATCTTTGGCCGGTTCGGGAAACAAGAGAGTGCGGCGCATGGGAACAAGATCGGTGCTCGCGCGGAGCCATTCCATGTAACGGTGGCTGTCTGATGCATCTCCCACCAGGATCACGCCTGCCAATTTTCCGTCTCGCAAAGTCAGTTTCTTGTAGATGCCCAGCGACGGGTCCTCATAGCGGACCGCCTCGACGCCAGCAGCTTTCTCGTCGTAATTGCCGGCAGAAAAGACGTCCACTCCCATGATCTTGAGCTTCGCCGCCTGAACCGTTCCTTCGTACTTTGGTCCCTTGTTTTCCGTAATGGTGGCAGCCAGCACTTTGCCTTGCTCGAAGAGCGGCGCCACTAATCCATAGCAGGTTCCGTTGTGCTCCACGCACTCGCCTACGGCGAAGATGTCAGGATGCGATGTCTCCATGTGGTCGTTCACGACAATGCCGCGGTTCACCTTGAGGCCGGCTTTCCTTCCCAGTTCCACATTGGGACGGATGCCGGCGGCAACGACGACCAGCTCCGCCTCGATGCTGCTGCCATCTTTGAAGGCTACGGCTTCAACCTTGCCGTTGCCTAGGAGGGCGGCGGTTGAGTGGCTCAGCAGCACCTTAACTCCCATCCGCTCCATCTTTTCTTTGAGATAGCTGCCGCCGATGAAGTCCAATTGCCGCTCCATGAGCGTATCCATCAAGTGCACAACGGTGACATCACAGCCCTGCACCTGAAGTCCGCGCGCGGCCTCCAGTCCAAGCAAGCCGCCGCCGATCACGACAGCTTTGATTCCATGACGCGAACGCTCCAACAAGGCGCGGGTATCATCCAGATTGCGGAAGACGAAGACGTTATTTTTCTGAACCCCTTCGATGGGCGGAATCAGCGCCGAGCTGCCGGTGGCAATCAGCAGCTTGTCAAAGCAAGTAACGCTGCCATCATCTCCTGTGACGGTCTTGGCCTCGGGATCAACATCCGTAATGCGAACACCCAACTTCAACCGGATATCGTTCTGCTGATACCATTCGAGCCCGTTCAGCGTGATGTCATCGAGCGATTTCTCGCCTGCCAGCACGGAAGAGAGCAGAATGCGGTTGTAGTTAACGTGGGTCTCATCTCCGAAGATTGTGATCTCGAATTTCGGCGCGTGTTTAAGAATCTGTTCCACGCAGGCCACGCCGGCCATGCCATTTCCAATGACGACAAGCTTCTTCATGCGCGCACCTCGGATTGCATGGCAGTGACACACAAGCCTTCAGATTTCGCGATGGAACCGATATTCCACACCGGTTTGCCCCTCCGGCTCATTAAGCATCTCCTTCAGCGAGGCTTCGCACCAATCTGCGGTAGCAGAAGATGCCTGCTCGTTTGACTGAATCCTCTTGCCATGTTTCATCCCAACGCCTTCCTAAGTGGAGCAGGACCAGTTGGACAACAACATAAGCTCCAGCGCAAAGCAGAAGACCCGAGCTGTAGCTGCCAGTCCTGAACTTCATTGCCCCCAGGAAGGAGGGCAGAAAAAAGCCGCCAACTCCGCCGGCCGCTCCGACCAAGCCGGTCAGAATACCCACACGTTGTGGGAATCGCTGGGGCACGAGCTGAAAGACCGCTCCGTTTCCCATACCAAGCATTCCCATTCCCAGGAACAAGAGCACAACGACCAAGGGCAACGATGCGAACCAACCCACACCGCCGAGACAAATCCCCACTCCTGTCAGCAGGATCAACAGCAAGCGGTAGCCGCCGATCTTGTCGGCGAGAAATCCGCCGACAGGACGCAGGAAGCTGCCTGCCACGACCACAATGGTCGTCAAATCGCCCGCGTGCACTTTGGACAGTTGAAATTGATCGTGAAAGAAGACCGTCAAAAAACTGGCCAACCCTACGAAGCCGCCGAAGGTGAAGCTGTAAAACAGGCAGAACCAGCCCACATCTGGTTCCTTTATGACTGCCATGTAATCTTTCCAGGCGGGCGCCTTAGGGCGAGTCGGGCTGTCTTTGGCCATGATGGCGAACAGCACCAGTACCAACAGGATCGGAATCATGGCAAGGGCGAAGGTATTGTTCCAGCCAAGCGCCTGCGCCAGGCGCGGAGCAAAGAGCGTTGCGATCAGCGTGCCGGAGTTCCCAGCGCCGGTAATTCCCATGGCCAGCCCCTGGTGCTCCGGGGGATACCAGGCTCCAGCCAGCGGTAAAGCCACGGCAAAGCTGGCGCCGGCAATGCCGAGCAGGAGACCCATGAGATAAAAATGTGGCAGCGTGTGTGCAAACCGCCACCCAATCATCAGTGGAACAAGAGTCAGCGTGAGGCCAAGCAGGCCGGTCTTGCGTCCGCCGAAGCGGTCTGACAGCACTCCTAGAATCACCCGGAAGATAGAACCGCCCAAAAGAGGAATTGCCAGCATCAGGCCTTTCTGGGCCGCATTCAGCTTCAGTTGTTCGCTAATGAAAGGGGCCAGCGGGCCCAGGAGAACCCAGACCATAAAGCTGACGTCGAAATACAAAAGCGCCGCAAAGAGCGTTGATGTGTTCCCTGATTTAAAAAATTGCTGCAATTTCATTGCGATTGTTCCCTCACTCCGCTGATTGAAAATAAAATCAAAATCCCTCTATCTGAGCGATTAAGAGCTGGCAGTTTCGATTAATCGCCGCTGAGTTGCCGTCCTGTTCTCTCGACCCGCACAGCGCACTGCTTGTAATTGGGCTCACGCGAGATCGGGTCAAACGCGCTCTGCGTTACCAGGTTGGCGTTTGTTTCCACGTAGTGGAACGGCATAAAAACCTGGCCGGGAGCAATAATCTCGGTGACGCGCAGCTCCACACCGTACACTCGGCCACGCGCGGAAACCACATTCACCTGATCATGGGGCCTCAGCTTCAATTTCTTGGCGTCCTTTGGGTTCATCTCCAGCCAGGCGTTGGGAGACATTCGCTCGAGGATTGGCACCTGGCCTGTCTTGGTGCGCGTATGCCAATGTTCGACCGTGCGCCCGGTATTCAGGACAAAGGGGAATTCCCTGTTTGGCTGTTCGGGAAATGGCTTCCACTCCACGCAGAAAAGTTTCGCCTTGCCGTCGTCCGTCTGAAAATGTCCGTCGCTATAGAGGCTGGTGGTTTTTGCGTCCGAGCTGCCGGCAGGATAGGGCCATTGAATTCCACCGTGTTTTTCGATGGCCTCATAGCTCATGCCCGAGTAATCGCACAGCCGGCCGGCCGAGACCCGCCTCCATTCCTCAAATGCATCTTGCGGCTTTTCCCATCCTGGAAACAGCTCGTCATAACAGTTCAGCTTCTTGGCCAGCTCCAGGAAGATCTCGAAATCGGACTTGGCTTCACCCGGTGGATCCACAGCGCGGTTCACCTTGCTGGCACGTCTCTCGGAATTGGTGTAAGTGCCTTCTTTCTCGCCCCAGATGGCAGCGGGCAACACCAAATCGGCCAACTCGGTAGTAGGCGTTGGATGAAATCCGTCCTGCACCACCATGAAATCCAGGTTCTCCAGGCTTTGTTGCAGGACGTCCAAATTGGGAAACGAGACAATCGGGTTGGTCGCGATCACCCACAAGGCGCGGATTTTCTTGGCAAGGGCAGCCTCAACGATATCCGGATAGGCCAGCCCGCGCGAGGTGGGTATGCGTTCCGGTGCAACCCCCCACAACGCAGCTAATTCTTTGCGGTCTTCCGCGTTTTCGAACTTGCGATATCCTGGCAAGCTGGAAGTGAATCCCGTTTCCCGGGTTCCCATTGCGTTGCATTGCCCGGTGATGGAGAACGGCGATGCCCCTGGCCGGCCAATATTGCGGGTGATCAAGGCGAGGTTATTAATAAGGTTGACGGTTTCCGTGCCCTTGATGCTGTGGTTCACGCCCATTGTCCAGCCGATAAAGCCGTTCTCGGCATGTCCGTAGAGCAGCGCCGCTTTGTAGATCAGCTCCTTGCTCAAGCCCGTAATTCCTGAGACATACTCGGGCGTATAGCTCTGAACAAATTTCTCCAACTCTTCAAAACCGCTGGTGTGTTGCTCGATATACTCGCGGTCGATGAGGCTGGCCTGGATCAAAATGTGAATGAAGCCATTGATGAGGGCAATATCGGAGCCGGGTTTGAGCGGCAGAAAAACATCAGCCATCATCGCGGTTTTGGTAACCCGTGGGTCGGCAACAATCAGCGTCTTGCGCGGATTTGCCTGCAACCGCTGGCAGAGGATCGGGTGATTATCGGCAATGTTGGCGCCGATGAGTAAAATTACATCCGCCTTCTCCAGGTCTTCGTAAGTTCCCGGCGGCCCATCGCTGCCAAACGATCGCTTATAACCGGAGACCGCGCTGGCCATGCACAGAGTCGTATTGCCGTCGAAGTTCTTGGTGCCAAGGCCAAGCTGCACGAGCTTGCCCAAGGTATAGAACTCTTCTGTGACAAGCTGGCCGGTGCTGAGCACGCCCAGCGCATCGGGACCGTATTTTTCCTGTACACCCCGGAACTTTTCGGCCATGATTCCGAGGGCTTCATCCCAACCGATGCGAACAAATTTCCCTTTCTTGCGGAGCAGCGGCTCCTTGGCGCGGTTCTCTGCTTGCAAGGTGTAATGCTCAGAGAGCCCTTTGGGGCATAACTTGCCCAGGTTCACCGGATGGTCGGGATTACCCCGCACGCTTACCGCGCATCCATCCTTCACGCCGATAAACATGCCACAACCCACCGAGCAATAACCGCAGGTGGTGGAGACCCACTGATCGGGAATCTTCTGCGCAGAGGTATAACCAACCGTCGGGTCCCAGCCGTAGGAATATTTTTCGGAAAGGATATTCAGGCCGAATTTCCGCTTCAACTCATTCATGCGGCCTTCTTTCCGGCCACCAGGTACGTCGCTGCCATATTTTTTGGGACCACACTCACGAAGAACAAATAACGGCCGAGGAGTTCGCCTGCCAAAACCACTGTCAGCGCGATCAAAGCCCCAACACGGCCGCGCGTTAACAGCGGCAGCACGATTCCACCCGAGATCAGCAGGATGGCGCGCAACTGCAAGCCGGGTGCAAGAGTGGTTGAAAGCAACCGCGCTGAAGCCTGCAGCTCAAAGACTTCAGATCGGGTAAGCCAAAGAAATTTTGAAGCCAGGTTCAGTAGCTGTGCAGCGGCTGCGATGACCGTTACCCACAGCAGAACGCGTCCCATTGTTATCCCGATACTTGCCGCAAAGAGCGGCCCCAACAGCGCACCGCTGAGATAGAACTCGGCAACTGTATGCTTGGTGTTCCATGCGGGACGCGCGCGCACCAAGTAAATGCAAGCACTGGCGGTCACACCAAAAATCCCCAGCAAGGCAGTCAGTGCTCCGAGCACGGCGCTACCTGGCAGTTTTAACCAAAGCAGCCCCGCGTAGAGCCCTGCCACAGCAGAAAACAGTGAGAACATCAGGACTTCGCGGCTCAACCATGAGCGCTTCCACATTTTCAACGCCCGGTAAGCGTGCACAGGACGTCCTAAGTGCATGGTCGAAGCGCTTAGGGCTACTCCTCCAACCATCAACGAGGCCAGCGCAGCAGCGCCGAGCCGCATGGCTCCTCCCAGCAATTGCAGCAGCCAGATTGCGGCGAAAGCTCCCACGGAGAGCTGCGTGAGAACTGTCATCATCACCAGCGGCCAGTGTGGGTCCTCGGGGCACACCCGGTAAGAATCTGCCTTGCTGGTGTCGGGAGGCAGGTCATCAGGCAGTGTGATTCGCGTCGTCGAAAAGCTGTCGTCTGCCGAAGGAAGACCGGGAGCGTTGGCGCTGACGGCATACTCTTGTTTCCACTCTGCGGTTTTTACGATTTCAATTCGAATCGATCCCGTAGGACATGCATTCACGCACGCCGGTTCCCGTCCTTCAGCCAGACGTCCGTGGCACATGTCGCACTTACCCACAACACCACGCTCGGGGTTGTACTGAGGAACACCATAGGAACAGTTCCAGGTACAGTACTGGCATCCGATGCATGCATCCGCACTGTGCAGCACCACACCCGTTTCTGGATCTTTCTTATAGGCATCCACCGGGCAGCCAATCAGGCACGAAGGCTCCAGGCAGTGATTGCAGCCCATGGATAAATAGAAGCGTTGCGTGTCTGGATACCAGCCGCCTTCAATTTCTCCTACCCGCCGCCAATTGATATCCGCAGGATTCCCATTTTGCTCATTGCAGGCCACAATGCAGCACTTGCAACCTACACATGTGGTCATATCGAAGTGAAAACGATACTGTTCTCCGGGTTCAAGACCTCTTTGCGGAATTCGCGGGGCCGCAGGAAAAGGTGCAATTCCATGCAGGCGTTCTCCCGGCGCGGTATTCGGTCCGCGCTTCGGCAACGAAGTCAGCACATAGGTAACTCCGTCTTCCTTCGCTCTCTCCAGTAAAGGCAATGACATGAATGGTCCTGAAATCTCCGGTGAATTTAAATTTACAGTTCACAGTGCTGACTTTCATCGCCTGCCTGACAGTCCTGGGCAATAGCTGAGGACAGCCGGACAGATAAATTCAATATTCGGGGGAACAGAAATGATCGCTACTTAGACTACGGGGTCTAAAAAGGAAGGACGCATCGCGGGGTCCTGTGCATCACAAGGTTAGGAAACTTGCGCGTGGGAGTCAAATCGAAAAATCCTATGCTTGCTATCGATCTTTTTTCTTATTCCTTTGATCGCATAAATTCCCAAGATAAAAAAATTCTATTGGACGGCTATACGCGAATCGTGTGAAAGTTAAAAGCGATGAATGCAACGATGAACACAACTGTGTTAGTTG
>WNEY01001226.1_pt1 | contig 18313 bp, 16 predicted proteins | sample 5400531 | NCBI WGS metagenome assembly WNEY01 (sample SAMN13153338, study PRJNA577476) | soil metagenome | isolation source: 200 cm saprolite under Douglas fir tree site 1 | place: USA:California | collected 2015-04-18
CCGAAGAAGTCGCCACGATCGAGAACGGTCAGGGCCTCCTCGCCCACGCCCGGAATGAATTTCGAGATCCGGACGCGGCCATCGAGGACGATGAAGAGCTTGTCGCCCTTCTCGCCTTCGCGAAAGATCATCGATCCTTCGCGGAACTTTTCCTCGGTCGAGAATGTCGCCAGCAACTTCATTTCTGCCGCTGACAGGCCGCGCTCCTTGAAGAGATCGACTTTTTCTTCCGATTTGACCGTGACTTGTTGCGTCTCTCGCTTTGCTTCGACGCGTTTGCGTCCCGCGCCGCGTTTGGCGTCTTCCTGGAAGAAGAGCTTCAACTGTTCGTTCGCGTCGCGGACTTTTTCACTTAACGATCGCCAGAAGGCCCAATGCAGGCCGACTGCGAGCTCCTTCTCCTCGTCCATGAGCTGATCGAGCGCGCTGAACGAAAAGATGTAACAGGTCGAGGGTTCGACCGCCATGGCGTCGCTCGAGCGATGCGTGCGATCGATGAAGTTCATCTCGCCGAAGATCGTGTCGGGGTCGAGCGATCCGAGGATCTGCGGTCCGAAGGGCGTGTCCTTGCGGATCTCGATGCGTCCGCTGCGGACGACGTAAAAATCCATGGAGCGATCTTCTTCACGAAAGATATAGCCGCCCTGTTTGACGTCCTCGACGCGAGCAAATTTGGCCAGCCGCGCGATCTGATCGTCTTTCATGTGCTGGAGGACGCCCAGCTTTCGAAGGTCGGCCTGCATGGTGGCGACGTTGCCGCGCTTCTCGGAGTCGCGCGTGATCTTGTCGATGATCTCCTTGAGATCTTTGCGCGTCTCGAACTTGAAGAGATTCTCTTTGCGCAGCTCGAGTCGTTCGGTGCACACGCGCAGGTTGTCGACCCGGCTGTTGATGTGCGCATTCAGATCCTTGTTGTCGAGGCTCTTCATGCGCTTGAGGGTGTTGATCATGCGGCGGACCGGCTCGGTGCTTTCGCCCTTCTGATCGGTGGCCAGCAAAAAAGCATCGATGAACTCATCGAGCGCCTGATCGAAATTCTTGAGCTCGAATTCCACGCGCCCCGAGATCTCGGCGAGCCCGCGATCGAAGGGATTGAGCTTCCGCGCCGCTTGAATCTCGGCGTGCGCGAAATCCCACTCGCCCTGCGAAAAATAAAGACGGCCGAGGATTTCGAAAGGACGGTAGTTGTTAGGCGTCTTGAGCTTGGAAATCTCGAGCAGCTCGATGGCCTTCGAAGTCTGATCCTTCGCGATGTAGTACTGCGCCAGGCCGGCGTACTGCGAGGCGTCGACCTCGTCGCGCGCGCGTTCGGCCGTCACCTCTTGCCGCACGGACGTGTATCGCGCTTCTTCGGCTTGACGTTTGAGGTCGCGCACGCGCGCGAGGTTGATGCGCAACGCCACCGAGCCGGGCTTGAGCTTCTCGGCCATCTCGTACAGATGAATCGACTCGTCGTACATCCCCTGTTCGGCGTAGCGACGCGCAAGGACGATGAGGTCGTCGGCCTCGATCGGGATGGAGCTCTCGGCCGCGATAGTGCGAAATCGCGGGCGAGGCGGGACAGGCTGTTCGGCCATTAGTGTGATTATTATCTCAAAGGCAGAGGGCAGAGGGCAGAGGGCAGAGGGCAGAAGGCAGAAGGATGAAGGCAGAAGGCAGAAGGTAGAAAATGTTGCGATTGTTCATCATTTCCGTCCTTTCTGCCTTCTGCCTTCTGCCTTCTGCCTTTATCCCCGCCCTTCCCGGCTACGAATTTTCGTTCCCTCGCGATCACGGCTCGCACGACGAGTACAAAACGGAGTGGTGGTACTACACCGGACATCTCCGCACGGACGGCGGGAGGCGATACGGATTTGAAGTCACGTTCTTCCGCGTTGGAGTCGTGCCACCGGACAGTCCGCCGCAGAGCCGCTGGGAGCTGCGCAATCTGGCGCTGGCGCACTTCGCGATCACCGATGTCAACGGCCGCCGCTTTCGATACGCGGAAAAAATGAATCGCGCGTCGCCGTTCACGGCGTCGGCGGCGTCCGATGTTCTGGATGTCTTCAACGAAGGCTGGAGCGCCACCACGCTGCCCGATGGATCTTGGCATGTGGTGGCCTTCAACGGCGGAGATGCAGTGGATCTCGTTCTGCGCGCGCGCAAGCCGCCCGCGATCCACGGCGAGAATGGAGTGAGCGTGAAGGCCGAGGGAGTCGGGTACGCGTCGCATTACTATTCGATGACGCGCCTCGATGTCTCCGGAAGCGTGAACCGTCAACGCTGCCGCGGCCTGGCGTGGATGGATCACGAATTCGGCAGCTCGAACCTTCGCGAAAACCAGCAGGGATGGGATTGGTTCTCGATTCAATTCGACAACGACAGCGAGTTGATGCTCTATCAAGTCCGGGCGCGTGACGGAAAGCCTGATGCTGCGTCGTCCGGGTCACTCGTCACCAGCGACGGCGAGGTGATTCACATTCGGCGCGATCAGATGCGCGTCGAGCCCATCGATCGCTGGCGATCGCCGCACAGCGGTGCAACTTATCCGATGGGGTGGCGCGTGTCGGTGCCGACCTTTGGGATCGCTGTCGAGCTTCAACCAGTGCTGCGCGATCAGGAGCTGATCACGCGCAGCTCGACCAACGTGACGTACTGGGAGGGAGCGGTCGATGTCAGCGGATCGTTCGGCAACATTGCCGTTTCGGGCGTGGGCTACGTGGAGATGACCGGCTACGACCGCGCGTTCCGCTCGCCTTGACCACTACCTCGGCATCTTCGGAATCCAGCTCGCGTCGCTGACGATGCCCTGCGGCAGATTCTCCGAATCGATTGTGAAGCCGACAAAAGCGATGCACATCTCGTCGGTGGTCGCCTCACCCCACGACACCGCTCTCGGCGGATCGTTCGGATTACGGAAGTTTCCGGGAGAATTGTCGTAGAAAGCTTCCAGCGAAAGCTTCGTTCCGGCGGGCATGGCCAGTGGATCTTTGAAGCGATACATCCCTTGCCAATTGAAATCCCAATCGTCAATGTTGATCAGACACTGGCTCTGGCTTGCAAGAGGGGTTGCATCGACGTGCATCTTGCGTCCGAGAAGGTGCATGTGCGGCGCGATGAGCCATACGTGGGCGTCGACCCGCGGAAAGATCGGAAGAGAGAAGTCTGCTGTCACGCGATAGTTCGCATCGCCCGGCGGAATCGTAAACGTGTCATTGATCAGCGGCAGGACGCGCATCAGCTTCTGCGGTTTCCTCTTAGCGTAATAGATTCCAATCTGAGTCTGATCCGGAAGCGGCGCAGGGCCGTGCGGGTGATAGTGAACCTGAAGCACGATTCGCGAGGCTTTCGGAAGTGAGAACGCCACTTCCGGCGGCAACATCACCGGCCGCGCGCCCGGCGCCCACCCGCCCAGCGTGGTGGCGTTCAGATTCGTGATCGTGAATCCCAGCCCGCCAAAACATTTATAGCCCGGATCGGGATCGGCGTCGTCGAGGCGCTGCGAATCGCCGCTGGTATCGATGAAGGCGATGACGTGATGCACAGTCTGGCGATCGCCGGGCTTCACATCGATCGCGGAAACGTATTGATCTTCGGTCAGATTCGTCGGCATCGTGAAGCAGCGATACATGTCGCCGACGGCCGGCGGGGTGTACGTCTGTGTGCTGCCGAGGACCAGATCGGGCTGGCCGAGTGCCCAACCTCCAGCGAAATCGAGCGCAGGCGGCAGGTCCGCGGGATTGCCCTCCGGCGCGCCGTTGTCGGCCCATCTCGCCAGCGTGTCGATATCCGTCTGCGCCAGGATGCGAGGGCTGTCGAATACGCCGCAGCTCTGCACCGGCTTCCACGGCGGCATCTGTCGCGTCGAGGTCATGTACTTGATGTCAGACGCGCGCAGATGCGCGTCGGCGAAGGTCATCAGCGAGAACGGCGCAATGTCGCCGGAGTGGTGACAGGTCTGGCAGTTCGCCTGAAAAATGCGGACGACTTCCTTGCTGAACGTGGGGCCGGCGGTCGGAAGGGGAGGCGTGACTGCGCGATGACGCGAAGCGCCGAGGAATGCCAGAACAAACGCGGATGCCAGGAGGACGCGTCGCACGGGCAGATGATACTCCGCTTATTCGGTTTTGACAGCCGCGGCCAAATCGATGCGCGCGGCCAGTCTGGAGGGAATGACTCCTGCCACCACCGCGGCTAAGGTCGTGATCGCACAGGAGATGACGATCGTTCGCACCGGCGCGTGAAATTCGATCGTCCATCCGAACGACTGCTTGTTGATGACGTAGATCAGGATCCAGGAAAGCACGTAGCCCATCGCGATGCCGATGGCCGTCGAGGTCAGCGCCAGGATTGACGATTCCAGAAGAATCATCCGGCGCACCTCGGCGACGGTCATGCCGATCACGCGCAGCAGCGCCAGCTCGCGCGTCCGCTCCAGGATCAGCGCAGTGAGCGTGTTCACGATTCCGAGGATGGCGACGATGATCGCGACCGCGAGGAGTGCGTAAGTAATCACGAACGTCTGGTCGAAGATGCGCATCACCTCCGTTCGAATCTCGCGGTTAGTCACAGTGAAGGCGTGATATTTCGGGCCGAACATCGACTCCAGGCGGGTCCGCGCGTCCTCAGTCGCGATTCCTTTTCGTAAATATATAATGACAGTATTTATTGCATCATCTCCGAACGCTTTGACGTAGCGTGAGCGATCCATGACGACCACGCCTCGATCGTTGGAGTAGTCGCGATAAATGCCGGTGATCGGGAACTGCTCGATCCCGTGCGCCGCCGGCAGCGCGACGCTGTCGCCGACGCGCAGCTTGAATTTCACGGCGAAAGTTTCGGAGACCACGACGCCGCCCCTTCGGATCGCCTCCGCCAGCGCTTGCTCCTCGGAGCGCGGCGTGACCATCGGCAGGGTGCCGCGGCGAGCGGCGACGTCGAAGTCGCCACTGCCGACAGCGATGATGTCGTCGCGATAGATCATGTCTCTGCCGCGCACGCGATCGATCGCGTCGATGAACGGCACGCGTTTGAGCTCTTCTCCGATGCTCGGCGGAAAAACAGCGGCATCGGCGTTCGACAACAGTTTGGCCGGCCGCAGCCAGAGATCAGAGCTCACAGTCTGGTTGACCCACACCCGGACAGTTTCGCGAAAGCTGCCGACCATCAGCGCGACCGCGATCATCATTCCGGTCGCGAGCGCCAGTGCTGCCGTGGCTACCGCGGTGCGCCGCAGCGATGCGGGCAACGACGCGGAAGCGAGTTGACCGATGGTTCCGTAAATCGCGCGAAGCGGTTTGACGAGGAGGAGCGTTGCGAGCGTGAGGATGGCCGGAGCGAGAAGTGAAAATGCGATGACCACGAAGAGCACCGCGATGTACCCCCCGATCGCGAATCCGTTGACCGGCGGCATTACACAAGCGACCGCTGCGAGCGCAAACGCAATGATCGCGGCGATCGCGAAGACCCGTTGACGCGCGACCCGGACGCGTTGTTGCAGACCAGGCTGGATCAAGAAATTCGGCCGGACTTTCGCAGCCTCGATCGACGGCTGAATCGCCGACAGCAGCGAGAGCACCATGCCGACCAGCATGCCGGCGACGATGATTCCGCGCGTGAGGACGATCGACTCCGGGCGGGAAGCAATATAGAGCGCGTTGACGGTCTGGCTGATCGTCCGCAGGATCGCGAACGCCAATGCATCGCCGAGGGCGATCCCCGCGACGGATCCAATCGCGCCGAAGAGCAGCCCTTCGATGAGAAACGCAACAAGGATCTGCCGCGGCGAGACGCCGAGAGTTTTCAAAACGCCGACGTCCTTGCGCCGCCGCAGGATCGAGATCAGGACCGTGTTGTAGACCAGAAACATCCCGACCAGAAGCGCCACGCCAGCCAGCGCGAAGAGATTCACGCGAAAGGCCCGCAGCATTTTTTCCACACGCTCGTTGCGTCGCGATGGGCGTTCGAGGCGCGTACCTTGCGGAAGCACGCGGCGAAGCTCGGGAAGGACGCTTTCGTCCGGCACCAGCAAATCGACTCGGGTGACCGTGCCGAGCATTCCAAACCGCTTCTGCGCGGTAGCGATGTCGGCGATTCCGATGCTGCCGTTGAACGCTGTGGCTGGTCCGCGGGCCTCGAGCAGGCCGCGCACGATCATCGTGGTCTCGTGTCCGAGGATGTTGAGCGTGATCGGAGAGCCGAGGCGCAGTTGGTGCTCCTGCGCGAAGCTCAGCGGAAGAATGATCGAGTCGTCGCGGAAGAGATCGAGATAGACGACTGCCGTGGGCGGCTGTCCTCCACTGAGAATCTCGGCGTAACGGTAGTCGCGGAAATGGATGTCGCTGAGGAGATCGACCGCCAGGAGACGGATCGGGATCTGTGACGGTTGGACGACTCCCTCCACGTCAATCACCGGCGCGAAGCGAACACCCCGCTGCCAAAAAGGCTGAAGCTTCAACAGCAATGTTTCGTCGAGCGGAGTGTTCGACGCGATCTGGTAATTCGCGCGGCCCGAGACCGCATCCACCGATTCGCGGAACGCGCGCAGCGCGCTCTGGTTCGAGAGTGCGATCGCAACCACTACGGCCACGCCGACCGCAATTCCGAGGATCGTCAGGAATGTACGCAGCGTCTCGCGCAGCATCGGTCGGAGCACGAGAGCGCGAATGACCATCATCGGCTCACGCGTCCATCGGCGATTTGGATGATGCTGTCGCCTCGCGCCGCCGCACGATCGGAGTGCGTCGCCAGCACCACCGTCGGACGGTCCTGATCGTGAATCGATTGGATGAGATCGAGCACGCTCTCGCCGTTTCGCGAGTCCAGATTTCCGGTCGGCTCGTCGGCGAGCAGAAGAGGAGGACGATGCACGACCGCGCGGCCGATGGCGACGCGCTGCATCTCGCCGCCCGAGAGCTCGTTCGGGAAATGCTTCGCGCGATCCGGCAATCCGATACGGTGGAGCATTTCCTGCACACGCTGTTCGATTTCGGCGCCGGGAACGCGCGCGAGCGAGAGCGGAAAAGCGATGTTCTCGAAGACATTCAACGTCGGGATGAGGTTGAAGAATTGAAAGACGTAGCCGATCGAGGCGCGGCGCAGCATCGTGAGCCGTTGTTCGTCGAGCGAGGAGGTTTCCTGATCGCCGAGGAAGATGCGTCCGCCCGTCGGCCGGTCGACGGCGCCGATGAGATTGAGCAGCGTCGATTTTCCGCTTCCCGAGGCGCCCATCAGGACTGCGAATTCGCCGCTGCCGATTTCCAGTGAAACGTCGTCGAGCACCTGTACCGGCGCGCTCTCGTCGCTGCCGGCGTAGACGTGGGTGACGTGCTCGAGGCGGATGCGCATCAGACGCCGGATTCTACCGGCACGTGATAGGCTCCCGCCGCCAGGAGGTACGCCATGGACGAGCCAAACAAGGGCTCCGCAGACGAGAACGACTCGCGATTCGGACGCGCGAAGGACTTCGTAAGCGACAAGTACGCCGAGGCATCGGACGCGATGAAAAATCAATACAACCGCGTGCGCGAGCAGGTCGAGGACATCGACTTCGGAGAGATCACCGACCAGGTTCGCAGCTACGTGCGTTCCAATCCCGGCAAGGCGCTTTTGATTTCGATCGGGGTCGGGTTCATCATCGGACTGCTGTTGCGCCGGAGTGATCGCGACGAGGATTAGAGAGGACCATCATGGCAACCGAGGGTGACAATCACGAGCGTTCGGCGGCGGGAATGGACTACGATTTCCCCATGAAAGAGAAAGCATCGAAGCTCGGCAGCAAGCTGGCCGAGAACGGACCGGAAGCGCTCTTCCAGGAGATCGAGAATCTGCTGCCGGAGTCGTGGCGCGAGCACATCGCGCAGTTTCCGATCGCCGCCGTGCTCCTCGGATTCGGCGTAGGCGTGTGGCTGGGCATGAAGAAAGGCGATGAATTGATCGCGGCCGGAACGTCGATGGTCACCGCCGCGGCGATGTCGAACGTCAGCCAGGCCATGGAGCGTTTCGGGGGATCGCCGGAGTAACGTAAAATAAGGATCAGTGGAGACGCAGCCGCTTCCGTTTGCGCTGCCCGAACACGGTCCTCATTACCTCACGTCGCTGGCCGCCGAGGTTCACCGGACCTACTTCTGCAAACATCCTCCGCTGCGCGTGCGCTGGGGGCAGAAGATCCACCGCAAGTCGCGGCGCAGCATCCGTCTCGGTTCTTACAATCACGTTACCAACGAGATCCGCATCCACCCATCATTAAATGCACATAATATTCCAGCATTCTTTATAGAATCTATAATTCATCACGAATATCTGCATCATTTTCTGGGACCGAACCACAACCGCCGCTTCCATTCGCACGAGCGGAAGTTCCGCTATCACCGCGAATCGAAGGAATGGATCCGGCACAACCTCTCCCTGCTCCTCGGCCGCCGCGCACGGCGCGACGGCCGGGTGCACATTCTGCCGCCGCAGTTGGCGCTCTTTTAGACCGCCATCGGAAACGTCAGACTGTAGATGAATCGGCCGCGCTCGACGTCGAGCACGATGGACGAGCGATCGGCCGAGCCAGTGAGCGCGTTGTTCAGATCGTCGATCGACTGAATCGGATTGCCGTTCACGCCCACGATGTAGTCGCCGGGCGCGAGGCCGATGTTGGCGCTGCGCGAGCCGCTTGCCACCTGCTCGATGACGACGCCGCGCGAATTCGCGACGCGCAGTCCGGCGATCTCCCACAGAATTCGCAGGCCGAGGTCGCGGGGCGGGTCGGCGGGCCGGATGGTGATCGCTTTGTTCGTGCCTTCGCGAAGTACGGTCAATTGCACGGGCTGCCCGCTGGGAACGGTGGCCGTGAACGTCGCGAACGCTTCGCGGGAATCGACCGGTTTGCCTTCGACCGCCGTGATGACGTCGCCTGGACGCAAACCGGCGGCCTGCGCCGGCGAGCCGGGAAAAACGCGCGACACGAGCGCTCCGCGGCTCGCGCGCAAGCTGAGCCGTCTGGCCTCTTCGGGCGTGATCGTTGCGGTCACGGCGCCGATCCACGCGCTGTGCACCTGGCCGTAGCGAAGCAGATCCTGAATCACTTTTCTCGCGCGGTCGACCGGAATCGCGAATCCGATTCCTTGCGCGTTTCCGAGGATCGCGGTGTTGATGCCGACCACTCTTCCTTCGATGTTCAGAAGCGGGCCGCCAGAATTGCCGGGGTTGATCGAAGCGTCGGTCTGGATGAAGTCGGTGAACGTGCGCCCCTCTTCTTTTGACGGGACCGAGCGGCCAAGCGCGGAGACCACTCCGGTGGTCACGGTGCCGCTGAGGCCGAACGGATTTCCGACCGCCACCACTGTCTCGCCGATCATCAGATCAGACGACGTGCCGATGGGGGCCGCGCTCAGATTCTTCGAATCGACGCGCAGCACCGCGAGATCGCTGTCGGGGTCGACGCCGATCAGCTTCGCGTTGACCTGCGTTCCGTCGCTGAAGATGACGCTGATCCGCGACGCGCCCTCGACGACGTGATTGTTCGTGACGATGATTCCGTCGCTCGACCAGACGAATCCCGATCCGAGCGATGTGTAGGTCCGATTGCCTCCGCCGAAAAATCCGAAGGGATCAAAAAACGGATCCACCTGCCGCCGCCGCATCGTGGCCTCAGTCTGAATGTTGACGACCGACGGAAGGACGTTGTGCGCCACCACCACGATCGGCGTCCGCCGCGCCGGGCTGACGGTAGGAGGAATCGGAACGCCCGCCTGCCGCGGTCTGCGATCGACGGTCTGCGACTCCGCGATCGGCTTGCACGCGATGCTGATGAAGAACAGCGTCAGGACAATGCGTTTCATGCGATGTGAATGGTAACCTCAGAGAATCCGGTGCATTTGAAACTAATCTACAACCCCGCTGCCGGCCGTGGCCGCGCGAGGCACCACGCCCGCGAGGTCGAACAACATCTGCGCGCGCTTGGCGCAGACGTCGATCCTTACGCTAGCACCAGCCCGCAGGATTTGACGCGCGCGGCGGCGGAGAGCTCCCGCGCCGGCCACGATCGGGTGGTGGTGTGCGGCGGCGATGGAACGCTGAACCTCGCGCTGCGCGAGTTCGACCTCGCGCGCGGCACGCTGGCGCTGGTGCCCTTGGGCTCCGGCGACGACTTCGCGCGCGTCAACGGAATCCCTCGCGACGTTCGCGGCGCGTGCGAGGTCGCCGTGCGTGGCTCGGTGCGTGAAGTCGACGTTGGAATCGCGAACGATCTTCGTTATGCCGGTGTCGCCGGCCTAGGCTTCGACTCCGAGGTGGCGCGATTCGCCAACGATCGCGTGAAACACATCCATGGCTCGGCGGTCTACCTCTACGCCATCCTGCGCGTGCTTCCGAATTTCCGTCCACGGCGCGTGCGCATCGACGGCCGCGACGAAGAGATCATGTTCGCGGTCTTCGGGAATTCGCCGCAGTACGGCGGCGGAATCAAGATCGCGCCGGCAGCGCGGCTGGATGACGGTCTCCTCGACGCGTGCATCGTCCATCGCACATCGCGATTGCAGCTTCTGAAAACATTGCCGCGCGCCTACAACGGAACGCACGTGACAAAGTCGTTTGTCGAAACGCGCCGCGGCGGCGAATTTCATGTCGAATCGGATTTGCCGCTGGATGTTTATGCTGATGGCGAGCCGTTGACGACCACGCCGGTGCGCTTTGCAGTGGCGAAGGAGAAGTTGCGGATCGTGGTCACTCGATCAAAGTGATACCGCCGCGCTCCCGTTTGGCGGGCACGCTGGCGGTGGCGCCGGTGTCGATTCCGCGAGACAGGAGCAGATCTGTGTCTGCCTTGCCATCGGGAGTGAATCCGATCACGAGGTAACGCGACGGTTGCTGCAGATATTTGTACACGTTTCCCCACGGGTCGGCGAGCAGGGTCGGCGATACGTAATACGGCGCAAGGTCCCCTAGACGCACTGGCAGGCGTCCGTTGACGACGTTGTATTTCTCGATCGCTTCACCCAGCATCTGAATGCGCTCGAATGAAATTGCTTTCAGTACTTCGACCGGCGCGGCGGCCCGCGGCGTCTTGGTGCCGACGGGCCGCAGGGAATTCAAAGGATTTTTGAACGATGTCACGATCAAGCCGATCGCGATTGCGGCCAGCAGCAACACCAGCGGAAGCGGCACGGGCGTTTCGGCAACTTCCACCTCGTCGACCGGCGCCTGTTCGGGAGCGCCGACGGCCGCTTGTCCGCGCACTTCTTCGATGAGATCGCGGGTCAGGAGCTCGTACAGCGACTTGCTGGTGTCGAACTCCGACAGGCGGCTCATCTCGATGATGTCGCTGACGGTCCGCTTTCCGTCGAGCAGGTCGTAAACCTGTTTTTCTTCTTCCGAGATTCGAATCTTGTCGCTGCCAGCGGCTTTCTTTTTCTTCGCGGGCGCAGCGGCGGGCTCGAAGTCGACCTCGTCGACGTCTTCGCCGCCCACCACGACGATTTCCTGGCTGCCGCCTTTCTTGCGAAAGACCTGCTCGGACGATCGAATGCGTTTCTCGATGATCGGCCATTCGTCGATCATGCGAGCGCCTTCCATCAGAATCGATTCGGCGCTGATCGGCACGACGTTCTCGCGGTCGTATTCGATCGTGGTTTCCTGCGAGAAGTGGTACTCGCCGTCTTTCCAGCGGAACAGGCGATAGACGATTTGCATAATCTGAAGTTGCAGCGCCTGCTTCAGCGAGTCGACGGAGATGATCTGGTAGTGGGTCAGGATGAAACCGAGCCGCTGCAGCGTCTCTTTCTGGATCTCGAGCGCCCGGGCGAGCTGCTCCTGCGTCAGCATTCCGCTCTTCATCAGCACGTGACCGAGACGCGTTTCGATCCGATGACTGGCGGAATCGGCGCCGACCACTTTTCCATCGAGGAAGGTCACCGAGACCGTGTCGTCCTTGCCGGTCAGCGTGAGGACGCCGGTCTTTCGCTGCAGCCCGATGAGCTGAAAAATGTCAGCCAGGCTGAAATCGCGAAGAGTGCCTTCAAGAGCCATAGTGTTAGACCACCACCCTCCGGCGGTAGATAGGCACGGTCATCAGGAACCAGATGATGACTGCGATGGCAACCGCCAGAACGCGCACCATCATTTTCGCCAATTCGCCCGGCGATAGTACAGGGGCGAGATGACCGACCATGACGGCCAGGCAGATCGCGAAAAGAAAAATGAAGAGGCCGAGGAATCCGGCCACCGTCCGTCCTTCCAGGAGTTGCGCGGAGCCCGGCAGCACCGTGGCCAGCAATCGATTTCGGCGCTGCATGCCGCTCTGATGCTGTCCGACTTCCTCGAGCTTCTCGCGCTTCGTGGCGACCGAGACGCCGTCGCGCTTGAGATAGATGTGGATGCATTGCGTGCAATAGGTGGTGCTTTCGCGCGCCGACTTGCAGCGGGGGCAGAATGTGCGGCCGCACTTGATGCACGAACCTGCGAAGCCTGCGCGCCGTCGCTTGAGGAAGATCAACGGCGCCAGAACGACTGTCAACAGGCCGCCCAGCGTGATCGGATTCTGCGCGCTCGCGACCGCGTCGAAAAACGAGTAGTTGCCGAACAGCGCACGCGCCACCCCTCGCCTCGCGATGTTCGCAGATACTTCCCAAGCCTCGGAAACCGGTGGTCGATAGACCACGACCTTTTGGAACGGCGGATTCGCGATGACGTGCTCGATGTAGGTCCGGTCGATCCGCTTGGCCTGGTCCAGGCGCTGCGCCTGTTCGTCGAATTTATAGAACTCTCCGCTGGCGATCGAATGGTTGTAGAACGCGATGGCCAGATGCGGATCGAGCTGTTCCGCGCGTTGGTATTCCGTGATGGCGGACGCGAGATCGTTCTGGAAAAAATTCAGGTTGCCGAGATTGACGTGAGCGCCCGCGCTGTCGCGCAGCTCGAGGGAGCGACGGTAATGGAACGCGGCCTGCGGATCGTTCCCCTCCTGAAGATTCAAATTGCCGAGGAGCAGGTGCAGCGTGGGATTGTCGGGAACGATGTTCGCCACTTCCTGCAATCGACGCAGCGCCTGCGGGTAGTAGCTCTGTTCTTCGCTGGCGATCGCCGAAATGACGACCGGTCCGTCCACGCCGGCGATCCAGTGCGCGGTCAGATCGAGGACGATCGGCGCACCGGCGACGATCAGCGACAGCACGATGATCAGGACGCGCTCGACTACGCCGGCGTAGCCGAAGAAGATGATCAACCAGTAGAAGAGCAGCCACATCGGTCCCAGCCACAGGAAGAGCGGGAGAAACAGCAGGGCGACCGCGAGCACGGTCACCGAGCCTCCATGCATGCGCGCGCTGAGGATTTCTCGAAAATCGTGGGCCATCGAGCGCCCGTAGCGCACGAACAGCGCGATTGCGAAGATGATGGCGGTGAGCGCCAGTGCTACCACGATGACGATGAGAAAGTCCGCGCGGCCGAGGAGGCGTGATCGATACTTTGCGATCGTGTCGGTGTAACCGCGAAGCACAGTCGGAACCGCTTTTCCCCAATTCTTCTGATCGGACGCCTGCTCCGCTTTGCTGAACGCCACAGCAGGCGATTTTGGATCGAGTTGATCCGCCGTCCGGCTTCCCCAATCCGCGACTGCCTTGTTGCCGCGCTTCTCCGCCTGACGCGATAACGCCGCTGCCGACTCGGCGTAAAGCGGAAAAGTCTTGATGCCGTACGATTTTCCGAGGTCGGTCAGCTCGTTGGCTTTTTTCGTCGCGGTGTCGACGTCTCCGGTGTCGATGGCGGCCGTCGCCTGCGGCCAGATGTCGCGCGGCGCAATCTGATCCGCGCGTGCCCCGGCAGCAGCGAGGCACACGGACACAACCACCAGTGGGATGGACCGACTCATCGCCAACAGTTTATTCACACCCAGCCGCCGTTTCATCTACAGGCTTTTCGTGCGTTGGACGAATGCGAGCTTCAATTCTGCCAAATGTGTTTCCAGAAAGTCTTCCTCGTCCGGCGTCAGATTGCCGGCCGTCTTCTCTTTGAGCATGGTAAGGATTTCGATCATCTGGCGGGCAGCGCTCGGGTCGACCGTGGGCTTTGGCTGATATGGATTGCGAAGCATGCCGAGGGACATGTAGGCCTGCGCAATCAGGGGCTCGACGAAGTCGGTGAAGGCCGTGCCCGGATTCTGGGCCTTGTCGGCCATCGTGCGCCGCCGTTCCCCTCCCGGCGGCGGCCCTTCCGACCGGCTTCGCCTCTCCTCGGCAGGCGGCGTTTTCGAGGCCGGCTTTTCGGGTGCGGGGACGGCCTGCGGCTCTTCCACCCTCTTGAAGGACGGCTCCACCGGCTTGATGTCTTTTCGGAACTCCTCGCGGATCTCTCCCTCCGGCGTGAAGATCCGCTTGTCGGTGACTTTAATCTGTTCTTTCTGTGGACTTTTTTCCTTGGACAACTCGATCTCCCATGAAATCAAAGGGTTGGAAATCTTATCACGGTTGTTCGCGCAACGTTCGGATGATCGCGCGATGGACCGTCGGATCGGTCGCGATGCCCTGATGACCGTCGCAGACGATCATCGCGTCACGGCCGGCCGCGCTGCCGATCGGGACCGTGCCGTCGCCTGGCTCAAAGAGGAGCGGCGTTAGCCTCCGTTCCTGCGGACGCAGCTCGCTCGGATAAAAAACGAAGCTTCCGTCGCGTCGCATCAGCACGCGGCGGGCAGTAGCCGCGCAATCGCCCGCGATGATCGAGAGCCGCACATTGGACGGGATGGATCGGCTGCGCAACGCATCCCGCAGCTTGCGGGCATCCTCGAGAAGACGAGGCTCGATGCGCTGAATGCCGTTCCATTCTTTGGCCGTCCACAGATCGCGATTGACCTCGTGACCATCTTCGCCGACGAGGAAGCGGCCATCTTCGGGCAAAAGCTCATAAACAAACGGCCACGTGGCGACCATATCGGCGGTGAAGACGCGGCGAATGAATCGCTCCGGGCGCACGAGGACGCGAAAGGCGTCGACGACGCCACGGGTTGTCGGCGCGACCAGAACCAGGTGATCGACTTTCGCGGCGCCCGAGCCGAGCTTGACGTACGTGAGCGCGACGATCGCTCCTGCCGAATGCGTGACGATGTCGACCGTTCCAGCGCCGCGCACGCGATCGACGAGCGCATCGAGCTTCTCCGCGTTTTCGCGCGCGCTCAATCGCCAATCGTAATAAAACGGAAAGACATCGCGGTCCGGCGTGTAGCGGCCGAACTTGCGCAGGCCTTCCATCAACTGCCAGCCAATGTTGACGGGGCCGCGCGATCCGACGTAGCCGCGCGGGATCAGACGATCGTGGCCTGACGGCGGCAGATCGAGATCGTCCTCGTAGCGCGTCTGCACCGTCGCGCGCCCGGTTCCCCAAACGTAACGGCCAGTGAGGGGATCGAACAGGCGCGTGACGCCGAATCCCGGAATGATGATGACGGGCCGCGGCGGAGCTTCATAACCGGCGGCGATCGTGCGCAAATATCCGCGGCGAGTCGCGTCGGTGGTGCACGCCAGGCTCGCGATTGTCAGTATGATCGCGAGCATCGCTTGCGCATTTTTCACATTCTCGAATTCAATCAATTCAACACCGGTTCGGTGCACCAGATGTTCCAGGCCGCAACCGGACTGCGCGAACGCGGGCATGACGTGACCGTCATCAGCCGCCCCGACGCGATCCTTGAGCGGCGATGCCAGGAAAGCGGCGTCGAATTCATCGGCCTCCGCATGCGCAATCAGTTCGACCTCGGCAGTGCGCGCGAGCTCAGTCGCATGATCCGCCGCCAGAATCCCGACGTCATTCACGTCCACAAGGGCGTGGCGCATGCTCTGGCCCTGGCCGCAACGTGGTCGCGGCCCGTGCCGGCGTTCGTCGTCAATCGCGGCGTCTCATTTCCGCTCGACATCTGGAATCGAGGAAAGTTCCGCACGCGCCGCGTCGATCGGATCGTGGCGGTCTGCGAGCAGATCCGCCAGATCGTCATCGCATCCGCGAAATTGCCGCCCGAAAAAGTGATCGTGATCTACGCCGGCACCGACGTCGGCGTCTTCGATCCTGCCAAATGCGATCCGCGAGCGTTTCGCCGCGAGAAGAACATTTCCGATGACAGGTTTCTCGTCGCGCAGGTCGGAGTCCGTGATTGGAAGGGTTGGCAGGAATTGATCCAGGCGGCTGCCGACGTTGCCCAAACGCATCGGGAGGTTCACCTCGCGCTGATCGGATGTCGTCCGTTCGAGATTCCGCTGGTCATGGACTACGCGTCGCAGCGCGGGATCGGGGATCGTATCAGCGCGATCGAATATCGCGCCGACATGCCGAACGTTTTCGCATCCTGCGATCTGGTCGTCGACGCATCGTGGGCCGGAACTGGGATCACGGGAACGATTCGTGAGGCGATGTCGATGCAGAAACCGGTGATCGCTACAGATTGCGGCGGCAACGCAGAGTTGGTTTCGTCGCGCAAAGTCGGATGGCTCGTGCCGCCACGCGATGTGCCGGCGCTCGCGGCCGCGATGCGCGAAGTGGTCGCAGATCATGATCGCGCTGCGCAGATCGGGCGGCAGGCGCGAGAACAAGTGATCCGCGGGTTCTCAAAAAACTTGCGGATCTTGAAACTGGAGCGATTGTATTCGGACGTTCTAGCGCGATAGCAGATCGATCGGCGGCCCGTGGCGCGGCGTCATGGTGAGCTCTTTGTAGTGCCAGCCGCTGGTATCGCGCGTCGCAACGGCATGCACGCGCCCATCGTCCTTCGGACCGGAGAGCGGGAACTGAAAGTCGGCCTGGCCGCCTTCGGTGTCGATACTGACGTTTCCGATGACCCAGAAACCGCTATGCACGGGAGAGCCGAGGGCCGCGATGACTCGAGGATCCTTCTGTGCGGTGGCGAGGGCGCCACGATACGCATCGGACGACTTGATCGCGCCGAAGGCGATCATCACGATTGCCACGGTGCCGATGGCCGCGATGACGAGCACCGCCAGACATCCGATGGCGCCCCATTTCCAGCATCCGCCGCCCTTTTTGGGCGGAGGCACGATCTGCGGCACTGGCGGAGGTGTGACCGTCACGCCACGAGTTTACGCCAACGCTCGCACGTGCTCATCGACGCTGGCCGCCAGGCCTTCCATGTCGTACCCACCCTCGAGCAGTGAGAGCACCCGGCCACGCGCGTGGCGCTCGGCAGCTTCTACGACGCGGCGTGTGATCTCGCCATAGGCGCGCGCGGTGACCGCCATGCCGCCGAGGGGATCGCGGCGATGGGCGTCGAAGCCGGAGGAGAGCAGGATCGCGCTCGGCTGATAGTTGTCGATGATGCGGAGGATGTCGTTCTCCACCGCGCGAAGGTAATCCGCATCGCCGGTGCCGCCCGGAAATGGAATATTTTTCGTAAAGCCTTTTCCTATACCAATACCAATCTCATTTACCGCACCAGTTCCGGGATAAAACGGATAGCGGTGCATCGACGCGTAGAAGACATCGGGCCGCTCTTCGAAGAGATGCTGCGTCCCATTTCCGTGGTGGACGTCGAAATCGAAGATGAAAATTCGCTCGATACCGCTTTGCTCGCGCAGCCACTCGGCGGCGCAAGCGATGGTGTTGAAGAAGCAGAAGCCCATCGCTTCGACGCGCTCGGCATGATGTCCAGGCGGACGCGCGATGACGAAGGCGCGGCTTCCGCTCTGCATCATGTCGTCGGCCGCTCGTAAGGCGGTCGAAACCGCTGCGCGCGCAGCCGCGAAGGTCTGCGACGAGATCGGATTATCGAGCGAATGAAAAAGCTCCATGCCCGATTGGCACGCCTCCTCGAGCTCGCGTTCGTAATCGGCCGAATGCACCCTTGCGATGATCCGCTCGGTCTCCGGGGCCCGTGTCGTGCTGGTAGAAGATCGGATGGGTGTAGACGTTCAGCATGGGCCGCTGTGGTAAAACCCTTGGGACTTGAAGCGCATTCTCCAGATCACCTCCATCGCGCTCCTGACGATCATCTTTCTCGCGCTCTTCCTCTGGAAAAGCAATCTGCGCGACGTCTGGAGAATTCTCCTTGCCACCAACATCGTCTGGTTCGCGATCGGCTTCCTCATCAACGGATCGGCGCTGCTCTTCCGAACTTTTCGCTGGCGGATTCTGCTGCAGACCAGCGAGCCGCCACCGTTTTATCCGACATTCTTCGCGAACGTCATGGGATACATGCTGTCCACCATCTTGCCGATTCGCGCGGGAGACTTCGCGCGCCCGGCCTTGCTGGCCCGCCGCACCGACATCCGTTTCTCCGACGCCCTCGGCACCGTGCTGACCGAACGGGTGCTCGATCTTCTGAGCATCCTCCTGCTTTTCGAATTCTTCT
>WNEY01001143.1_pt1 | contig 18293 bp, 10 predicted proteins | sample 5400531 | NCBI WGS metagenome assembly WNEY01 (sample SAMN13153338, study PRJNA577476) | soil metagenome | isolation source: 200 cm saprolite under Douglas fir tree site 1 | place: USA:California | collected 2015-04-18
CGATAGTCGCCCGGCGCCAGGCCGGAAGTATTCCAGCTGAAAGTCCTGGTCGTGGAGTACGCCTGTTGCAACTGGTAGGCGCTGCCGCCCGGTGGGAGGACCCAGAACTGGTAGAGGGGATTCGGGTCGGTGCAGCCCGTGGCCTGGGCGCTGACGGTGACGGTGGCGCCGATTCCAGTCGGAGACATGGGCGCGGCAGACGCGTTCAATCCGGAGCACGCCGGCGCGGTCAGGGTGTAGACGAGGGAGTTGTCATACGCATCCCAGCGGCCGAACTGGTTGCCGTAGGCTCCCGTGCTGTTGGCGTCACGAGCCCAGACGGAGAAGCGGTAGTCCCCCGGTGCCAGGCCAGTCGTGTTCCAGGTGAAAGTCGCAGTCGTGGAGTAAGCCTGCATCAACTGATAGGCGTTCCCGCCTGGAGGCAGGACCCAGAACTGGTAGAGCGGGTTGGCACATGCGGTGGCACTTGCAACCACCTTGATCGTCGTCCCTACCAAGGATGGAGATGGGGATGCAGCGGACGCAATCACCCATGGGCATCCGATGAATGGGCCCACCGTGAACGACCACGTGTAGGGCTGACCGTTGACGGTGAGAGCCACCACGTACTTGACTCCGGTCTGCAGCGGCTGTTGGGGGATCAAGATCACGCCGCCGCGTGCCACCAGGTAGCTGCCGACCGCCGAGTTTGTCGAGTCGATCACGCAGTGGTTGAGGGGGACCCCGTTCCCGGTGAAGGAGTGGGCCGGCCCGGCCGCCGTGCTCACGTTGCCACCGACCTGGATGAATACCGGCAGGCCGGTCGGAACGCTGTACCCGGGACAGGCCTGGAGGGGATCGGGGAATTCTCCGCCTCCATATGACGTCAGCGGTTCAGTGGCGCCGTTTCCTGGGAAGTAGACCGGATATTGACCTCCGCTGAAGGAATTGCCACGGATGACGTCAACGGCCGCACCCAGGTCCCAGCCAGACTTGACTTCCCGATAGGAGCCGAATCCCGTTTGCGACAGCCGAGGGTCCATCATGCCCATGGCGTGAAAGGGCGCCTGCATCCACCAATCGATGGCCTGTTCATCCGTGGTGCTGGTGCTGGAGCTGACGAAGATGTTGCTGTTTCTAGCTGCGGTGTCGCCGTCGATCGTGTAGTACGGAACGCCCGGCGTCTCGTAGTGGGTGACGAGGTCGTTCTTGACCATGTACACGGCGTGGTTGTAGTCTCCTGCGCTCCATGTGCTGTTCTCGGTCAGCAGAGGAAGGCCCGTGCCGGCGCGCCACGTGTTGAAGCGCGTCAGCCATCCGCCGCTTGCGGCCGGCGCAGTCGCGACGTGAACAGGAGGCGACGTCGGCATCGCGGGCAGAGCCATGAGCCAAAGCGCGCTGAACAGCGGGACCGCGAGGCGGAAAACTGGCCTGAACAAGGCTGACAACTGTAAGCACAACGACGCCGGGTTCAGCCATCTTGCGTGTAAGGCTGATGCGGGGGTTTCTCAGGTCAACGAATAGACCGTGTTGTTGTTGTAGGCGTCCCAGCTGCCGAACTGGTTGCTTTGGGCGCCCGCGCTGTTCGTGTCGCGAACCCAGACCGAGAACCGATAGGTGCCGGGCGCAAGGCCAGTGGTATTCCAGGTGAACGTCGAGCTGGCCGAGTAGGCCTGGACGAGCTGATAGGCGGTGCCGCCTGGAGGCAGGACCCAGAACTGGTATTGCGGATTCGGATCAGGACAGCCGGAGGCCTGGGCGGTGACGGTCACGGTGGTGCCTCGTGAGGCCGGGGAAGCCGGTGAGACCGACACCTGGAGCCCGGTGCACGTGGTCAAGGTGTAGACCGTGACGCTGTATGCGTCCCAGCGGCCGAACTGGTTGCCGTAGGTGCCGGAGCTGTTGGCGTCGCGGGCCCAGATGGAGAAGGTGTACGACCCCGGGGCCAGTCCAGACGTGCTCCAGTTGAACGTCGAGTTGGTCGAGTAGGCCTGGCTGAGCTGATAGGCGGTGCCGCCAGGAAGCAAGACCCAGAACTGGTAGAGCGGGTTGGGGTCGGTGCAGCCGCCGGCCTGTGCGTGGATCGCGACCGCGGTGCCGATTCCGGCCGGTGATGCGGGAGCTGCGGACGCGCCGAGTCCGGAGCACGCCGGCGCGGTCAGGGTGTAGAGGATGGAGTTGTTGTACGCATCCCAGCGCCCGAACTGGTTGCCGTACACACCAGAGCTGCTCGCGTCGCGAGCCCAGATCGAGAAGCGATAGTCGCCCGGCGCCAGGCCGGAAGTATTCCAGCTGAAAGTCCTGGTCGTGGAGTACGCCTGTTGCAACTGGTAGGCGGTACCGCCGGGGGGCAGGACCCAGAACTGGTAGAGGGGATTAGCGTCTGTGCAGCCCGAGGCCTGGGCGCTGACGGCGACGGTGGTGCCGATTCCGGCGGGAGACCCGGGCGCGGCCGAGGCACTCAGTCCGAGGCACGCCGGTGCGGTCAGGGTGTAGAGAATGGAATTGTTGTAGGCATCCCACCGCCCGAACTGGTTGCCGCTGAGGCCAGTGCTGCTCGCATCGCGGACCCAGATCGAGAAGCGGTAGTCCCCCGGTGCCAGGCCAGTCGTGTTCCAGGTGAAAGTCGCAGTCGTGGAGTAAGCCTGCAACAACTGGTAGGCGTTCCCGCCTGGAGGCAGGACCCAGAACTGGTAGAGCGGATTAGGGTCGGCGCAGCCTGAGGCCTGGCCGGTGATAGTGACGGCTGTCCCGATTCCGGCCGGAGACGCTGGAGCTGCGGATGCGTCCAATCCGGAACATGCCGGCGTGGTCAGGGTGTAGAGGAGCGAGTTGTCATAGGCGTCCCAGCGGCCGAACTGGTTGCCGTAGGCACCCGCGCTGCTGGCGTCGCGAGCCCAGATCGAGAAGCGATAGCCGCCAGGCGCCAGGCCGGACGTGTTCCAGATGAAAGTCGCGGTCGTGGAGTACGCCTGCTGCAGCTGGTAGGCGGTGCCGCCCGGAGGCAACACCCAGAACTGATAGAGCGGGTTGGGGTTGGGACAACCTGATGCAACGGCTGTCAGCGTTACGCTCGTTCCGGTTCCGGCTTGAGATGGCGGGTTGGCGGAGACCGTGACGGACTTGCAGCCGCTCACCATCTTGAATGACCGGACCACGTTCCCCGAACCGACGAAGATCTGACCGCCCGCCTCGCTTGGCGTCGTGAAGTGGGTCGCGCTGAAGCCGCTGCTGTGGTAGATCTGCGTGCCTGTCGCGGCGTCGAATCCATATAGTCCACCGCCGCCGGTCGATACGACCCAGACGGCGCCTCCGGCCACGATCGGCGGACCGAACGAAGACGAGCCGGCGCCCCAGGAGGGAGCCGGACAAGTGCTGCCACATGGGCTGAAGGATGGGGTCGCGGTGTCGACCTTCAGTGCCACCAGCCGCCCCGTAAAACCGATTCCGCTGTTGGCATCGCAGGACAGATAGACGTACGGGGCTGCGTAGGCATACGAGCCGAAGTTGGCGTCGCTGTTGTTGCCGAAGCACACGTCGGCCGGGCTGTAGGCGGCCGGCTTCGGAGTGGGGTACAGCTGCCCCCCCATACCGCCGAGCGCCTGTGGGTTGACCAGGAAGCCGTTGCCCCACTTGCCCGCCTGGAATGCGAGCGTCGGGCTGATCAAGGCCATCGACGCCGACCCCAGGTCCTGGTCGTTGCTGCACCAGTTCGATTGCCAGTCCAACGGTATGAAGGCATCCTCGTGCGCGAGCGTGGCCGAAAGCCGAACGACCGCGTCGTTCTCGAAAACCGGTGTCCCGTCGGGATTGCTGGCGCATCCGCTCCCGACGCCGTTGCCGCTGGTCTCGAAGACCTTGCCCGTCGAGTCGTCCACAACGACCCCGCCGGGGGTCCAGAATCCGGCTCCGTCGCCGGGTGTCTGGTAGAAATGTGTGACGACCGTCCCATTGGTTGGGACCGCGTAAATGTATCCGTGGTAGGGCCCACAATCACCGGCCCTGCCGCCAAACGGCACGTAGACGTAGCCGTTGCGGACCGCAAGCGCGCCGCGCTCCTGCTGGATGTGCCAGTCAAATCCGGGTGTGGGCGTTGTGATGACGGTGTTGAGCTCTTCCAGACCGGTCGTCAGGTTCAGGCCCTCGAGGCGATAAATATCGTCCAAGCCAAGCGTTGCCGCGTAGATGCGATTGGTTCCTGGATCGATGACTGGAGTGCCGAGGATGCCTTGCGGTGAGACGTTGCCGCACGACCAGCCGGTGGTCTGGGGGGCTCGGAGATGCGTCGACCAGACTTGCGATCCGTCAGTCTGATTAAGCGCGTAGACGGTGTTGTTGAGGGTCGCGACGTAAACGATTCCCTGGTAGACGAGTGGCTCCCCATAGACTGTCTGGTCGAGGCCGAGCGATGTCCAGCCGGCGGTGGCCGTAGTAGCTGCGGGCTGGGAGCTGTCGAACCCAGTGTGACCGTCGTCGTGGTGGTAGGTCGGCCACGATCCATTGGGTGTGATAGCAGTAGCGGTCGCGTGCAGGGCTGACAATGCCATCGCGGTAGCCGCGACCAGCCCGGCAACGACACCCACAGCAAATCGAATCCGCATCCTCTCGCCTATTCCCAACGCTGGAGGGCGGGGTTTCCGGTCGTTCGCGTCTTGATTAACCGTCATGCGCAGCGGATAGACGTTGCCTACGCAGCCTGACCAGGTAGATGCCGGCCGGAATCGATCCTGCGAACAGCAATCCCGGGAGGCCCGGAAAAACGATGGCGCCGACAATGGCGGCAAGTCCGAGCGTTGAAAGCAGGGCTCCCTCCCGGCTGATCCGGACTCCGAACCACTGGCGGACCATCGGATACATGAGCGCAGGCCAAGCCAGCGAGGAGAGCGAGTAACCCATCGCAATCGCGGCGGTCCCGAAGCTCCGCAGAGTGCCCGTGCTGATGACGATCCAGAGCAGGTCCTGGGCCAGCATCGTCAGCAAATACGCGCGCGTCTTGCCCTGCGCAAAGAGGCAGATGCCGAAAGACCAACCGATCACACGGGCGTAGTCGCCAAGCACCTGGATGGGCAGGATCGGGGCCGCAGTCAAGAACGCCGGGGAGTAAAGGAGCCGGACCACCAGTTCTCGCAACGCCACCGTCACAGCGAGCCCGGGTCCCATGATCAACAGGTTGGCCCGTAGGACCGAATTGAGCAGCGATTGCAGCCGGGTCCGGTCACGCTCCTGCACCACCCGAGGGAAGACATAGGCAGCCATCCATCCCATGAAGACCGCCATGTACTGCGCCGACACCCCGTTGACGACCTGATAGATGCCGTTCTGGAACTCGCCAAGGGTCCGAATACCAACGGTTCGCACGAGCAGCAAGGAGCCCCATGCTCCAACGCCGGCCACCAGCAGCACGCCGCCGTAACTGAGGAGGGCTCTCGCTGTGGACCGCGAAAGGTGCACGGACGACAGTGGCCACCCCTTGGCCCCATAAATCCGCCAGATCGCGATGCCGAAGAACGCGGCCTGAAAGACGCTCGCGACCACCACCGCGCCCATGGCTCCGGTCAGCCCGAACGCGATGGTGGCTGGGATGAGGACCGCGGTCGAGGCGACCGCAGTCGCCACGTTGGCAATCGTTAGGCGGCGAATGTCCGAAAATCCCTGCACCACATAGCTGAGGACACCGGCAAGGTTGTAGAGCGGCAGGCTGACCAAGACCAGGACCACGGGCAGTACGTAGCGCGGACTCCCGGTCAGCAGCACCGAGATCTGGACTGAGAACGGCGCCAACAGAAGAGAACAGGCGATCGCCGACGCCAGGGAAATCGCAGATGCGGTGCCAAGCACGGCGCCGACCCGTTCGCGTTTGTGTGGGGCCTCCGCGACCAGCTTGGCCACGCCGATGGTCAACCCCAGCGGGATGACCTGGAACAGGAGCGCGGAGAAATTCAATATCTGAGCCAGCACTCCTGTGAGAGATGGGCCCAGCGTCAGCGCGAGCAGCTTTGCCGTGATGATTGCTCGCGCGAGGTTCGAGACTGAGGAGACGCTCAACAGTCCGGCTGAGCGGACGAAGGCGACAAGTCCGAGCGCCGGGACCGGGTCGGCTCCGCCGCCGTGGTTCTGTGCGGGCCGTTTACCGGGTTGTGCGATGGCGCGTAGAGGTTAGCGATTCGCGCACGCCAGCCGACCTTCGCTCGATTGGGCGCTGGCTATGATTGGGCATCGCAATTTCACGCGTGCCCACGGGGTGGCGAGGACTTCGCACCCTGAAGCGGCCGAATTTCAGCCGCCGCGCCGCACTCTGGCTGGTGGCCACCGTGCTGTTCCTGGCCGGTTCACTGCCCATCTTTGGCGCGCTCGCCCAGCCGGGATCCAGCGCGCCTGACGAAATCGACGAATACTTCGATGGGGGGCACATCACGAGGCCCGACCGGCTTGTTTCCATCGACGGGTTCACGGCCGGCGAACGAGGCTGGTATCTGAGCCCCGGGGCGAGCGGCCGGCTGGTCTACAGGATTCCCCGTCAGGCCGGATCTACTATCGGGCTGAGCATCTGGCTGTATGCCCTCCCCGGGGTAACCAACGACATCGTCGCCAGCACTGGGAGCCAGGCGCCTGTGACCCTGCTCACAAATGTCAACGGGGAGGGCGTCAAGGTGATCCTGCCCCACGTCTTTGACTCCGCCCCGAGCGTGGACATCGAGATTGACGCCCGGAATTCAAATCTGGCGACAGTCTTCGTGCTTGATCAGTTAGTGACTTATGTATCGACCGGCAGCGACGCCCAAGCGCCACCCGTGTTCACGTACGTCGCATACGGCGGCCTCGTCGGGTTGGTCTCGCTGGCACTGCTTCGGAGGCGACGCCACGCGCTGTTGCTGTCGGGGGCGATGGCCGTCGTGGTCACCGCCGCAACGGTAACCCGATTTGTCGCCCTCTTCGCAGTCAACGGGCCACTCGATCCCGACGCCGTTGCCTATCGTATTTACGCGGATCGCTTCCAGTGGTGGCCGTTGTCTCAGTACGGCCTGTTCTCCGGAAACTTCTCGGAGCGGGAACCTGTGTTCCCCATGGTCGTTCACGCGTACTTCCAGGTGCTGGGCTCGTCTGACTTTCATCTCCGCGTTGTCTCAGTGACGCTTTCAATCGCTGTCGTTGTGCTCTCGGTCGTGGCAGCCCGTCGCCTGCTGCGCTGGCCTGCTGCGCTCCTGGTCGGCCTTCTCCTGGCCGTGAGCGGTCCTCTCATCCAGGAGAGCGTTCGCGGCCTCCGCCTCGAGCTCGAGATGGTCGTCTTGCTCCTGCTCTATCTCGCTCTCGATCGCGGCCCGTCCAAACGCCCGCTCATGCACGCGATCGTGGTCGGTGCCATCGGCGCGGTGATGGTTTTGACGCGGACCTATTACCTCCCGGTGTTTGTCGCGGCGGTGGCGCTCACCTTCCTCGCGAGGTATCGTCCTTCGTGGCGGACGGTCGGCCTGGTGAGCGTGGCCGTTGTGATCATGGTTGCTGCCGAGAGTGCCCACCGCATAGGGCTCTACGAGCATCACGGCGACGCGAGCTTTGACACAGCCGGGTACGCCCGTTGGAATGCGAACATCGAGCGTTTCCCGATCGGGCGACCACTCCCGCACCCAGAGCTCTTCCCGACCGCTGAGCAGTACCGGCAGTTCGGTCCGTACTTTGGACCGAAGATATCGACGACCCAGTACCTATTGGTCATACATTCGCCGGTGGAGCTTGTTCGGGACTCTCTTGCAGGCTCACGGGCAATGTTCGACACGATCGACGGCACCGCCGTCCTGGTGCAAAAAACGACTCATTTCACGGAACTCAGGGGGCGGATTGGGGCAGTGGCCGCCTTCGCGGCAGTGCGAGTCGACCTCGGCACCCGGTGGCTGATCCTGCTCGGCTTGATGGCGATGGCGGTGAGAGCATTCCGGCGCCCCCACCTGGCCCTCATTCCCTTGATGGTGGTCAGCTGGCTGGGCCTGACTGCGTTCCTGTTCGACCTCAGCCTTCTCGAGCGCTACAGGCATACGTGGCAGACAATGCCGCTGGCGCTGATCGCAGGCGCCTGGCTGCTGCAATCGGCAGTCCTGATCCCGAACCGGCACCTGGCCACGCCGAAGTACCTCGGCGCCCTGTACCGCCGCATGGTTGCTGACGTAGACCTGGCTCTTTTCCCTGCGTCCGTAGTCCTGGCGCTTGCCCAGACGGCCCTCCACGCGCAGCTCCTTTTTGCGGACACCATGGTGCTCGCGCTGGCGATCGGTGTGCTCACCTATCGCCGTCCTGCTGCGGGCACGGCTGCGATGCTTCTGGCGGTCTCGGTGGGCGGAAACGTGACGCCAATTCCGGCGGAAGCGGCCGCTCTCGTTGCAATCGTCGGGCGGTTTCGTCCGCCGAAACGATGCCTTGCGCCTCTGATCGCCTTCGTTCCATTCGGGGTGGCAGTGCTGCTGGCCGGTGGCAGGCCGAGTGTCGCGACGCTCAACTTCACCGCTTCGATGCTGCTGGTCGCAGCGACCGTGGTCGTTGCGGTCAGCCGGCTTGAGGTCGGAGAGCGCCTCATGTGGCTGATCGCGGCCATCGGGCCGCTGGCGGGTCTCGCGTATGTACTGGAACCTGCTGCGCCCACAGCCATCGCGCTGGTCCCGGTTGGAGCGGCCGTCGCCGTGTGGCTGTACTTCAGCGGCCACCGACGAGCGCTCGTACTCGTCTTGTTGGACATTCTCATCCTGCTGCTCGTCGATCCCCTGTTCGCATGGCTCGGGGTTCTGGTGGCGGTTGCGTGGCTGGCCTGGGATCTGTCTCGATGGCCGGTTCGGCGCCTGGTTGCGGTGAGCGCCGCTGTTCTGGTTGGGCTGATCCTGCTCGGAGTCGGGGCATCGTTGGCTGCCACAACCCCCCCGCCTGGCGCCGCATGGGGCGTACGGCTGGCAGACACCAGCTCGTCCATACGGCAGCAGATAACCGTCGACCGTACCGGTGACAACTCGATCTGGTTTTATGGCCGCCGCGCGTCGACCCTCTCCGACTACCCGGTGGTCGTCGATGTGAACGGCGCTCCCGTCACAACCGACCTCAACGCTTATCTACCCGACGTCCAGCCGGCCTGGAGCCGGTTGGCGTTACCGGGCGCGCTGGTTCCCGGAGAACAACTCGACATCCAGGTTCGAGCCACCGGGCAGCCCGAACCGATCAATCGTTTCATCGAGATCGGCGGGGTGTACGCGACCGTGCCGGGGCTCACCAGCGCCTACTGGAACGGATCGAAAACGATCGATGCCGACGGAACGTACCTGATAGTCCTCGGCGACGAAGCGCAGCCGCTGGCGCCCGGAGGACTGCCCGAGCCGCTCGTCCAGGGCCGGTGGCAGCCGCCGCTGGGTCAATGGATGCCGGGGGAGCGGAGCGCTCCGACCGCTGCGCGCGAACAGGCGAATACGCTGCAGATTTTGAGCGCCACACTCGATATCGCGGCGCACCACCCGATCGGCATCGGGACCGGGAACCTCGCCGCGGCGCTCAATGGCCTCGACGCCGGATTCGGCCCGGGGCTCACCGCACGAGATGAGTTTTTGCAGGCCGCCGCGGAATGGGGCCTGCCCGGCCTGGTGGGCCTGGCGCTCCTGATCGGTGCGGCAGCCTGGCAAGCCCGGAGGTCCGGCAACAGGCTCGGGGCGGCCCTCCTGCTTCTTGTCGTGGTTTCGATGGCCGGAGAATCACTGCTGGCCGAGCCCGCAGGAGCCGTCGCCACCTGGGTGGCGATGGCACTGTGCCTTGCGGTCACCGCGACCGGCGTAGCCTGGCCTTCCATTTCGCCAGCTTCAAGCGGCGAAAAGCAACCATAGACATGGCGATCAGAAGCCAGCCATGCTGGCTGACTCGCACCTTTGACACCCCTGCCATCCGGCGCCTGTAGCGCACCGGAACCTCAACGATCGGGATACCGAGGCGGGCCGCGCCGAAAAGCAGGTCGAAATCGCCGAACGGGTCGAAGTCTCCGAAATGCTTGCGACCGGCCTTGATCTCGACGTAATCCGACTTGAGCAGCACCTTCGTGCCGCACAGCGTGTCGCGGATGGGCTGCTCCAGGAGCCAGGTGAAAAGCTTGCTGAAGAACCAGTTGCCAACGTAGTTGACGAATTTCATGGCCCGCTCTTCCATCGGGTACACGAGCCGAGTCCCATTGATGAAGCGGCCCTTGCCGGTGGCGATGGGCCGAAGAAATCGCGGTAGGTCTTCGGGCGGCACCGTCAGGTCCGCGTCGAGGATCATCAAGACGTCACCGTTCGCTGCGTCAAAGCCTTTTCGCACGGCGTCGCCCTTGCCCAGCTTGAGCATCACAGTCGGCGCATCGGGGTCGTCCTTCCGGTCGCCGTACGACGCTTCCGGCATCTGCAGGATCAGCTTGATGTCCTTCGAACCCCGGTTGCGGTCGATCACCTCCTCGATCCGTTCCTTGGTGCCGTCGGTCGAGGCCCCGTCGACGAAGATGATCTCGGTGCCAGGCCCGAGATCAGGCATGCGCTCGACGGCAGCATCGATGTTGCCGATCTCGTTTCGGCACGGAATGATCACGGAGCAGCTCAACGGCCGGGGCTGAGAGCGATTCGGGTCGGGTTCCGCGACCAGGATGTTGAGCAGGTCGAAATACTTCAACGCGCGCCGGCCGGCAAGAAGGCGGTTGGCTGCCGGCGCGAGCAAGGGGATCGGGGCGGGGACCAAAAGCGCGTGCGCCTCGTCCACGACTCGCAGGTCCGACAGCGCGAGGAGGCCACGTGCTGTGTCGACGCCGACCCAGTTCTGCCTGAAGGGCGCCATGGCAAATCCCGCACGCTGGGCCATTCGCATGATTGCCTCGAGTGTCGGACTGTGGAACGTGATCACTAGCCGGCTCGATCCGTGACTCATCTGGCTGAAGCACTCGAACATCGCGTTGATGTCGCCGAGCTCGCCGATCAGATCCGATGCGACCACGAAGTCGAATTCCTCGTCGGTGGTGAAGCACTCGGCGTCCGCCACCTCGAAGCGGAGCTCCGGGTGGTTGGCGCGCGCGATCTCCACCATCTGGCTGCTGATGTCGATGCCGAGGCCGCGTGCCGGCTTGAGGGCACTGAGCAGGTTGCCGGTGCCACAGCCGAGCTCGAGCACGGAGCTTCCAGTCGGAATCAACGTCGCGAGTCGCCGCTCCACCTCGGAGTGGTAGTACGAATTGCGACGGTACCAGCGATCTCGCTGTGGGGCGAGCTTGTCATAGTGCGCGCGAACCTGATCCTTCAGCGGGTCGAGAACCGGCCGGGCAGCGACCTCTGCGTTCAAGGTAGGGAACCCTGCGTAGTCGGCACTGCGGCACCCGCGGAGGCTCCCAGCGCGAACTGGTTGATCTGGGGAACATCCACGACCAGCGAGGCAAGGCCCGGTGCTGTCCCAACCGCACGCGCCGCTTTCCCGACTGCGCCGAGGTAAAGGCCCGCGCGATCGGCGAGGAACCCGACCGTGCAACTCCAGGTCGTCGGCCGCCGGATCCGGAGCGTCAGCCCGGCTTTTTCGAACGCCGTCCCCAGGCTCTGGTGGGTGAAGAACTGCAGGTGCTCACCGGCGGTCTTGTAACCGAACCAACGACGGCCGCTCGCGCGGGCGAGGACGTTCGCGGAATCCGGCACCGTCAACGCGATGATGCCGTGCGGTTTCAAAAGGTCGCGTGCCCGCCGGAGGTCCGCGATCGGGTCGACCACGTGTTCAAGGACATCCCAGAATGTGATCGCGTCGAGGCTTCCTATCTCGAGGTCAGCATCGTGCACGGTCGTCCCGACCAGCTTTATCCCTTCGGCCTCAACCTGCGCCCGGGCGACCGATGGATCGGCCCCGAACACGCTCCAGCCGCGACCACGCGCGACTTTGAGAAAGTCGCCGCTGGCGCAGCCGACATCGAGAATGCGGCCGACGCCAACCTCGCCCTCGATTCGCTTGATGTGGCGGCCGAACATCTTCCGCCTCGCTGGCTCCAAAGACGAGTAGTCACGAAAACCGATGCTGCCGTGCCCGCCTTCGTAATAGGCCTTGTCCCGATAGATCGAGGAGAGAAAATCCTCCCCCGGGACCGGCCACACGTAGCCATGGCCACAATCGAGGCACCGCGCGACACGTAACCCTCGATGCTCGGCAGCCCAGCGCGCTCGGGCCGACGCGCAGATCGGGCACGCGAAAGCGCTGGGCTCGACCACTGACATCCAGCTTTGCAGTTTAGCCGGTAGTTGGCTCCCAGCCGGGACTGGTGCGGGGCGTAGACTTCGTGCCCGCCATGATCAGGCTGCGCGACCGTATCGGCGGCGGAATCGGCGTTCGGACAGCGATCCGGCTGGCAGTCACCTCACCGTCCGAGTTCGTTCGCGTGGTCAGGCATCGAAACGGGCCGCCACGCCTGCGTACTCTCGAGCGTTTGATTCGAGATTGGAAGCCTCATATCATCGTCGAGATCGGCGTCTGGCGCGGGGACACGGCGATTCGAATGATTCAAGCGGCCGGCCAGGGGGTTCGCTATTGGGGATTCGATCTCTTCAGCCAGCAGATGACTGACGAGATCATGAAACGAGAGGTTTCACTGAGACCACTGAGCCTCGAAGGGGTCCGCGGCCGCTTGCAGGGCTTGGGAGCCGAAGTCAATCTCGTGGCCGGCGACAGCACTCTCACGCTTCCAAGCACAGAACTACCACCCGTCGACTTCGCTTTCATCGACGGCGGCCACTCCTATGAAACCGTCTCGGCAGACTGGCAGAATATTCGGCCTCGCCTTGCGCCAGGTGCCGTCGTTGTCTTCGACGATTACACGAACCTCGTGGCCGTCGAGCGCGAGGGATACGGAGTGCGAAGATTGGTCGATGAGCTACGAGGCGACTTTCGAATTGAATTGCTCAAGCCGGTCGACGTGTTTCCGAGAGAGTACGGCCGTTTCGAAACCCGGTTGGCGCTGCTCAGAACGTAACTAACCCTTAGGGCTTGGTGCCCTGAAGAGCGATCGGGGCGGCGAGTACGCGGATGTCGGTCAAGCCCTGTTGCTCGAACCATGGAAAGACTTCTTCGTAGGAGTGTTTCCATTGGTACTTCGGCGAGTACCAATCAAAAGTATCGAGGACTCTCCATCTTGCCTTCGGGTGGTGGCTTATCGGCACCAACCACGATAAGAGGCGCCCGACGATTGGGATCTTGTCTACGTAATAGAGAGGCACGGCTAGATAGGTCAGGGCATGCAGGAACCGCTTCGGCAACCTGGGGGTAAGCCGTCGGTAGAGATCAGACGGTCGCCATCCTCCGTAGTTGCTGTACAGCCAGATCGCGACTTTGCCGTTGAGGCGCAAGAGCTTCGGCAGCCTATCAAAGGCCGCCTTCGTGTCAGGCGTGTGGTGCAAAACTCCGATGCTGTAGATGAAATCGAAAGTCCGCTCACGAAAAGGAAGCTCGAAAACGTTTGCCTGCGCGATGTGCACGTTTGGGCGCTGGCCGACATTGCGCTGAGCTGCGTCCACCGCCCGACTGAGATCGATGCCCACGACTATCGCGCCCCAGCGCGAAGCCACGTCAGTGAAACGGCCCATTCCGCAGCCTACGTCCAGCACCCGCTTGCCGCTGAGCATCTCCGGCGTGAAACCGGTTTTCGCGCGGAATGTGCGCTCCGACTCATCGCTGCTCGCTCCATCCAGCTGCGTATCGGCGTGAACATTCCATTCGAATCCAAAGTTCTGCACGTAAAGCTCGCTCTCGACGAACCGGGGTATGCCGCCAATGATCGTGAAGCTGTGGCCGGCCTGGCAGTGCAGCGTCCCCGACTCGATCTCTTCGACAGGATGGCTATCTGCCAGGGCGAGCGGGCTGCCGCACTCTGGGCAAGCAAGGATTTCAACGAACTCGGGCTTCACTCCACCTCCACAGTGGATCGCTTAGACAGGCAACTCCGATATCGTGCCGGATACGTAGCCGGCGCCGCACCCGGCGGCCTACGTCGACGGGCGGTCAGGCGCTCCCCGATGCAGCATCTCGTCGTAGACAGCTTGGGTCGCGCTAACCATGCGCTCCGTCGAGAACTCGCCCGCAATCCTGGCTCGGCCGCTGGCGCCCATCGTCCGTCTTTCGTCGGGGTGCTCGATCATCCAGAGGATTGCGGTGGCCATCGCCGCAGTGTCGCCATACGGCACTAGCAGCCCATGAACGCCGTCCTCAATGAGTTCGCCGACTCCGCCGACCGCGGTGGCGACGACCGGGATAGCGCGTGCCATCGACTCCATTACGGCATTAGGAAATCCCTCTTCCGATGAACCAAGGACCGTGAAATCGAATCCGAGCATCAATTCGGCTGCGCCTCGCAGTCTGCCGGCAAATATCACGTTGTCGGTGATGGCCAGCTGTTGAGCGAGACCGACCAGCGCGCTGCGTTCTGGTCCATCTCCAATGAGCACGAGCCGAAACATCGGGTAGCGCTTGGCCACGACGGCGACGGACTGCAGCACCTCGCGGTGTCCCTTGTAGCGGATCAGGTTGGCCACCATGGCCGCTTTCGCGTCGGTTGTCTTCCACTTCTCGGGGATGCTCGGCGCCGGCTGCAGCGGTGGAAGCTCGATACCATTGGGAATCACGCGCAGGCGGTCGACAGTCAGCCCCTCTTTGGCGATTGCCCAATCGCGAACCGCCTGAGAGTTGCAGATCTGCACGTCTATCACGCGGTTCGCGAGCTTGGCCATCCAGCGTCCGGATCCGAAGCTCTCAAATGATGTCAACCCGCGACGGCTGGCGATAATGATTCGAACCCGAAGCACCCACGCCACCAGGCCGCCCAGAACGTACGCCGCGGGAAGATAGGCATGTACGACGTCCGGTCGCTGTTTGCGCAGAGTGCGGACGAGCGCGGCCAGAATCCGCATTGCGAGCACGGCTCTGCCGCCAGGGACCCGGCGCAGACTACGCGGCAGCGCGGCTCTGATCACAGTCACATCTGGCGCCACCGAATCCTCGAGCTCGCCGCCCTGCCAAAGACAGATGATCGAAGGGCTGAATCGGTTTCTATCCAGGCCGTTCGCGAGCCTGACGAGTTGCGTTTCGGCGCCGCCGACCTCGAGGCTGCCGATCAGGAAGGTGACCCTGACTGATGGGGTCTGGCGACCCAAATCTTCAGCTGCCTTCGTGTCCGCTGTTTGTGGTGCCAAGGATCAAGGCCTAATTGAGAACTTGGTCTAAACGATGTAATCCGCGAGCGCTGCCGGGTCGACCGGCTTGAATATTGCGGGATCGAAGGTTCCCCTCCTCCGACGCTTCGCCCCCTCGAATGCCCGCTGCAGAACGCCGGGCGTAACGCTCCAGAGACGCCTCTTGACTGGGTTCTTCGGTCCGTATTTCAGGCCGGCGTCCGGTGGCTCTTCGTGAGCGCGCCAGCGTCTCACGTAGTCACTCTGCTGCGGAACAAACTGCGATAGATCGAGCAGTTCGACTCGCCGGGCCACGACCACCAGCATGGTCCTGAAGCGGTTCATCCAATGGACGCGGGCCCCGACGGCCTGGGGATCCGGAATCGCATACCACCGTTGACTATTGCGCATCTCGACAATGAATGCCGCCCGCATTTGATAGCCGGTCTCGCCGGACAGTGTTCGGAAGACAAGGTCTGGCGAGAATTGATAGAACGCATGACCAGGCCAATTGTTGGCGGGTGAGCTGGCGATGTAGTGACCACCCAGCTCGACCAGGTCGAGGCAAGACCTTAGCGCCGTGGCGATGTCGAAAACGTGCTCGAGCGTTCCGCCATCGAAAACCGCACTGAAACGCCGTCGCAAATCTTGTGGAAGAGGCCGATTGAGGTCGGCGATGATAGTGGCGCCTTCGAAATCCGACGCGTCGATCGAGTCCACCGAGACGGCACCCAGGCGGCGAAAGAAGGGCTCGGAATAAGTCCCACTGGCGAGCTCCTGGCGGCCGAACGTAAGCGTTCGGGTGAAATCAACCCCACGCCGCGCACAAGCCTCAAGGAGGCGCTGCCCTGTTGCGTCAATCATTCAACTGCTTCCTTGCCGCTACGGTTCGTGGCGCTGGGAGGTGCTCTCGACCGCTGGTATCCTACCGCCCGTGGCCGCACGATCTGTCGCGACCGCCGAGTCGGAGTCTGCCCGGCTACAGGGACCGTCTCCCGGGGCGCTCCGAGTCCTGGCCGTGGTCGGCAGCCTCTGGTTGGGCGGCGGGGAGGCCCAGGTAGCGCGGGTTGCCGTTGCAATCCGAAAGTTCGGGGTCGACATGGAGGTCTGCGCGCTCGAGAGGGCGGGACCGCATCTAAAAGACCTCGAGGAAAGCGGGATCGTCGTACACGGCACGCCGTACCCGACCCGCACACACAAGTCCGACACCATGACCTTGCTCCGGACCGTGAATACCATCCGCCGGATCGTCCGCGCGGGGCAGTTCGACGTCGTGCATACGCACTTGTTCTGGGCCGATGTGCTCGGAGTTGCCGGCGCCCGGTTGGCGGGCTGCCCCAGAGTCATCGTCAGCCGCCTCTCTCTTCATGGTTGGGCGCATGGGCCGCAGGCCGGGTTCCACTGGCTGGAACAACTCAGCAACATGTTCGCGAACGAGCTGATCGCAAACAGCGACTCGGTCATGGTCAGCGCCGAGCGCCACGAGCGTTTCCTCCCTGCTCGGCGCACAGTCATTCGTAGTGGAGTCGAGTTCGGCAGGTATTCCCAAGCCCGGCTGGGACTCAAGGGACCACTGCGCATGATTCACGTCGGCGCACTGGAGCCACGCAAGGGCCAGGAGTATGCCATCGAGGCCGTGGCGCTGCTGCGAGACGCGGGGGTTCAGACCACCCTGACTCTGGTTGGTTCCGGGTCCGACGAAGCGATGCTTCGCCAAAAGGTCGCCGACACCGGCCTCGATGAAGTTGTGACCTTTGCCGGCCCGCAAGCCGACCCAAGGGGCCTTCTGACAGCTGCTGATCTGTTTGTGTTCCCCTCGCGCCAGGAGGGCTTTGCCATCGCCCTTCTCGAGGCCATGGCACATGGTCTGGCGGTGGTAGCTACCGCCGTGGGCGGGAATTCGGAAGCGCTGGTCGACGGCAAGGGGGGGCGTCTGGTGCCGCCGCAGGACGCGCCTGCACTCGCTGCGGCGATTGCGGAGCTGGCGCGCGACCGATCCAAGCTAGCCGAGATGGGTCGCTTCAATCGGGAAAGGGTCGCCCAGGAGTTCAGTCTCGAGGCGACCGTGCGGCAGCTGGCCGAGTGGTATCTGAGTGGACCGTCGCGGCCGCACCCGGTCGCCGGATAACCGGCTGATGGAAGCGCACCGCCCAGAATGAGCCGATGACCTCGCGATCCCAAGCCGGCGCTTCGGGCTTCTGGAACGGGCTGCCGGTCACCGTCACGGGTGGTCGGGGCTTCCTGGGCACGGCGCTCGTGCGAATGATCACAGAGGCTGGCGCTCAGGTGTCAACGTTCTCGAGCCAGGAATACGACCTGACCCGGCAGGCGGACGTCGCGCGAATGTACAAGGAACTGAAGCCAGAGACCGTGATCCATCTCGCCGCTCGTGTCGGAGGCATCGGTGCCAACCGGGACAACCCGGGCAGCTTTTTCTACGCGAACGCGATCATGGGCATCGAGCTCATCGAGCAGGCCCGCAAGAACGGCTTGCATAAGTTCGTGCAGGTGGGCACGGTCTGCTCCTACCCGAAATTCACGCCGGTCCCATTCTCCGAAGACGACCTCTGGGATGGATACCCCGAGGAGACCAACGCTCCCTACGGCCTGGCCAAGAAGATGTTGCTGGTTCAGGCTCAAGCCTATCGGCAGCAATACGGCCTCAATGCCATCTACGTCATCCCGGTCAACCTCTACGGGCCAGGAGACAACTTCGACCCCAGCAGCTCACACGTAATCCCGGCGCTGATCCGAAAGTGTGTGCTGGCGATGCAGGCGGGCGCACCGTCCGTGGAGGTTTGGGGGACGGGCACTCCGACGCGCGAGTTTCTGTATGTCGACGACGCCGCTCGCGCGATCAAGCTCGCGACGCAGCTTTACGACAAGCCGGAGCCGGTCAACCTGGGCAGCTCCGAAGAGATTTCGATCAAAGATCTGGCCAAGCTGATCGCCCAGTTGGTCGGCTTTGAGGGCGAGATCGTGTTCGACGCAACGAAGCCCGATGGCCAGCCTCGACGGAAGTTGAACGTGGAGCGCGCCCGACGGGAATTCGGCTTCGTCTCAGAGGTGCCTTTCCGCGTGGGTCTCCAGCGCACGATCGACTGGTTCAAGTCGAGGACCGAAGCGTCTCCTGTGGCTTCA
>WNEY01001144.1_pt1 | contig 18289 bp, 12 predicted proteins | sample 5400531 | NCBI WGS metagenome assembly WNEY01 (sample SAMN13153338, study PRJNA577476) | soil metagenome | isolation source: 200 cm saprolite under Douglas fir tree site 1 | place: USA:California | collected 2015-04-18
TTTTTTCAAATCGCCGAGGTGGGTAGGGAAGGATGTTATTGCCAAGGATAGTTACCACATTGGAAAGGGCGCGGCAAGCTGCGTCCTGACAGAAGGGTACCCGCCCGGGCTTGTGGTTAGCTCACAAGGTTGAAGAGCCGCAACGTTCCAAAGCGAACGTTGCGCTACCAAGGCTACAGGCCTTTGCGGGTATAATGCGGGACAGCTTATGCGCTTTGAGTTCTTTGTCGCTCTTCGGTATCTCAAGGCGAAACGGCGCCAGGCCGTCATTTCGGTGATTACGGCGATTTCCGTCGTGGGAGTGATGGCGGGTGTCGCCACGCTGGTGGTGGCCCTGGCCATTAATAACGGTTTCCGCGAGGAGCTCGAGAAGCGGCTGTTGGGCGCGACCTCGAACATCAACCTGCTGCGCGCGGCAAATGACGGCATCCGAAACTACAACGACCTGGCGAATAAACTTTCCGGCCTCCCGCATGTTGTGGCGGCAGCTCCCGCGATCTACGAGCAGGTCCTTGTCTCGAGCCACTCGCGCTCCCAAGGGGTGGTGCTGAAGGGTGTGGACCCGGCCCGCGAAGTGCGTGTCGGAGACCTGCTGAAGCGCTTGAAGGAAGGTTCGCTCGAAGGCCTCAGCAAGACCTTTCCCAACGCCGACCCCATCCTGATCGGGAAAGAACTGGCCAGGTTGCTGGGCGTGTTCGTCGGTGACACGGTCCTGGTGACCAGTCCGCAGGGATATTTGACCCCTTTCGAAGTCGTCCCCAAGTTCAGGCACTTCCGGGTAGTGGGCGTTTTCGACTCGGGTTTTTACGATTTTGACGCCACCTGGGCTTTCACGAGTTTGACCGCGGCGCAACGCCTGTTCGACCTGGCGGATGTCGCCTCGGTGCTTGAGCTCAAAATCGACGACGTTTACCAGGCCCTGTCGGTTGCGGAGGCCGCCCGCCAGGCCGCGGGTGCGGGGTTTGAGACCACCACCTGGATGGAACAGAACCGCTCGCTTTTCAGCGCCCTTCGCCTCGAGCGGTTGGTGACCGTCCTCACCATCGGTCTGATCGTGGTCGTGGCCGCGCTGAACATTTTCATCACGCTCGCCATGATGGTGATGGAAAAGAACCGGGACATTGCGGTGCTAAGGTCGATGGGGGCGAGGAAGCGGCAGGTGTGGGCCGTCTTTACCTTGCACGGCCTGTTGATCGGCGGGCTGGGCACCCTCCTCGGCCTTTTCCTAGGCTACGGGGCTTCGTGGATGGGAGGCCGCACGGCGCTGATTCCTCTCGACGCGGAGGTGTACGCGCTCTCCTCCGTGCCTTTTCACGCCCGCCCTTGGGATGGCCTTTGGATCGCGGTCGCGGCGCTGAGCATCAGCTTCCTGGCCACACTTTACCCTTCGCTCGCCGCCGCGCGCCTGAATCCGGTGGAGATTTTGCGCTATGAGTGAATGAGCTTGCCGTTTAGTCGCGCTCGGGGATCCTCGAGAAGCGGCCGTTACCCAGTCGCCAGGTGACTCAATTGCTGAGGGCTGAGAGACTTACGAAGATATACCGTTCGGGCGGGGAAGAGGTGGTGGTTTTCGAAGACCTCAATTTCGAGGTCCGCTTGGGAGAGCTGGTGGCGCTCGTCGGGGAATCGGGAGCGGGCAAGACGACTTTGCTGAATCTGCTGGCGGCACTGGACACTCCAACAAGGGGTGAGTTATACTACGGCGGAGAGAGGGTAAGCGGGTTTGGTGACGAACGGCGAGCCAGCTACCGCAACGCGTGTATCGGGTTTGTCTGGCAAGCTCATCACCTCTTACCCGAATTTACGGCGCTCGAGAATGTGGTGCTGCCGCAGCTCATCGGCGGGCGCGGCCTCCCTGCGGCGCGAGTCCGGGCCAGGGAGCTCCTGGCTGAGGTTGGGCTGGAACGACTCGGGGAGCGGCGAGTAGGCGAGCTCTCGGGCGGCGAGCAACAACGAGTGGCGCTGGCTCGGGCCCTGGCGAATCAGCCGGCGGTCCTGCTGGCGGATGAACCGACGGGCAACCTCGACCGGCGCAGCGCCGAACGCGTCATGGAGGTGCTCGAACGATTGCACCGGGCGCGGAAATTGACCTCGGTGCTGGCGACTCACAACGTCGAACTGGCGCAGCGTGCTGACCGGACGCTCCGCTTGGAAAACGGAAAGCTGATCGAAACAGTAGTTCCACGGCTTCGCTGACCGCCCAGCGTTCAACGAGCATCCGGCCACTGGCCGGGATGGTTCGGAGACTGAGGAGCTATGTTCGAACGATACACAGAAAAAGCTCGCCGCGTCATTTTTTTCGCCCGTTACGAGGCCAGTCAGTTCGGCAGCCCCTACATTGAGACTGAGCACCTGCTCCTCGGTCTCTTGCGCGAAGACAAAACTCTCACCAACCGCTTCCTTCGTTCGCACGCCTCCATCGAGTCCATCCGCAAGCAGGTGGAAGGGCGCACGCCCTCCCGCGAGAAAGTTTCGACTTCCGTGGACCTGCCCCTCAGCCAGGAGTGCAAACGCGTGCTCGCTTACGCCGCGGAGGAGGCCGAACGCCTGGCGAACAAGCACATCGGGACCGAGCACCTGCTTCTGGGGCTTCTCCGCGAGGACAAATCCTTTGCGGCGGAAATCCTTCACGAGCGGGGTCTCCGCCTCTCCACGATTCGAGAAGAGCTCGGCCGGGCTCAGAACGAAAAGGGCACCTCCGGCCGGCCCAAGGAAACATCGCTACTCTCGGAATTCAGCCGCGACCTCACCCAGGCCGCGATGGAGAACCAGCTCGACCCGCTCATCGGGCGGGAAAACGAGCTCGAGCGCGTCGTCCAGATCCTGTGCCGCCGGACCAAGAACAACCCGGTGCTGATCGGCGAGCCCGGAGTGGGGAAGACCGCCATCGTCGAAGGCCTGGCGCAGCGGATCGCCGAGGGCGACGTCCCGTCATTCCTGGCGGAAAAACGAATCCTGGCCCTGGACCTTTCGCTGATCGTTGCGGGAACGAAATATCGCGGGCAGTTCGAAGAGCGGCTGAAGACCATCATGAAAGAACTGATGGAGGCGCAGAACGCCATCATCTTCATCGACGAATTGCACACCCTGGTGGGCGCCGGGTCAGCGGAAGGCTCGCTCGACGCGGCGAACATTCTGAAGCCGGCCCTTTCCCGCGGCGAGATCCAGTGCATCGGCGCCACCGTGCCCTCCGAATACCGCAAGTCGATTGAAAAAGACCGCTCGCTCGAACGGCGTTTCCAGGCCGTGAAAGTGCCGCCGCCCACCGAGGCCGAGGCGGTCAAAATCCTGTATGGGATCAAGGACCGGTACGAAAAATTCCACGCCGTCACCTATACCGATGAGGCGCTGAATTCTTCCGTTTACCTCTCCAGCCGGTACATCCCCGACCGGTTTCTGCCGGACAAGGCCATCGACCTGATTGACGAGGCCGGGGCCAGGGTAAAACTGCGGCAGAGCTCCTTGCCGGAAGAGATGATCGACGTCCAGAAGCGCATCAAGTTCGTGGTCCACCGCATGGAAAATGCCATCGCGAACCACGAGTTTGAAAAGGCGCGATTCTACTCGGACGAGGAGCGGAAGGAACGCGAGAACCTCCGCCTGCTGCGGGAGAAATACCACATCGACGAGACTGCCATGGGCGTGGTGAGCCGGGAGGATATTGAGGAGGTCGTTTCGCGCTGGACAGGCGTCCCGGTCACCTCCATCAAAGAAGAGGAAATCTCCAAGCTCCTGCGCGTCGAGGAGGAGCTCGAGAAGCGGGTCATCAAGCAGGAGAAGGCGATCGGGGCTCTGGCGCACGCCATTCGCCGCTCCAGGGCCGGTCTCAAAGCTCCGGGCCGACCTGTCGGGTCGTTCCTGTTCCTTGGCCCCACGGGCGTTGGGAAGACGGAAACAGCGCGGTCGCTCGCGGAATTTCTCTTCGGGACTGAGCGCTCGCTGATCCGCTTCGACATGTCGGAGTTCATGGAGAAGCACTCGGTCTCGAAGTTGATTGGTTCGCCGCCGGGTTACGTGGGCTACGAGGAAGGTGGCCAGCTTACTGAACGCGTGCGCCGCTCGCCTTACTCCGTGATTTTGCTCGACGAGATCGAAAAGGCCCACCCGGACATCTTCAACATCCTCTTGCAGGTCTTTGAGGATGGTCACCTGACCGACGGCTTGGGCAACACCGCGGACTTCAAGAACACGATCATCATCATGACCTCGAACATCGGCGCCCGCGCGCTCAAGCGAGGGGCCACCGGTTACCGGGTCCCGGGCCGCCAGGGGGAGCAGGACCAAGCCGAACAGATGGTCATGAGCGAGGTCAAGAAGCTATTCAATCCGGAGTTCTTGAACCGTCTGGACGAGATCATCGTGTTCAACGCCCTCACCAGGGACGACCTCGAGAAGATCATTAACATGCTGGTTGAGAGGATGAACGAGAACCTGAAGCAGAAGGGCATCCGCATCGTTCTGTCGGATGACGCCGCGGACTGGATTGTGAAAAAAGTCTGTGATGACTTGTCCTACGGAGCTCGCCCGCTGCGGCGCGCTTTGCAGACGTATATTGAAGACCCCCTTTCGGAAATGTTGATTCAAGGGAAGATCCAGCCCGGGGCGATGCTCGAAGTCGTCGTGGAAAACGAGGCCCTCCGTTACCGGGCCGTGAACGACAAGCTCGTTGTGACGACGCCCCTCTCGCAATGAGGCAGGTCGGCGATTCCGAGGAAAAGCCGGGCCGCCCACGCCCGGCCGAAGCAGGCGACCCACCCTCCCCGAGTGGGTCCGGAAAAAGGCTCTTCAATCGCACCTTTCCAGCCAACTTCTGTTAAACTGGCGGCATCGGAAAATCTGAGTCCCGATTACTCCAAGGGGGGAGGCTCTCTTTTCAGGGATGCATTCGGCTACGCGGAAACCAGGGTCCAATTCGTGCTCGCCGGCCTGGGGCGTGCTTGCCCTGGTCTGGCTTTCAGTACCCGCATTGTGCCAGCAGGACCCGGCGCAAAAGCCCGTCCCTCCGGGGAACGCCCAGGGGAAAGGTGAAAAGCCTGCGGCTCCCACGCCTCAGAAGCCTCCTGAAAAGCCGCCGAGCGAACCGCCCAAAGAGCTCGAAAAGCTGCAGCTGGAAACCCCACAGACGCCTCCCGCGGAGGCACCGAAACCCCAGGCTCCCGGTGCGCAGGCGCCAGCGACACCTCGCCCTGCCGAAGAGTCCCGCCAGGCGATAATCGAGGACATTATTTTCCGCGGCAACAGGCGCGTGCCTGCTTCGACCCTCCGCGCGCGAATTTTCTCTCACAAGGGCGACGCCTATGATGAAAGCGCGCTCGAACGAGACTTCATGGCCCTCTGGAACACGGCCTTCCTGGACGACATTCGCTTGGAGGTGACCGACGGCGAAACGGGCAAGATTGTGACCTTTTTCGTGCGCGAAAAGAAATTGGTCCGAAGCATCGACAACAAGGGGCTGAGCACCGTTTCCTGGTCCGACGTCCTGGATGAGTTCAAGAAGCGCAAGGTGGGACTTTCGATCCAGTCCCAGTATGACCCCGTCGTGATCAAACGCGCGGAAGTCGTCATGCAGGAGCTCCTGTCGGCTCACGGGCGGCAGTTCGCCACGGTGCGGGCGCGGACTCGGAACATCCCGCCGAATTCCGTCGCGCTGACCTTCATCGTGGTCGAAGGCCCGAAAGTCAAGGTGGGGAGGATCCGCTTCAACGGGAATAAGGTGCTGTCTTCCGGCGCCTTGATCCGCGCCATGAAACTCTCGCGGCCCGTCGGCGTCGCGCCGTGGTTTAACTGGTTCCACAAGACTTATGACCGCGACAAAGTCCTGTATGACCTCGAGAAGGTCCGGGAGCTTTATCAGGAGCACGGGTACTTTTTCGCAATCGCCAAGGAGCCGGCGGTCAAGATGACGGACGTCAAACGCCGGTGGCCTTTCTTCTTTTTCAGTTGGGGACGCGGCAAGCGCGTGGACTTGACCATCCCCGTCGAAGAAGGCGACCAGTACCACCTCGGGCGCTTCGTGATTCGCGGCAACAAGCTCTTCAAGCAAGACATCCTGGCGGGCGTCCTCCAGATGAAGAGCGGCGACGTATTCAACCGCACCAAAGTGACCAAGGCGGTCGAAAATTACCGCAAGCTCTACGGCCAGTTCGGGTACATCAACTTCACCGCCAATCCGGACATCGAGCCCGATAACAAGAAGCGCGTGATCAACCTGGCGCTGGAATTCGAGGAGGACAAACAGTTCTTCGTGCACCGGATCGAGTTCTCAGGAAACACGAAGACTAGGGACAAGGTGGTCCGGCGCGAGCTCCTCGTCGATGAAGGGAGCGTCTTCAACACGACGTGGTGGGACTTCAGCGTGCTGCGCATGAACCAATTGGGTTTCTTCGACCCGCTCAAGAAAGAGGATTATGACATCAAGCAGGACACGAAAGAAGGGAAGGTGGACATCACCGTCAAGCTGAAGGAAAAGGGGCGCAGCTCGATCGGATTTTCGGGCGGGATCAGCGGCCTGGCGGGTAACTTTGTGGGCATCAATTACGCCACGAACAATTTCCTGGGACTGGGCGAAACCCTCAGCGTGCAGATGGAAGTGGGCACATTCCAGAAGCTCTATTCCTTCGGCTTTACCGAGCCGTACCTTTTCGACCGCGCCATCAGCTCGGGGTTTACCGTCTTCAAGAGCGACTACCGCTTTGACCAGCTCCGTCAGGCGGCCTACCTCGGGGGCTTCGGCCAGAGCGGTTTGAACGCCTTGCAGCAGACACCGTTTGGCCAGTTCTTCGCCCAGAACTTCCAGCAGAATTCTTCCGGGTTCACGACTTTCCTCAGCTATCCCCTGCGGCGGAGTTTTGCCCGCGTAGGTCTGACTTACAGTTTTTCAGTGAGCAGCGTTCAGACCTTCAGCCCCGCGTCCCAGTCTTTCTTCAACTCATTGGCGTTTCGGCAGTTCCAGGGCCCGAACCAGCTCAACGGCATCGTTTCCAGCCAGATCATGCCGACCTACGTTTACAATACGATCAACAACGATTTCAATCCCACGGGTGGGAAGTATTTCTATGCCGCGCTGCAGTTTTCGGGAGGTCCGCTTGGAGGAAACGTCAACACCCTCCGGCCCATTCTTGAAGGAAAGTATTTCCGCCCGATCAATCACGGCAGGAATGTCCTGGGGTTCCACGGGTTGGCCTCGACGATCTCGGGCTTTGGCGGCAAAGTCCCTCCTCCCTTCTCCCGAATTTATATGGGCGGGGAGTATGATGTCCGCGGCTTCGATATCTATACGATCAGCCCCATCGGCTTCTTCCCGACCATCGGCCAAGTCTGCAACCGGGACAATACCGGAAATCAAATTTGGGCCGTCAATGCGCAAGGGCAACAGCAGCCCGGCGTCTGCGGGTCCTACACGCGGTATCCGTACAACACCATCCAGTTCCCAGGGGGAGATACGGAGCTCCTGACAAACTTCGAGTACCGGGTACCCATCGCCGGCCCCGTCACCGTGGCCTACTTCGTGGATACCGGCACGACCTTTATCTGGAGGCCGAGCCAGCTCAAGTTGCAGCCCCAAACTTTCAAGCCGATAAACGACTTGTTCCCTTACTTCCCGACGCCGGAACATCTGAAGCCGATCGGGTTGACTAATTTCCGCCCGCGGAGCTCCACAGGCATTGCAGTCCAGGTCATCCTTCCCGTGGTGAACATGCCGTTCCAGATCTTTTACGCCTATAACTGGCTCCGCCTCAACGACCGAGTCGTCCCGCCGCAAGCTGTTCCACCTTTGTCCCTTTTCCCCAACCAGGCGACCTACAACGATGCTCTGAAAGTCTTCGCGCCTTTCCGCCTGCCGGACCGTAAAACGCGGCTGGGCTTCACGGTGGCTCGGACGTTTTAGCGGCCGGGAATTGGGTTACAATGGGGTAGTTTCGGACTCGGGCAAGATATTCACTGAAGGAGTAGGAATGAAAAACCGAATTTTAGCCCTCGCGGTCCCGCTCTGTCTGCTGGCCCTGCCCATCCCTTCCCGGTCGCAGGGGTCGGCTTCGACGCCGCTGAAGGTCGGGATTATCAACATCCAGGAAGCGATCGCCAGCACCGGGGAAGGCAAGAAAGCCTTCGGAGAGATTCAGAAGAAGTTTCAGCCTCGCCAGCAGGAGCTCCAGCGACAGCAGCAGGAAATCCAGGCCGTGCAGGAACAACTGCAGAAGCAGGCCAACACGCTCAGCGAGGAAGAGCAACGGCGCCTGAGTCGCGAGCTCGAGGAAAAGCAAAAGCTCTTCAAGCGGTCCACGGAAGACGCTGACGCCGAGTACCGCGCTGAAGGTCAGGATGTGATCCAGCGGATTGGGCGCAAGATGGTGCCGCTGATCAACGAGTACGCCCAGCAAGGAGGCTATGGGGTCATCCTCGATCCGGCGGCCGCGCAGGTCCCCGTGTATTACATCGCCAAAGAAGCGGACATCACCGAGGAGATTGTGAAACGGTACGACGCTGCGAATCCGGTGGAGGCGGCGCCGACGGGCGCAGGCTCCTCGGCCGCGCCGGCAGGCCGCCCCTCCTTGCCCGCTTCCAGACCTCCAGCTCCTGCTAAGCCTGCGGACAAGCCGAAGCCTTAGCGGCTGGCGACCGGCGGCCTCCTCCATGAGCTGCACTCAGGAACTGTAAAGGGCGGGACTCGAGTTTTTGGGCAACAGGGGTCCGTCGTTGTGTGTTCTCCCTGGGCGTAAGCCGCCGGGCTGAGCTGCGGCGGCCTGCATCCACCATCCCTTCGTAGACGGAGCCGGTCGACACGCTACACGCACGCCGCAGAACACCTTTCTGGCTCTGTTAATGTTTTAGTGCTGGCTCGATTTGTCGCTAAAGCTTGCGGGCCCTGGGGGCGCGCCGGACCACGATCTTTGTTTCGGGCGCAGTTCCTTTTGCGTCAGCGTGGACAAAGGGCGGAGCTGAAACCAGCTCCCAGGATCCGGGATTGAGTGGAGGGGCAGTCATCGCCTCAAGTGGATAATCCCCGGGGCGTCTGACACGGAGGAAAAATTCTCCAGCGCTGTCGGAATATACAAGTTGGCCGTCAACCCGAACGGCAATTCCCCAGACCGGTTGTAACCGTCCCGTGAACCCATCTTCCGCAGCTGAAGGTTCCAAGTGTTACTCCTTGGCAGATGAGGGCGGGCGCGTGGTGCGCCTTACCGGGAGGGGCACCTACGTCTCGCGTAAGAAGCCCATCCTCTTGGAAAACCCATCCTGGCCGGAGCGCCGGCTGACCCTGCGGACTGGGCATGTGCGCGCACGGATTATAGAGCGATTGGTGGGGAATGCGTGGCGAAAGAAGGTCCATGCATCGGGCACCAATTACTGAACCCTTGGTATTTCCGGTTCGGGTTTGGCTCAAGCTCCGCCTCCGCTTGCCGATACAGTAAGTGGAGGGATTGGGTGAGTTCCTGGTGAAAACCGCCCGAACAGCCGGGTTCAATTCCTTCGACGCTTCTGATCTGGTGGCTGGATTCGAGATAGTTGTCTCATGCGTGGGCACGTCTCTGATCAATATTTCTTTACCAATAGTTCGGAAGGTTGGAATCGAAAGATTCTGAAGGAGTTGCCACATCCGTTCCGGCTGGGATTGGCAGCCTGGGTGCATGTTCCGTCCCTGCAGTCCGCTCCGGAGTAAATTCAAGCGGGAGGACGACAGGCCAGAAATCGGTTACAAAAATGTATGAACAACCAAACTTCGACCGTCAGCTTGCGCGCCTTCTGGGAACACTATCGAGGACGAAACTTGAGAGTGTTCAGGCCCTTCTGCTCGTATTTTCAGGACTCTTCCTTTCAGCCCCTCGCGCCTTGGCACAAACTGCCGGTCGAAGCGTTGTAAGCCTGCGAGTCAAAGTTAACGTGGTCAGCGTGGTTCAAACTGGATCCGCATATCAAAGAAACATATCGATCTTTTCACAACAAACGCCGACGGCTTCTACAGGTTCTGTACTGCTTTGGGCCAGGCAAAGGGAGTCGTTATCATTGACCAAGGAAGTGAGAAAACTCTCCGAGTCGGGCTGGGAGTCCGAGCTTTCTGCTGGTGCGGCAATCTCTGGTGCAACTGAAGCTAGGGGTGGCCGGCGAGTCATAGCATTCTCTAAGAGGTCTGGGTGTGTGAAAAAAATTAGACCTCCGGCTTCTGATACGGTTGAACAAAGCGAAGCCCTAATCCTCACCCGCATTGTCGTACCCCGCTGAACGACATGCCGACCACGCCTTTGGTAACCAACTAATAAATCACTTTGGTTGTTACACTGCAGGCACTTGCGCCGCTTCTGCAAAATGCTCTAATGTGCAATCAGGTGGGGATATCGTCCGCGCAGGAGAGATTGGCGCCCTTTCTCTTTGAGTGTTCCTGAAGACATGTATTTCAGCGCCGTTGAGCGGTCGGCTGGAACTCAACCGTTCCCGTCGGAAGGCCAAGTGCCGACAGAGCACGACTGCGCGCCTATGCGCCTCCGAACGAGTCGCGGCGGACAGAGGAGTCGGTGGCCTCCCCAAGACGATACCAGAGGGCGGCAGCGTCCACTGCTCCTCCCCTTCTTTGGGTCGAAGCAATCCTGCCCAATTTCGGGAGCTATGGTCTGGGGTTTTACTCAGAGGGGGAGTTCGAACTGAATCGAAGGGTCGATGCGGATTCAATCAGGACCTGAGCCATGCGGAGTTCAAACTACCCGTCGACTTACCTTACCGGAAACGGAGGCCGCCTAGAAAGTATTGCCCGCCATCAAAGGCCCAGTGTGCGCGGTCGGGGGAGGAACGTGGTGTCGATCTTGTGGAGAACAAGAGGCCAGCCTTGAAATCACCGTGCCGCGAAGATTCCATGGATAGGAAGCGCCAATTCGTCCGAATCCTTATTGCCGACGACCATCCTATTTTTCGCATCGGCTTGCGGAAGGTGCTGGAATTCCAAAAAGACTTCCGCGTCGTCGGCGAGGCTGCTAACGGAGCTGAAGCGGTCAAGCTGGCGAACCAGCTCAAACCGGACGTCTTGCTGCTGGATCTCGACATGCCGAACGTCTCCGGGTTAGAAGCCCTGCGAGAGTTGCGGGCCTCGTCCTCCGCGTGTCGCACCGTTTTGATAGCGGCAGCCATTGAGAAGGAGGAGATCCTAACGGCGATGAAACTCGGTGCGCGCGGCGTGCTATTGAAGGAGCAGCCCGCGGAACTTTTGATCAACTGTATTCGGTCCTTGATGTCCGACCAGTTTTGGATCGGACAGGACAGCGCCTCTGACCTTGTTGAGGCGATACGCGCTCTCGAGTCCAGAACCGAAGAAATTAGCGATATTCAGCGCCTGGGGCTGACGGCCCGCGAACGCCAAATTGTCGCTGCAATTCTCAGCGGTCATACCAACCAAGACATAGCGCAGGAGTTCTCGATCAGCAAAGAGACCGTGAAGAGCCACCTTTCGAATATCTTTGACAAGCTGGGAGTCTCAAACCGCCTGGAACTGGCACTTTTCGCCATCCATCACCAGCTGGGCCCCGAAGAACTAGGTCCGCGGCCCGGCAAGTCATCTGTCTCACCATAACTCCAACTAAACGCAGGAGTTCGTTCTACAACTTTTGTGTTACGCGCATGCCCCCAGTGGGGGATTGTGGGATTTTCCTGCTCATTATAACTTTCTAATCGTTGGGGCGATCGAAGCTCAAAGTGGTCCTGAGTTTGGCGAAGGGTTGACAGAGATCGCGCCTGGACACGGCAGGATGTTTGGAGGATTGTGATGAGAGAAAAAGCGAATCGCCCACCGCGTTACCCAGTCCATATTGCGCTGAGCTATCGCCCCGTGGGAGAGAGCGAATGGCGCGAAGGGAAGACGAATAACTTCAGCCGTACGGGCGTTCTGTTTTGGACCCATGAACTCATAAAACCCGATACGCAGGTTGAGATGACGTTCCAGTTGCCTCCCCTCCTTGAGGGAGAGCCTGCTGCCCGGGTTGTTTGTGAGGGGCGAGTCAAGCGCGTTACCGGTTCCTCTGCCCTGGCTAACCAGCTTTCGTACGTAGTCGCGATTACGAAGTACAAAATCGTCCGCGGCCAAAGTCCTCCGAAACGCAAGGCACGCAGCTCTAGGAAGGAAGCGGGGGCAGAGATGAATTAGTTCTTGGCATCAGTGTCGGCCGACACACCGGGCGCGTATTGCCGAATCAGCCGGACAAATTTGAAGGAGTGCTAGCGACCAAAAATTGGCGCAGTTACTGAAAAAAAGGAGCATGCAAATGAGAAAACAATTGGTAATTCTCACAGCAATCGTTCTGGTTTTGGCAGGTCTTCCGGCCTTCGCCTCAACCGAGGCTACCGCTACCAACACGGTTTCGCCTACGCTGGTGGTGAACGTGACGGTGCAGAAAGCAATCCGACTCACGCTCGCAACCGGCACCATGTGCACTGTTAGCGCCGGCGGCGGAGGAGACTATAACGTCAATTTCGGAAACGTCGACGCCCTGGCGATCAACACCCCATCTTGCGGCAACAAATTTGCACCCACCACGCCAGGCACGACCAACGCTGTGTACTATAGCGATTACACGTTGACACCTGTTTTCACGAGTCAAGCGGTCTCGACGAACACTATTGCGGCTTACGTGTCGAGCACATTCGCGAAAGCGAACCTGTCGATCGTGCAGGCCAACAGTACACCGGTCGCAATTGGCGATTTGACGGCAATGTCAACGAACGCGGGCGCGCAAACCTCGGTCGGCACCAACGCGGCCAGCGGCACCGCCCTTACTCGCTACGTTGGCGTGTCTGTAGCCCCCACGAATGGTGCTGGCTTGACCGGCGCGGATTCCGCGACGATTACGTACACGCTTACGGTGCAGTAGGTGATCGTCTTGAACGAGGCCTCATCGTACGGCGTTAGAAGGGGCAGAGTACACGCGCCCACGGTGACGAATGTATGGCCCCTGACAGATGGTAGTTATCCCTGCCTTCCACGGGCTGGCAAAAGCTGGCAGCCCCGGAAGGCAGGTCTTTATTCTGCCTGGCTTCTAGTCCTGCTGGCGGCGCTAGGTGCCGTCTCGACGCCCGCCTGGGGCGCGACAACCCTCAAACTCCAGACCGCAGCCGGGGGGGTAACGATTTCTGGGGCACACCCCACGTTTTCCGCGAGCTTAGGAAATGTAAATGGGCTTGGAGTAGGCACACCGAGCGCGGGAGTGACGTTGATTACGGCGGGAGTCAGCGGGGGAGCGCTCTACACCACTCCCTACAATCTTAATATTAGCGGCGCACCGGGGGGATCGACAACTTCTGTGACAGCCTATGTGAGCAGCAATTTCGCCCATCCCGCCATCCTCATTCTGGAAAGCTGCCCGATCAACACCAGTTGCACCACCGCGAGCAGTTTCTCTATCTTATCTACGAATGCGGGTGCACCCACGACAGTAATTCCAACCCCAGGTGTCGGGAATAACACGACCAATACCGCCACTCTAGGCTTATTCGTTGCCAACACGAACGGGGCAGGTACCTTCTCCGGTTCTGATTCGGCAATCATAACTTTCAAGGCGACGAACTCCGGTGGCCAAACAGACACAGTGACCCTCGGGTTGAACAACGAGACGGTACAGACGGCGGTCCGTCTCCTTCTGGCCACAGCCCCGGGCGGCTTAACCATTTCGCCCGCCTCAGACTTTTCTATGAACTATGGAAATGTCAATGGCTTGGGCATAGGGCCGGCCGCGGGCTTGACCATCGTCTCCGCCTCCGGTGGCGTGATCTACAGTACCCCATACTTGATCAAACCCTCGTTCTCTAGCTTTTCCTCGACTACCGGGTCAGTTAAGGTCTACGTCAGCGTCGATTTCGTCCATCCGGCTATTCTCGAGCTGAGAGATGCGGCGGCCTCAGGGGGACCGTACACCGCTATCTCCAAGTCCAGTGGCGCCCAATCCTCCCTTACGACAACGGCCGCCAGCGGGTCGAGCTTGACACGATACCTGGGGCTGTTTGTCTCGAATGTGAATGGACCGACGGCTTTCACCGGGTCGGATAGCGCCACACTAACTTACACGTTGACGGTGCCATGATGAAACGAACTAAGATTCTTGCAGAGCGCCCCCGTTTTTCATCCCTGATGTCAGCGCTGGTCGCTATGACGCTGTGGCTGGGGTTTGCCGCCCTTCCAGCAGAGGCGCAATCGTTAGCCCTCGCACCCGCTGAGGTGCAATACAGGTTTAAACCTGGCCAGCCGTTTCAGTTTGAGCTCTCGGTCTCGAACGACGGCGTCACGCCTGTGTTGATGCGGGTCACCGTCACCGACCTTTGGTACAACGAAAGAAATGAAAAGCTGTTTGGGCCCCCGGGTTCGTCGCCCCGTTCGGCTGCCAATTGGATCGAGTTTGTACCGCGCCAGTTTACAGTTCCGGCAGAGGGCACGGGGAAGGTGAAAGTGATTGTCACCCCGCCTCTCCAAGTATCCGGAGGGTATTACGCCGTAATTTTCGCAGAGTCGAAGCCCGAGCTCGCGCAAGCAGCCACCGCAGAAAAAAAAGCCGTCTACACCAACATCCGCCTTGGCTCCCTGATTCTGTTAAGCGCGGAAAATACGGAACAGTACGAGGTCGAGGTTTCAGCCACTCAGTTCACACCCCCCGAAGCAAACCGCACCATGAAGCTCGATTTTCAGCTTTCAAATAACAGCAACACGCACATCTTCCCCGAGACCAGGGTCGGGATTCTGAATGCACGCCACGAGCTGATCGCTAAGGCGGAGGGTGAAATTAAGCGTTTTCTTCCGCAACAAAAGGATCGTCTTTCAGTCTCTTGGGCTGGAACTCTCCCGGCGGGAGGTTATACCGCCATTCTGACCGTGGTGTATGGGCCGGACAAAAACTATTCCCAGGAGTTCCCGTTTGCGGTTGAGGCGCCCCAGTGAGTACGGATCTTCGATGATGGCAAACCCTGGGTAGCATCTATGGGCGGACCGACGGATCCATTACGACTGCAGTTTACAGCCCTGCGAGGGCTTACCCTGTTCGCCGTTTCTGTTTTCGTCCTGTGCAGGGCCACAGTGAGCGCGCAAGAGTCTGTCCCACAACTTGTCGAGGTTTACTGGCAGAGCTCAAGGACGTTGTCGACCCCCGGGGTTACAAATGTTGTCGTTCTCGATGATTCTATCTGCCGCGCACAGGTGTCCTTCGACCAAATTCAGTTCTTCGGCCTGAGCAGAGGCGAGACAGTAGCCTTTGCTTGGGTCAAGGAGCAGCGTATCAGCATCCGGGTCAGGGTAGTAGCCCGCCCGGTATCGCTCCCTCCGCCCAGGTTATCGAAAAGCGTCCTGGATGCCTTGGGCAACGGATTTTTTGGGTCTTCCATGCAGGCGTTCGTCGGTCCGGAGGGGAACCCAAACTTCTTTTTCCTACATCATCTTGAGTGGCAACAGCAGAACGGCGGGAATCGGCTCAGCGTTCGCGGTCAGGTACAAGACAGCACCGCACCAGGCACACCCCTATTTAACGCGAATTCAGCTTCCATCCAGTATTCAACTCCGCAGACCGACCTGACACTGATGGATTTTCCTCTTTACGTGAACGGAGGAATGGATGCGAAAGTCTCGCCCTACTCCGCTTACAACGTATACATGGTCCGGGGTGCCGACGTGACGCTCGGCCGCGGTGCAAACCGATTCGAGTTTTTTGGAGGGGCGACAATCCCTCCCTATTATTTGACTCTCGGCGGCACCCGCGATGTAGCTGGATTCAATTTCAATCGAAAACAGGGCGAGAAGCTTTACCTCTACGCCACAACGGGCTGGGTGAATTCACCTTTCCTGCGGCCCGACTCCCAACTACGACGAGAGAACAGTTTCTTCCAGACTGCAGGATTTGCCTACCGCCCGAACCTTGAGTGGGCCATTCAGGGATCCGCTGGGGGCAGTACCCGCGGGAGCTTAACGCAGGCGACAGTGTCGTATACGGGTGAACAACTCACCGCGTTTCTGACGGGCACCGCCTCTTCGCCGGATTTTCCACTCAACCAGCTACAGCTATTTTTCGCTGGGGGGTCTTCTGTAACTGCGGGCACGACCTTAAGAGTGAACAGCCACCTCGCAGGTTCGATTTACTTCCAGCACAGCGCCACGAAGTCCACGGCTTTTTTTCCATCGGAAGGTGTATCCGACTACTTGAACCCGAATCTTAGCTTCGCGGTCACTCCTCGACAGTCAGTCACCTTAAACTACGCATATAGCCGCAATCGTTCTGGACTTACGCTGCTAGGCAGAAATCACGGGCAAAGGTTTGATATTGCCCTTAATTCGCGGCTTGGCCCGCAACTTTCCAACACGGCCCAGCTTACGTTCGGGGCTCTGAATGATCCGTTGCGGCTCAATGCCCAGGGGGAGTTCATCGTGCGCGATGCACTGAGCTTCCCTCTAAAAGCGGGGTTTGTCACTGTCGGATTCCAGCATACGCGGAATGATCCGTCGCTAGTGAAGCGCCTGAATGATCAGATTAGTCTGCTTCCGCCGGCGCTCCAACAGCTTTTTCTGCTCGATCCTGTGGCCTTTGTGGAGTCCTCAAACCTGGATCCACAGATTCGGGCTTTGCTCCAGAACCTGCAGCCCACTGATACGGAGGTCTCCGTAAGCGGGCAATTCCAAATCGGCCACCGGCTGAACTTTAGCCCCAACGTCGGGTACATCCGCAACGCGGCAGGCCTGGGCCGCAACGCCAACTCGCATCTCTTCGGCTATTCGCTTTCTTATCAGGTTACTCCTAGCATCCAGTTGATATCCTCGCTCTCGAATTTGTTCCTCCTTGACACTCAGCAGCGAGGTGTACGGCGCACGACGGTGATAACACTGGGCTTCAACAAGACCCTCAGTGGTGGCTCCCGCTGGCTACTTCCCTTCCGTCCGCAAAAACGAACCATTCGCGGCCGCGTCTTCCGTGATCTTAATGTAAACGGCGCTTTTAACGTTGGCGAGCCGGGCCTTGCGGGCGTGCGCGTGGAGCTCAACTCTGGCGAGACAGTTCTTACCGACTCTCAGGGACGTTTTGAATTCGCTGGACTGAGCCCCGGTGCCTATCGAGTGAGTGTGCCGCTCAGTCAATTTGCTGAGGCTGTGCGCGTAACATGTCCAACGGACGTACGTTTGGAGTTATTCCAAGAGAGGACGGCAGAAGTCAATTTCGGTATAGTCAACTTTGCTCGAGTAATGGGTAACGTCTTCAACGACTACTTGTTGGACGGAAGGAGACAACCAGACGCCAACGGACTGCGTGGCATCCGGTTGACGCTGACCGGAAACGGCGGCACTCGTCAAATTGTTACAGACGGGGCTGGGGATTACGAACTTTACGAGATCGCCCCTGGTGACTACGATTTGAGTCTTGACCCCGCAACCCTCCCCTCAAATGTCGGCGCCCCTCCGGAGCGGTTTAAGATCCATGTCGACCCTACGGCTACGATAGTCCAGGACATCGCGGTTCGAGCTCTTCGTTCTATTTCCGGCCACGTTTATCTCAAGCGCAACGGCAGCGGCCATGCCGAGAGCCACGCCAACGGCAAAAATGGGCAAGAAATTGCGGACTCGGTAAACAACGTGAACAGCAACGGAAGGGTGGAGACCCCCACGCTCCAGCCCCTAGCAGGCATTCAGCTCGCTATCGATCACGCGGTTACAACAACTGACGCCGAGGGGAGTTTCGTTCTTCGAAACCTTCCCGCTGGCGATCTGGTCCTGACCATCGTGCCCGCCAGCCCTCTTCCAGCGGGCCTTGCTGTGCCTGCGGCAAAAATCAAATTGCCCCGTGATCCAATTCAGATTGAAGGCGCCACTGTCGTCATTTCTAACCCAGACCTGCTGAATTACTTACTGCCCTCATCTCCCGAACGGTAGAGCAACATCCTCTTGATTGGGGACCAAGTTCACAAATCGGAAACAGAGCGCCCCGAAACAGGCTGGAAGTGTGCAGAACAGCGTCTAGGAAAGTCATTGAGGGTTAAGCGTCCTGTGAATCCATTGCGGGATTAGGCGCTTGTGGCGCGGCTAGGGAGGGCCCGGGGAATAATTATAGGTTGCCTCGAAAAGCTTTTGCCTTGGCGCACCAAGAAAACCTGCTGTCCCTAATGTTGGCTTTCGAAATCTGACCCCCGGTGGGGGATCAAGCCGAAAGTCCTTTGGCGCCGGTAGGCAAGCTCTGGATTCCCCTTAGGGTCGGGCTGGCACAGCGCCGAGATCCGGACAAGTCCCCGGCAAGTTATCGCTAGTCGGAATGGTACCCCGCAAAGTATTAGAATATTCTAATAGAAAACG
>WNEY01001145.1_pt1 | contig 18288 bp, 12 predicted proteins | sample 5400531 | NCBI WGS metagenome assembly WNEY01 (sample SAMN13153338, study PRJNA577476) | soil metagenome | isolation source: 200 cm saprolite under Douglas fir tree site 1 | place: USA:California | collected 2015-04-18
GGGCGTGGAGCCGAAGCTGCGGACGCCGTAACGGCGCGCGCGCCTTCCGAGCTACTTGTGCGCGACGAACGCCGCCTTCGCCTCGGGCAGCTCGCGCTTGATGTCCGCGATCCGCTGCTCGCTGGAGGGGTGGTCCGAGAGGAACGCCGGCGGCTCCTTGCCTTTGGAGTACGCCAGCATGCGCTGCCAGAAGTCGACCGCCGCGGCCGGGTCGTAACCCGCCTTGGCCATGAGCACCAGGCCGATGTGGTCCGCCTCGCTCTCCTGCTGGCGCGAGAAGGGCAATTCGAGGCCGAGCTGCGCCCCCAGCCCGAGCGCCGCCCCGGTCATCTGCACCGCGCCAGGCTTCTTCGCCTGGACAGCTGCGAGGAGACCCGCCTCCCCGAGCTGCATCAGCTCCGTCCGGGAGAGCCGCTCCGCCCCATGGTGCGCGAGTGCATGGGAGATCTCGTGGGCGAGCACGACCGCGAGCCCGTTCTCGTCCTGGGTGATGGGGAAGATGCCGCTGTACACGGCGATCTTGCCGCCGGGCATGCACCAGGCATTGACCGTCTTCGGATCGTCGATGACCGTCGTCTGCCACTGATAGCCCGGGTGGAACTGCGCCTCGGCGGTGTCTGCCAGCCGCTTGCTCACTCGCTGAAACAGGTCGACGTGCTGGGGATCGGTGTCTGTCTTCGCCTTGGCGAGCTCCTGCTGGTACGACTGCACCCCGAGCTGGTTGATCGTCGAATCGCCGATCAGGTTGAGCTGCTTGCGCCCGGTGACTGGCGCCGTCGTGCAACCCGCGAGCACCGCCGCCACGATGAGGAGTGTTTTCACACCCGCAATCTGGACACGGACGCGGCCGTCTGCTCGCCCCGCCAAGCTGCAAGGCCTCGCGCAGGGCAACTGGCCCGAGGCACGCGACCCGCTTCCCGCGCCCGCAACACGCTGGTCCGGTGCAAGGCCAGCTCCGCTCCCTCTCGCTCCCCTGCGGACCCGCCGCGGCCAGGACCAAGCCGGCCAGAGCGTCATCGCGATCGTCCCGGTGAACCCAGGCAGCCGCTGACGCGACCCCCGCGCGTACTACGTTTTTCTGGTCTCTTTATCGACGCTTATGCTTTCTCGGTCCGACTCTCTTGGGCCCCGTTGCTGTCTTACGCATTCATTTGCTTGCGAATTCATGCGCTTGACAGCTCGGCCCACGACCGCCGAATGTCGGACCCGCCGGGGGGTGAAATTGAGGGAACGGCATGACGTCTGCATGGTGGACCGGCGAGATGAGCGATCGCTTCCCGGCAAATTCGGAACTGCCGCAACACACGGAATCGCTACTCTCGCACCGCGTCAGCGCTGCTCGGACGCTCCTCGCCGCGATGATGTCGATGCAGGACGCCGTCGACCTGCGCACCTTCGCCGAACGTGCGGCCAACGGAGTCTTGCGTCTGACGCAGGCGACAGCGGCCGCAGCGTACATCGTGAATGGGCACGGTGAGCCCATCGTCGCCGCCGCCGGCCACTTCTCGGTTGCGGAAAAGCAGCAGCGCGTGCGCGCGTTGACGAAGCTCGCCGGCGCGGAGGAGCGCGCACCGGGCCCACTCGCCGGGGAACCTGGAACGCTCGCGATTTCGTTCCATTCGGACGCCGTCCGCGGCGCCATTCTCGCGAACCAACCGGCCCTCGGTTTCAGCGACGCGGAAGCGCGTGCCCTGGGGGATCTTGCGCACCTGGTGGGCGTCACGGCTGCATCCATCTCGCGCCGTGACAGTTTTCGTCTGCTGCAGCAGATGGAGACCAGCATCGTCGACGCGATTTCCGAAGGCGTGCTTGCGGTCGCCGACGGGAAGGTAACGCAGCTCAATCGGGCGGGCGCGCAACTTCTGGCGGTGACTCGCGCGGAGGTGGTCGGGCGATCTCTGCGTCTGTTCTGGCCGGAGCTCGCGCGGGCGATGGAGCTCGGTCGATCACTCGATCACGAGCCGATGCGTCTGCAGCGGCGTGTCCTGTCGGTCACATTGCGGCCGATCCCCGAGGGGCCCTGGGCGGCCAGCGCCGCCGTCACCTTCCTGGAAGCGTCGCCAGCAGCGACACCCGCGCGGCGCGTCCAGGACTCGGCGTCCTCGTCCAGCTTCGGCGGCCTGATCGGCGTCACGCCGGCCATCGCCCGCATCCGGGACGTCGCGCGGATGGCCGCCCACAGCTCCTCGAGCGTGCTCATCGAGGGAGAGTCCGGAGTGGGCAAGGAAGTGCTCGCGCAGGCGATTCACGCGACGGGCAAACGATCCGGGCAACCGTTCGTGGCGGTGCTCTGCGCCGCCATCCCGCGCGAGCTGCTCGAGAGCGAGCTGTTCGGGTACGAGGCGGGATCCTTCACCGGCGCGAGCCGGCGGGGACGCGCGGGGAAATTCGAGCAGGCCGAGGGCGGGACCCTGCTCCTCGACGACATCGTGGACATGCCGCTCGACATGCAGGCGAAGCTCCTCCGCGTCCTGCAGGAGCGTGTCGTGACGAGGCTCGGCGGCAGCCGGCCGCGCCCCATCGACGTCCGCATCCTCGCGACCAGCAACCGGACGATCTCGGACGCGGTGCGGGCGGGCCTCTTCCGCGCCGATCTCTACTACCGGCTGAACGTGCTGAAGATCGGGATTCCGCCGCTGCGCGAGCGGAAGGAAGACATCGAGCCACTCGCGGAGCACTTCGTGCGCAAGCACGCCTCCACGCACGGCAGCAAGCTGAGGACCATCGGCGCAGAGGCGCTGCGAGCGCTGGAGTCGCACTCCTGGCCCGGGAACGTGCGAGAGCTGGAGCATTTCATCGAGAGCGAGATTCACTTCGCCTCCCCCGAGGAGACGTCCCTCCGTCACCTGGCGCAACAACTCGCCGCCGTCACACCGCAGCGGTCGCCCACCATCCGCACCCTCCGCGAGCTCGAGCGCGAGCTGTATGCAGGCGCGCTCGCGGACGCGGGAGGCGACATCAGCCGCGCCGCGCGCGACCTCGGCATTTCGCGCGGAAAGCTCTACCGCAAGCTCCGCCTCTACGAGCTCTTGCCGCGGCTGACCTGAAACGGACCCAGCCCTCTGGCGTGGTCCAGAACGGACCACGCCGTACTTCGGAAACGGTGCGGCGCTCGGGCCGGTCGCGGCAGCATGCCCTCGCGGCTGATTCCCATGATGGCGACATCAATGGCATTCGGGCGGGCCGGTCGACTGCAGCCACGGTGGCACGAGCCGTGCTGATTCAGTCCGCCGCCGTACCCTGCAGCAGGCCGCTTCCGCCGCCACGGCGGAGCGTCCAAGGAGAACACCCTTGCACCTGCCACGCGACACCTCGAGATCTCGACTGCACGAATTCATCCGGACGGGGTTGATGGCGGCCGCCGCGGCCCTGGTGACGACCCAGGGCCTCGGCGCGTTCGCACCGAGCGCGTATGCCGACAGCGTTCCCACCGGTTTGCTGCCGAGCCCGACCTTCGGCATCCAGAAGTTCACGCAGCCCATGCCCCGGTTCGACGTGCTGCCGCGAAACGCGGTCTCGACGTTGAACCCCGCGCCCACCGAGCAGGCCAACACCGCGCAGCAGCCGGTGGATCCCGCTTTGGGCGGCGGCACCGGGCCGATCGAAGGCCGGCCTCCGGGGCCGATCTGGGCGCACCAGGGGTGGCTCCGCTTCCCGCCCAATGTGGCCGTCGAGGTTTCGCAGGAGGGCGCGAAGATCAACAACGTCTACAACCCAGGAGTGCCGGCGACCCTCAACTCCGGAATCAATCCGGCGACTCCTTTCCATCCGCGCTTCCACCCGGGCCTTCCCGACCAGGGACCGCTCGCGATGTGGACCTTCAACGGGACGCTGCCGCCCAAGCTGCTCATCGGCCGCTACGGCGAGCCGATCCTCTTCCGCGAGCACAACAAGCTCCCCGCGGACCCGAACCAGAACGGCGGCTTCGGGATCCACTCGATCTCGACCCACGAGCACAACGGCCATCACGGCGCCGAGAACGACGGGTTCACGGGGGCGTACTTCTTCCCCAACCAGTTCTACGACTACCACTACCCGATCGTGCTCGCCGGCCTGAACAGCATCAACACCGGCGCGACCGATCCGATGGCGTCGAGCCCGGACGACGCCAACGGCACGGTGAGGGTCCCGGGCGACTGGCACGAGACGATGAGCACGCACTGGTTCCATGACCACATGTTCAGCTTCACCTCGCAGAACGTGTACAAGGGCATGGCAGGCATGTTCAACATCTACAGCGGCGTCGATCGCGGCAACGAAGCGATCAACGACGGAATCAACCTCCGGCTCCCCAGCGGCACGGCGAAGTCGTTCGCCAACCTCGACTACGACGTCAACATCATGCTGGCCGACAAGGCCTGGGACGCAGCCGGGCAGCTCGCCTTCGACAAGTTCGACTTCGACGGGTTCCTGGGCGACCGGATGACGGTCAACCTGGTCGACAACCCCTACTTCGAAGTCGAAGCGCGCAAATATCGCTTCCGCGTCCTCAATGCGTCGGTCTCCCGTTTCTTCAAGCTGGCGCTGAGCGACGGCTCGCCGATGATCCAGATCGGCAACGACGGAAATCTCTTGCCGCATCCCGTGGCCTTGACCGAGCTGGACGAGATGGGCATCGCCGAGCGCTACGACGTCGTCATCGACTTCTCGCGCTACGCCCCCGGGACGAGCGTCTTCTGGGTCAACCTTGTCCAGCAGACCAACGGCAAGAAGCCGGACAAGGACCTCTCGCTCCGGGACGCGCTCGCCGGCAGCACCGCCGATCCCGTGGTCGGGAAGTTCCTCGAGTTCCGCATCGTGCGCAGGCCGGCGATTGCTGACGCGAGCCAGGTCCCCGACCCGCTGATCCCGAACCCGGTCCTGCCCGCGGTGGTGCGCAGCCGCAACTTCGAGTGGGGCAGCGGCGGCTCGCAGACGACCCTTCCCCCGGCTCCTGGAAGCAGGAGCGAGATCACCGCGTTCACCGGGCCGTGGGGCGTCAAGACGGACAACCAGGGACCGATGCTGAACGCGGATTACGGCCGCGTCACCGCCGCGCCTTCGTCCGGCACCACCGAGCAGTGGACGCTGCAGAACGGCGGCGGCGGCTGGGACCACCCCATCCACATCCACTTCGAGGAAGGCCAGATCATCGCCCGCAACGGAAGCGCGAACAACGTTCCGGCGTGGGAGAAGGGCCGCAAGGACGTCTACCGGCTGCGCCCGGGTGGAAGCGTGACTCTCAAGATGCAATTCCGCGACTGGGGCGGGATGTTCATGGAGCACTGCCACAACACGGTGCACGAGGACAACGCGATGCTCATGCGGTGGGAGATCGACAACGGCGGGGCGCCGTTCCTGCGGCCGCTTCCGACGCCGATCGCCACGCCGCAGGGCGTGACCTTCGTGCCGCCCGACGACATCCTGCCGACTGCCTTCTGAGCGGCGCACAGAGCAAAGCCATGAACAGTGAATCCTTGATGGGACTGGAATCCCTCAAACCGGAGACGGAGCGCAAAATGAAGAAGACGTATCGCGGTGTCATCCTGTCCTTGCTGGGCGGGATCGTGGGAGCCCTGGTGGTGGCGGTGCCCGCCGCTCGGGCGCAGTCCACGGTCTCGACCTTCACCATCCAGGTCTCGGGCACCGCTTCGTCGCTGAAGACCGGGCTGCCGGAGACCGTGAAGTTCGCGGGACCGGTGGTGATCACCGCGACCGTGGTGACCGATCCCACCCTGCCGCCCGGGGTGGTCGTTTCCATCGACGGGCGCGGCGTGGTCGGCACGGGGCAAAAGACGGGCACCGTCTACAAGAACGAGTGCGAGGCCAACCTGACGCGGCCGTTCGGGCCGACTGACGCCATCGAGATGACGTTCGCCTTCTTCAAGGACGCCGTGGGCTCGTACCTCGCCTCCAAGACGGGGGTCTTGACCCTGAGCTTGACCTACGACACCACCACGATGGCGCTCACGAACGCGACCGGCGCCATCGGCACTCTGTAGTCCGCAGGGGATCCACGGGCGAGCCGGCAGCGCGATCCGGGCCGGCTCGCCCGTCCATCACGAGCATCAGGAGCGACACACGCATGCGAGCACATCTTCGAAGTGGGATGGGACTGGCAGTTGCCGCCGCAGCCATGCTGGGTTCAGCGCCGGCGATCGCCTCGGGATTCCAGGGACCGGAATACTTTCCCAACGTTCCCCTGACCACGCAGGACGGAAAGGTTGTTCGTTTCTACGACGACCTGCTCAAGGACAAGGCAGTCGTCGTCAACCTCATCTACACGCACTGCAGCGCCAGCTGCCCGCTCGAGACGGCGAAGCTCTCGCAAGTGCAGCGGATCCTCGGCGACCGCGTCGGCAAGGACATCTTCTTCTATTCGATCAGCATCGATCCGCAGCACGACACGCCCGAGGTGCTCAAGGCGTACGCAGCGAAGTTCCACGCCAGGCCGGGTTGGCTGTTCCTCACCGGCAAGGACGAGGACATCAAGCTCATCAGCAAGAAGCTCGGGTTGGCTTCGCTGACCGATGCCGCGAACCGCGACGGGCACCAGCCGTCGTTGATGATCGGCAAGGATACGACGGGCCAGTGGATGCGGAACTCGGCGGTGGACAACGCGCGGTTTCTCGCCACGACGATCCTCCACTTCGTGGACGGGTACAAGAGCGTGGCGCCGATCCGGAGCTACGCCGCGATGGGGCCTCTCCACCAGGTCGGCAAAGGGGAATATCTCTTCAAGTCGCGCTGCGCCGCGTGCCACACGGTCGGGCACGGCGACGCGGTGGGTCCGGACCTGTCGAACGTGACCAAGCAGCGCGATCGCGCCTGGCTGTCTCGCTACATCGCGACCCCCGACCAGTTGCTCGCCGGCGGCGACCCCATCGCGAAGGATCTGTTCGCGAAATACAAGGACGTGCGGATGCCCAATCTCGACATGAGCGCGGAGGAGGTGGACGCCGTTCTTTCGTACATCGAGCAGCAGAGCAAGGTCGCTGAGAGCTCCGCCCCGAAGGGCTCGCTGACCGCCCGGTAACGAGCGGAACGAAGGAGCCTCGATGCTCGGCGAGAACCGCCCGGTCCGCCATCGGCTGTCTCTCGATCCCTTGAATCCCGTCATCTTTCTCTCTCCCGCCCGCCCCCGAGGGAACCAAACGATGCGATTCCGCAATGATTTCGTCGCCGCCGCTGCATCAACCTGCCGCCCGTGTTCGGCCTTGCTCGTCGCCGTCGGGCTGTCGCTGTCCACGGCGACACCGTCCCATGCCGCTGCCACGTGCACGAACACGATCACCGCGGACGTGGTTGCGTTGGACCAGCCGTTCTTCTGGAACCGCATGGGTGCGGTCGAGCCGCAGGGCATGATCTTCGCGCTCCGGCGGGACGTCGTTCCGATTCCCGGATATACGCTCAACGTCCATAGCGCGCTCTCGGGCGTGGGCGCGACGGCGCTCTCCCCCGGCAACGTGCAGCTGCGGCCCGACAAGCGGCCCCGCCCGATGGTGCTGCGCATGCACGTCGGAGACTGCCTCCAGATCAATTTCCAGAACCTGCTCGCCTCCACGCCCCCTTCAGGCCAGACCGGATTCGACGAGCAACCCTCCACGCGCACCGCCGGAGTGCACGTCGTCGGCGTGCAGCTCGTCGGCGGCATCGGCTCCGACGGATCGAACGTCGGGACCAATCCCAGCAGCCTCGTCCCGCCGGGAGGCACCGCCCAGTACACGTTCTACGCCGAGCGGGAAGGGGGACACGTGCTGTACAGCACGGCGGCCAACACGGGCGGAGAAGGAAATGGAGGGTCGCTGGACGCCGGGCTCTTCGGCGCGGTCATCGTGGAGCCGGCATCGTCCGAGTGGTACCGCAGCCAGATCACCAACGCCGACTTGCAACTCGCCACCACCGGGACCACTCCCGACGGACACCCGGTCATCGATTACAACGCGGTCTACCCCGCGGGGCATCCGCGCGCCGGGTCGCCCATCCTGCGGATGACGCAGGGCAACCAGATCGTGAACAGCGACCTGACGGCGGTGATCACCGGGCCGAACGCAGGCCGCTTCCCGGCGGGCACCTACAACTCGACACCCGTGAACCCCGACCGCAATCAGCCGTTCCGCGAATTCACCATCATCTACCACGACGAGGTCGCGGCGGTTCAGGCGTTCCAGCTCTTCAACGATCCCGCGATGCTGAAGCCGCTCAAGTCGGTGAAGGACGGATTCGCGATCAACTACGGCACGGGCGGCATCGGGGCGGAGATCCTCTCGAACCGCCTGCAGGTCGGCCCCGCTGCAGGCTGCACCGAATGCAAGTTCGAAGAGTTCTTCCTCTCCTCGTGGGCGTTGGGCGACCCGGCGATGGTCGTGGACGTTCCCGCCAACGCGAGCACGACTGCGGTGAGCACCGGCGGGCTGCCCATCAATCCGTCGGGATTCCCCAACAAGGTGCTCGCAGCGGAGCAGCCGGTCGGCTGCCTCGCGGGAGACGCCGCCTGCGGCGCCGGGACGCCGATCTTGCAGGCCGGCATCAAGGCGACGAAGGCGCTGTTCCCGGACGATCCCTCGAACGTCTATCACTCGTACCTCGCCGACCACACCAAGTTCCGGATCCTCCATGGCGGCGCCAAGGAGCATCACATCCACCACCAGCACGCCCACCAGTGGGTGCACACGCCCGACAGCTCCAACTCCTCCTACGACGACAGCCAGGCCATCGGACCCGGGTCTAGCTTCACGCTGGAGATCACCTACAACGGCGGCGGAAACCGCAACAAGACGGTGGGCGACTCGATCTTCCACTGCCACTTCTACCCGCACTTCGCCCAGGGCATGTGGGCGCTCTTCCGGACCCACGACGTATTCGAGGCAGGCACCGTGCTCGATGCCAGCGGGCGGCCGGCGCCCGGATCGCGCGCGCTGCCCGACGCGGAGATCCAGGCCGGCACGCCCATCGCGGCGCTGGTGCCGCTGCCGACGCTGGCGATGGCGCCGCTGCCCAGCCCCGTCCAGATCGTCGGCGGCCAGGTGCAGGTGGGAACGATCCCGCCGGGATCGAGCCCCGGCTACCCATTCTTCGTCGCCGGCGTCGCGGGGCACCGCCCGCCGCATCCGCCGCTCGACACGATCGACACCGGCGGCCTGCCGCGTCACGTGATCACCGGCGGCACCTTCACCGAGCATCATGACCGCCTCGACTTCGACAAGGTGCTCGTCTCCGCGGCGGCGCAAGCGCTGCCCGAGGCGGGCACGCCCACCGAACAGGCCGAAATGACTTACCTGTCGGTGCGCAACCACGCGAGCTTCCGCCCTGACGGCACCGCCGGCACTTTCGTCACCAACGGCCTGCCCAGGCAGCCCGGCGCGCCGTTCGCGGATCCGTGCGTCGACGACGCAGGCAATCCGGTCGGCGCGCCCCGGCTCTACAAGGCCGCCGACATCCAGCTCGACGTGAAGCTGAACAAGTCGGGCTGGCACAACCCGCAGCACCGGTTCGGCTCGCTCTGGGAGGACGTGGCGGCGTATCGCGCCGGGACCCGGCCTCCGCAGCCGCTGTTCTTCCGCGCCAACACCAACGACTGCATCACGTACCAGCTCACGAACCTCATGCCCAGCCACTACCAGCAGGACGCTTTCCAGGTCCGCACGCCCACCGACATCGTCGGCCAGCACATCCATCTGGTGAAGTTCGACGTGCTCGCTTCCGACGGCGCCGGCAACGGCTGGAACTACGAGGACGGCAGCTTCAGCCCCGACGAGGTCGTCGAGCGCATCGGCGCCATCAACGCCGCCGGCGGGCTCACGCCGTTCGGAGGCGGCGCCGGAACCCGGCTCACCGTGCAGAACCATCCCTTTTTCGGGACGCCCGGCGCGCAGACCACGGTCCAGCGCTGGTATGCCGACGCTACTTTGAACAACGCAGGCCAGGATCGCACGCTGCGCACCGTTTTCACGCACGACCATTTCGGGCCTTCGACGCACCAGCAGGCCGGCCTCTACATGGGGCTCGTCATCGAGCCGCAGGGCTCGACCTGGCGTGACCCGGAGACCGGCGCGATCTTCGGCACCGGCCGGCAGGATGGCGGCCCGACCAGCTGGCACGCCGACATCCTCACCGCGAATGCGGCGGACAGCTACCGCGAGTTCCTGCTCGAGCTCGCCGACTACCAGGTGGCGTACGATGCGAACAACAACCCGATCAATCCGCCCTTCCGCGTCGAATCGGGCTTGCCGAAGCTGCTCAGCCCGGCGACGGTGTGCCCGGGGACCAGCGCCGCTCCGCCCTGCCCGGAGGTGATCTCCGCCGACGACGTCGGGACGATGGTGGTGAACTATCGCAACGAGCCGATCCCGCTGCGGATCCGCGATCCCTTCACGAACACGCAGGCGACCGGCGCCGCGGGCGACCTGTCCAACGTCTACTCCTCCCTCGTCACCCGGGCGGACGCGGCGTACAACACGCAGCCGGGCTTCTACCCGCCCTTGACGGCCGCCGTGCAGCCGCAGGACCCGTTCACGCCGCTCCTGCGCGTCTATCCGAACGACCGGGTCCAGATCCGCGCGCTGGTCGGCGCCCACGAGGAAGGACACAACTTCAGCGTGAGCGGCATCAAGTGGTTGCGCGAGCCTTCGGAACCGAATTCCGGCTGGCGCGGCTCGCAGATGATGGGCATCTCGGAGCACTTCGAGTTCGTGGCGCCAGTGGTGGCGGTGGGTGACCTGCTCTACAGGACCGGCACCTCCGTCGACGATCAGTGGAACGGGTTGTGGGGCCTGATGCGCCCCTACACGACCGCGCAAGCCGATCTGCTGGCGTTGCCCAACAACCCGGCCGGTGGACCACGCCCCTCCGCGGTGGGCTTCAACGGCCCCTGCCCGAGCACGGCGCCGGCGCGCTCCTTCAGCGTGACCGCCGTGGCGGCCTCTACGGCGCTACCCGGTGGAAAGCTCGTCTACAACTCGCGCGCAAATCAAGGCGGAGCGCTCAACGATCCGACTGCAATCCTCTTCGTCCGCACGTCCGATCTCTCGAAGGCCGATACGCTGCTGGCGGGAGTCCCCATCGAGCCGCTGGTCCTGCGCGCCAACGCGGGCGATTGCATCACCGTCAACCTCTCCAATCACCTGCCTGCGGTTCAATCGGACCTGGCCGGCTTCAACACCATGCCGATGATCGTGAACAACTTCAATGCCAACGACGTGGTGCCTTCTTCACAGGTCGGGCTCCATCCGCAGCTCCTCACTTACGACGTCAGGAAGAGCGACGGCATGAGCGTCGGACTGCAGACCGGCGGAGTGATCGCACCCAAGAACGGCCCCGGGGCGACGTACACCTGGTACGCCGGCAACCTCAGCATCGACCCGACCAATAACGTGGTGGGCACGCCGATCGAGTTCGGCGCGATCAACTTGACCTCCTCCGATCCCATCAAGCACAGCAACAAGGGCGCGATCGGCGCGCTGATCATCGAGCCGCAAGGCTCGACCTGGGTCGAGGACGCCACCTCGCGGGCGTCGGCGACGGTGACCAAGACCGACGGGACCACCTTCCGCGACTTCGTCGTCCAGATCCAGAACGACGTCAACCTGCGCTACGCCGACAACACCGCCGTGCCGACCGTGGCCCTGGAAGAGGATCCGGAGGACAGCGGCCACAAGGCCATCAACTACCGCACCGAGCCGTTCTGGAAGCGGATGGGGTACGCTCCGCAAACCGATCTGTCGGTGACGCGCACCTTCGATTTCACCAACGCGCTGAGCAATGGACTGGTCGGTGGAGATCCGCAGACTCCGGTGTTCACGGCGAAGGCGGGAACGCCGACGCGCTTCCGCTTCCTCGAACCCGGAGGCCACAGCCGCGACAACGTGATGGAGATCCACGGGCACGTCTGGCAGGAGGAGCCCTACGTCAACAACTCGGCCTCCATCGGCAACAACCTGCTCTCCGAGTGGACGGGCGCGTCGACGGGCCACGGTCCCTCGAACCACATCGACGCGCCGCTCCAGAACGGCGCCGGCGGCAAGTTCGGGGTCACGGGCGACTACCTGTACCGCACCTACCAGACCTTCCAGTTCGACGGCGGACTGTGGGGCATCTTCCGCGTGACTCCATGACGAGATTGCTCGCCATGACGCTCGCAGCGCTCTCGGTGGGCGCGGCGCCGCCGCAGACGGTGGACACGGACGGCGTGAGGATCGAGTTCGCCGTCACGCCCGCCGGCGGAACGGAGCTGATCGAAGGCGGCGACGCCGAGGTGAAGTTCAGGATCTCCGACAAGCTCGCGGACACTCCCCTCACCGGCCTGCATCCGGCCGCCTGGCTCGATCTCAAGAGGGAGCCCGCCCGGGACTGCAACGCCAAGATTGAATCCTTCCTGCAGGCGAGCCTGAGCGCGCGCGCGGACATCGACCTGAACGCCTACTTCGTGCTGGCGCTGAACGGCGACGCGACCATCACCGTCGTCGACCCCATCTTCGGCTACGGCGGCAGCAAGCTTCTCGCCTACCTGGAGCTGAAGAGCCGCGGCGAGGACTGGCGGCTCCTCAAGGACCAGAGCCGGGTCTTCGTCTCCATGCCGGGTTCCGGCGAGGTCGCGGTGATCTCGACGGCGACGTGGAAGCAGACGGATGCGATCGACGTCGGCCGCGGTCCCAGGCGGCTGGCACTGCAGGGCGACGAGAAGTATCTCTGGGTGGGGCGCGAGGGAGGAGTCACCGTCGTCGATGCGCGCGACCTTCAGGTGGTCGCCCGCATCGAGACCGGCGCCGGCGGGCACGATCTCGCGTTCTCCGACGACGATCGCTACGCATTCGTCACCAATGAACAGTCGGGGACCGTCTCCGTGATCAGCGTCCCGAAGCTCGCGACGGTGAAGAGCTTGCACACCGGGCCGCGCCCGACCTCCCTGGCGTTCTCGTCATTGAGCAAGTCGATCTACGTGGGGGATGCGGCGCAGGGAACCATCGCGGTCGTCGACGCAAACAAGCTCCAGCTGATCTCGCGCATCAAGGCCCGAGGCGGCCTGAGCACCGTCCGCTTCGCGCCCGGCGATCGCTGGGGCTTTGCCATCAGCTCCGCCGCGGGCGTGGCGCAGGTCTTCGACAGCTCCACCAATCGCGTCGTGCACACGGCCGCGGCCGGAAATCGCCCGGACCAGGTCGCGTTCACCGCGAGCTATGCGTTCGTGCGGCAGACCGGCGCCGAGACCGTCAGCCTGATCGATCTGGGCCAGCTCGGTCAGCATGGTCCCTTGTCGGTGGCCGAATTTCCCGGCGGGCAGATCGCGCCGGGCGACGGCGCCCGTAGAATGAAGGCGGATGCGATCGTGCCCTCGCCGGAGGGCGGGGCGGTCCTGGTCGCCAATCCGAAGGACCGGACCATCTATTCCTACCAGGAGGGCATGGCCGCGCCGATGGGGAGCTTCCAGAACTACGGCCACGAGCCGAGGGCCTTGATGGTGGTCGACCGCAGCCTGCGCGAGACCGCGCCCGGCGTCTATTCGGCGCCCGTCAGGCTCACCGGCGCAGGAGCATACGAAGCGGCATTGCTCATCGGCACGCCACGCGTGACCCATTGCTTTCCGCTTTCCGTCCAGGCGAATCCGGCGATTCCCCGGCGCGCGGATGCCTTGGCGCTCACGCCTCTCCTCGAGGACCGGAGGGTGCCGGCGGGAAGGCCCTTTTCGCTCCGCTTCAAGCTGACCGACCCCGTCACGCAATTGCCTCGAGGCGATCTCCAGGACGTCCGGGTGCTGGCCCTTGCGCCCGGCGACTGGCAGAGGCGCGACGTCGCGCGTCCGGTCGGCGGGGGCGTCTACCAGATCGAGCTGCAGGTGCCGCAGCCTGGCATCTACTACGTCTTCTACGAATGTCCCTCCCTGCACGTCCCCTTCCAGAAGCTGCCCGGCATGATCCTGTACGCGCAGGAAAGTGCGCCGGCCGACCCGATGACCGCCTCGACCAGCGGAGGAACGCGATGATCCAGCGAGTGGCCCTTCTTCTCCTCCTCGGCGCGGCGGCCGGGGCCGCGGAGCAGCCGCGCGACGGCCTGCGCCACCTCGCTGCGCCCGCGGCCGTCGAGCAGACAAAGCCCTCGATTCCCGATCTCCTGCTGGTCGACCAGGACGGCGAGAAAGTGCGCTTCTACAGCGACCTGGTGAAGGGCAAAGTCGTGGCGATCAATTTCGTCTTCACCACCTGCACAACCATCTGCCCGCCGCTGGGCGCGACCTTTGCCAGGATCCAGTCGCTCCTGGGGAAGCGCATGGGCAACCAGTTGCAGCTGATCTCGATCAGCGTCGATCCGGCCGTGGACACCCCGCAGCGCCTCAAGGCCTGGAGCGACAAGTTTCATCGCAAGCCCGGCTGGACGCTCGTGACCGGAGCCAAGCCCGAGGTGGATGCCCTGCTCGTGGCGCTCGGCGCCGAGGTCGCGGGCAAGGCGGACCACACGCCGATGATCTTGATCGGCAACGACGCGACCGGCGCCTGGACTCGCGCGTACGGGCTCGGCGGAGCGACGCAGGTGGCGAAGAGCATCGAATCGATCGCGGGCCAGCCGCAGGTGGCGCGATGATCGCGCGCCTCGGAGCCGTCCTGGTCCTGCTCTGCGCCGGCGGCGCTGCCGCGGACGGCTCCGACGCCGCCCGCAATTATTTCTCCGACGTCACGCTGGTGAACCAGAACGGCGAATCGGTCCGGTTCTATAGCGATCTGCTCAAAGGCAAGGTGGTGGTGATCAACTCGTTCTTCGGGACCTGCCAGAGCGTGTGTCCGCCGGTGACGCAGAAGCTCGTCCAGATCCAGAACGCGCTCGGCGATCGTTTCGGCAAGGAGGTGTTCTTCGTCTCGCTCTCGGTCGATCCCACCCACGACACCCCGCCGCGGCTGAAGCAGTACGCGAACAAGTATCACGTCAAGCCCGGATGGTCGTTCCTCACCGGGAAGAAGGAAGATGTCGACTGGGCCCTGTACCGCATCGGGCAGGCTTCCGCGGAGAAGTCGGACCACAGCACCATCCTCGTGGTCGGGAACGAGCCCAAGCAGTACTGGAAGAAGCTCTTTGCTCTCGCCAGGACCGTCGATCTCGTGAAGCTCGTGACGGCCGTGGCGGACGCGAGGTAGACGGATGACGCTGTCCTTCTGGCCCGCCCTGCTCGCGGGCGCCGTTCTCGCATCCAGTCCGGCCGAAAAGCGTGGCAAGCAGATCTATCTGCACGGGACCAGCGCCTCGGGCCGGGAGATGACCGCGTCGTTGGGCGACGATGCGGCGGGGCTGCCTGCCGCATCGCTCGCCTGCGCCGGCTGCCACGGCCAGGACGGCCGCGGGAAGCCGGAGGGGGGAATCGAACCTCCGAACGTCACGTGGGACTCGCTCACCAAGTCCTATGGGCACCGGCATCCCGACGGGCGCGAGCACCCCGCCTATACGGAGCGCTCCATCGGTCGCGCAATCATCATGGGCATCGATCCGGCCGGAAACAGGCTGGGGGTGGCCATGCCGAAGTACGCGATGACGGCGCAGGACCTCACCGACCTGGTCGCGTATCTGAAGCGCATCGGAAAGGAGAGGGACCCCGGCCTGACCGGCGGAGCGATTCGAATCGGCGCCATCGTGCCCGGCGGGGGCGCCTTGGGCGAGGCAGGTCGCGAGATCGAGGCGCTCCTGACCGCCTATTTCGACGACGTGAATGCTCACACGGGAATTCACGATCGGCGCGTGGAGCTCCGCTTCCTGCGCGATGAGGGCGGCCCCCTCTCCTCCAGGCTCGAGAGGTTCCTCGAAGGCAAAGGCGTCTTCGCGCTCCTGGAAGCTCGCCCGCTCGGGACGGACCGGGAAGTCGTCGATCAGGCGGAGGCGAGGGAGATCCCGGCGCTCGTGCCGCTGGCCGCCTTTCCCGAGCGGGATGCCGCCGCGCGCCGGCACGTGTTCTACCTGCTTTCCGGCCTGAAGGACCAGGGCCGCGCGTTGATGGATTTCGCCGGCGCGAAGCTCGATCTCGTGAACCCCCGCGTGGCGATCGTCTACCCGCAGGCGGGCTCGTTTTCAGACGTGGTCGAGGCGATGGAAGGGGAGTGCAAAGAGGCGGGGTGCTCCTCCGCGATCAAGATCGGTTACGCACCCGGTGCATTCGGGGCCGAGAAGGTGGCGTCAGCTCTCGAGGACGACGGTTCGCAGGTCGTCTGCTTTCTCGGGTCCGGAGAAGAGCTGAAGAGCCTCATCGAAGCCACCGCCGCCTGGAGTCCGGCGCCGACGTTCCTCGTCTCCGGGACGTTGACGGGCAGGGACGTCTTCGACACGGCGGAGCAGTCGGCGAGCAGGATCTTCGTCGCCTATCCGATGCTTCCCTCGGATCCGTCGGCGCAAGGCCTCGAAGAATTCCGCGCCTTGGTCCGGAAGGACCGTCTCTCGCTCCATCACCTTCCGCTGCAGATCGCGGCCTTTGGCGCGGCCCGGATCCTCGTCGAGGGCCTGCGGCGCGCGGGCCGCGACCTGAGCCGCGAGAAGCTGGTCAGCGAGTTGGAAGCGCTCTACGAATTCGACAGCGGTCTGCTCCCTCCGGTCACTTTCGGTCCCAACCGACGGGTCGGCGCTGCCGGAGCGTACGTCGTTGCCGTCGATCGTGCCCGGCGGCGGTTCATTCCTGTCGGAGGATGGATCGCTGCGAAATGATCGGGAATGCTTTTTCTTGTTCCAGACCCCGCCTTTCGTTTGTCCTCACGATATCCGCTTGCCTCGTCTCCATTGAATGCCGTAGTACCCCCCCGCAGTTCGACCTGAAACCCTCACCATGGAGTCCTCGATGTCGCAACAGCGTCGGAACTTGTCTGTCCTTGCCCTTTCGACCCGCGTTGGCGGCGCGGCACTTGCCGCCGCCCTCCTTCTCTCCGCTTGCGGGGGCCAGCAGGCCGCCTCTCTCGACCAGCAGAGCGCAGCGCTCGCGAACACGGCGACGACGAACTTCGTCCTCACCGGGATTGACTCGCAGACCACGCCGCCTTTCCTCACCTGCACTACGGCCACCGAGACGATCACGGTCGATGGCGGCACGCTGGAGGTGGGCACCACCATGTACACCGCGATCTTCAACGGGACGGTCACGCAGAACGGCGTGACCACCGCGCAGACGTATCAGGACAAGGGAAAGGTCACCGTGAGCGGGGACACCTACACCTTCCGCTCGCCCGGCGTCGGGACCTTCACCGGCACCCTCAGCAACGGTACGCTCACGGTGGGCGTCTACACCTACTGCGGCGCGACCCACACGCTGGTGTACCAGCAGAAGTGATGGCGTCGATCCGCTTGCACGGTCGATTCGGGGTGTTCGCCGCTCGGGGCATGGCGACCGCTCTGGTGTTCTCGCTGGCAGCCTGCAAGCACTCGACACAGAGGCCGCCTCCGGCCGCGGCAGCTGCCCCAACGGAAACGAAAGAGGTGGCCCCCCAGGGGCCACCTCCCACCGCCGCGCAGAAGCGAATCGCAACCTTGCGTCTGCTCGTCGATCGGGATCCCGCCGACGTGAAGTCCTGGATCGCGCTCGGGAACGAATACTTCGACTCGGGGCAGCGAGCGAAGGCGGTGGAGGCCTACGGCAGGGCTCTCCAGCTGCAACCGGACAATCCCGACGTCCTCACTGACCAGGGCGTCATGTACAGGGAGCTTGGCGCGTACGACAAGGCGATCGCCAACTTCGAGAAGGCGAGCGCGATCGATCCGAAGCACGTGCAGAGCATCCTCGACCTGGGCGTGCTCTACGCGCAGGACCTCAAGGACTACGACAAGGCGCTCAAGAGCTGGGAGCGCGTCGTCGCAATTGCTCCGGCGAGCCCCGAGGCGGCGAGGGCGCGGGAGTACATCGAGCAGCTCAAACCTACGCCGAAGCCCAAGTGAACCTCGGGCGCAACAGCCCGAGGTCGGCCAGGTCGCGAGTGCCCTGCCAGCTCACGCACCGAGTCGCTTCCGCAGCCGCTCGAGCGCCCCGGGCAGGTCGGGATCCAGCTCCAGCACCTTGACCAGCGGATCCCGCTTCAGCTTGCGCATCCGCGCCGGCGCCGTCTTCAAGGTGAACGCGCGCGGATCGAGCTTCTCGTTCACCTCGCTCCAGCGCAGCGGCATCGAGACGGTCGCTCCGGGAACGGGGCGCGCGGAGAACGGCGCCGCGATCGTCTTCCCGAAGCCGTTCTGGAAACAGTCGAGGTAGACGCGTCCCTTGCGCGCCTGGATGGGCGCGCGCACCAGCGTGGAGATGTCCGGGTGCTCGCGCTCGACCACGTGCGAGAGCACCAGAGCGAGGTCGCGCGCCTGGTCGTG
>WNEY01002099.1_pt1 | contig 18282 bp, 15 predicted proteins | sample 5400531 | NCBI WGS metagenome assembly WNEY01 (sample SAMN13153338, study PRJNA577476) | soil metagenome | isolation source: 200 cm saprolite under Douglas fir tree site 1 | place: USA:California | collected 2015-04-18
TATGGCGACGATGGCCACTGCGACCAGGACGCGCGCCGCCATCCCTTCCGATCGGCGCTGCGCCGCGGCCACGGCCGAAGTCTAGGTGTAGCGAGAATGTGCAGCGCGTGAGCGATCACCACCTCGACGAGGGCTCCTACGCCGACGCCGCCGCCCGGCGCGCGGTCATCGTCAGCGCCCTGGTTCTCGGCATAGCCTCGGCCGTCGAGTTCGGCGCCTCCGTGCGAGGGCACTCGGCAGGCGTGCTCGCCGACGCCCTGCACAACGCCGGCGATGCGGCCACGACGCTGGTGCTGCTGGTCGCGTTCGCCATCGCCCGCCGCCCGGCGACGCGCCGGTTCCCCTCTGGCTTCGGTCGAGTCGAGGACGTCGCCACGCTGGTCATCGTGGTCGTCATCCTCATCACCGCTGCGGCGGCGGCGTTCGAGTCGGTGGGTCGCCTGCTTTCCAGCGAGGGCTACACGAACCCGTACGCCGGCCTCGCTGCCGCGGCGATTGCTGTCGTCGCGAACTTCGGTGTGTCCGAGTACAAGATCCGCGTCGGCCGCCGCATCCGCTCGTTCGCGCTAGAGGCCGACGGGCTGCACTCACGGCTGGACGGGCTTGTGTCTGCCGGGGCCTTCGCGGGCCTGGCTCTCGCGTGGGCCGGCTTCGCGATCGCAGACTCGATGGCGGGCATCCTCATCGCCTTCGCGATCATCTACATCCTCGCCGGCACCGTCGGCCGCCTCGTGCTGCGGATGATGGACGCCGTCGATCCGCAGCTGATCGAACAGATCAGCAGCGCCGCCGCGAGCGTCACAGGAGTTCTCGGCGTTCACGACGTTCGTGCTCGCTGGGTGGGACGCGAGCTGGTCGCAGTTCTGCACGTCGACTGTCCACCTGACGCAACCCTGGCCCAGGCCCACGACATCGCGCAGGCTGTGGAGAAGGAGGTTCATGAACGAGTGCCGGCCGTCCATCTCGATGTGCACATGGATCCGGGAACCGGGAAGCACTCCCACTCTCCCTAAGATTTGAGACGTGACTGAGTACAGCCCCGGGCTGGAAGGAGTCGTCGCCGCTCAGACCGCCATCAGCGAGGTCGACGGCGCCAACGGTCGCCTCATCTATCGAGGCGGATACCTGATCGAAGACCTCGCACCTGCCATCTCCTTCGAGGAGACCTCGTACCTGTTGTGGAACGGTGAGCTGCCGAACAGGTCTCAGCTCGACGCGCTGCGCCAGGAGATGGCCGCCGCGCGCAAGCTCAAGGACTCCACGCGCAGCGTCATCACCTCGCTCGAGTACGACACCGACCCGATGGACGTGCTGCGTACGGCCATCTCGGCGCAGGGCGCCACGAAGGCACTGCAGAAGCCGACCGTCAGCGAGGCGATCGCGCTCACTGCGGTGATGCCGACGATCGTCGCCGCGGCGCACCGGCGCCGCCACAAACGCGACCTGGTCGAGCCCCGTGCCGAGCTCAGCCACGCCGCGAATCTCCTCTGGATGATGGAGGGCCAGGAGCCGGCGAAGGAGCGCGTCCACTGGGTCGACCAGTACCTCGTTCTGCTGGCCGACCACGGCCTCAATGCTTCGACGTTCACCGCGCGCGTCGTCGCTTCGACGGGGAGCGACCTCACCTCGTGCGTGGTCGGCGCGATCGCGGCGCTCAAAGGTCCCGCGCACGGTGGCGCGACCTACTCGGCGCGCACGATGCTCGACTCGATCGGGTCTCTGGAAAATGTCGAGAAATGGCTCGCGGATGCGCACGCCAAGCACGCGCGGTTCCCCGGCTTCGGCCATCGCGTGTACAGGACCTACGACCCGCGCGCCAAGATCCTGCGCGAGATGGCGACGACCGCAGACCCGAAGCTGCACCAGCTCGCCGCGCACACCGAAGAGGTCGCGCTCAAGATCCTCCACGACGCGCACCCCGAGCGCCCAAACGCGACCAACGTCGACTTCTGGGCGTCGGTCGTGCTGACCGGTGCAGGCATCCCGAAGGAGCTCTTCACGTGCATGTTCGCCACTTCGCGCATCGCGGGTTGGACGGCCCACGTGCTCGAGTCGCTGGCGGATCTGCGCATCATCCGGCCGGCTTCGCAGTGGATGGGTCCGGAGCCGGGCAAGAAGCCGGTGCCGCTGGACAAGCGCTGATGCCCTCGGAGTATGTCCCGGGCCTCGAAGGCATAGTCGCGGCGCAGACCGAGATCTCGCTCGTGGACGGCGCGAACGGTCAGCTCGTGTATCGCGGTTATGTGATCGCCGACCTGGCGGAGGAGATTTCCTTCGAAGAGGTCGCGCACCTCTTCTGGTACGGCAGCCTGCCGTCGAGAGCTCAGCTCGATGGTCTCGCGGCACAGCTGTCGTCGGTGCGCACGCTCACCCAGGCTGCGATGACCACACTCGACGCGCTGCCCACGGACTCCGACCCGATGGACGTGCTGCGCAGCGTTCTGTCTGTGCAGGGCGTCCTGCCTCACCTTCAGAAGCCGACCGTCGAGCACGCGGTCCACGCGACGGCCGCCCTGCCCACGATCCTCGCTGCGTTCCACCGCCGCCGGAAGGGTCTCGCCTTTGTGAAGTCGCGACCGGACCTCGGCCACGCCGCCAACTACCTCTACATGCTCAACGGCGTCGAGGCCCCGCCCGAGCTGGTGCGAGCGCTCAACACGTACCTCGTGCTGCTGGCGGATCACGGCATGAACGCCTCCACCTTCACGGCGCGCGTCATCGCTTCAACCGATTCGGACCTGGCATCGTGCGTCGTCGGCGCCATCGGCGCGCTGAAAGGTCCGGCCCACGGAGGCGCGCCCTCGGCTGTGATGGACCAGCTGGAGCAGATCGGCACCGCCGAGAATGCCGAGCACTGGCTGCGCGAGGCGCGCAACCGCAAGGAACGATTCATGGGCTTCGGGCACCGCGTCTACCGCACCTATGACCCGCGCGCGCGGATCCTCAAGGTCATGTGCCAGCGCCTGAACCCGAAGTTCTACGACCTCGCGTCGAAGGTCGAGGAGACCGCTCTCGCCATCCTCCACGAGGAGCATCCGGAGCGGCCGCAGGCCACGAACGTCGAGTTCTACTCCGCCGGGGTCCTGCAGGCGATCGGCCTGCCGAAGGACTTCTTCCCGCCCACCTTCGCCGTGTCGCGCGTTGCCGGATGGTCTGCGCACGTGCTCGAGCAGGCATCGCACAACCGGCTCATCCGTCCGCAGTCGGAGTACGTCGGACCCCAACCCAGAAAACCGGTCCCGCTCGCCGAAAGAGGCTAGGCCTCTGACTCGGAAGCTCGGGTTGGCAGGCCTGGCCTGGTTCCTCGTCCTGGTCGCGGCCGTCACCGGGTACTGGGTGCTGCAGCCCGTCCTGAGCGACCCGCTTGCCAGCGATTTCACGCTTGTCTTCATCGCGGTCCGCATCGGCACCGAGCACGGCTGGAGCCACATCTACTCGCTGCAGCTGCAGCATCAGCTCTTCAGCGAGCTGAGGCCGGGGATCTTCTTCAACGACGGGCAGCGTTTCATCGCCCCGCCACCGCTGGCCTGGGTGACGCTGCCGTTGACGGGGTTCGGCGCGGCCGGCGCCTTCTACGCGTGGACGGCCCTGTCGGTAGCAGCGCTCGCAGCCGCGTGGTGGTTCGGCGCTCCAGGTGGTGGCCTCGAAAAGGCGGTGTGGCTCATCGGCGCGGTCGCCTGGTACCCGGTCCTGTACTCGGTTCAGTACGGACAGCCCGCGCTGGTGGTACTGCTCACTGTTATCGCTTGCTGGCGTCTCGCCGAGAGCGGGAGGCCCTACCTCGCCGGGCTCGCTCTCGCCGTGGGCACCAGCCTCAAACCGCAGCTCGTGCTGGCGGTGCCGCTTGTGCTGCTGCTCGGCGGAAGATGGCGAATCGCCGCGGCCTGGGCGGTCTCCGTCGGCGCGCTCGCAGTCTTGTCGCTGCTGATCCTCGGCGCGCCCGGCCTCAACGACTACCGCAGCCTGCTTGCCGAAGCGCAGGCGCTCCCCAACAACCGCTACTTCACCTGGGCCTACCTCCTTGGCCCTGGCGCGCTCAGCTACTTGGCCCAGGCGGTGATCTTGATGGCGGCCGCCGCGGGGGCATATCTGAACCGGCACAGCTCGACTGGACGCCTCCTGGCGCTGGGCCTTCTGGCCGGCGCCGTGGGCGCGACGTACTGGCACCTTCAGGATTTCACGATCCTGGTGGGTGCGGCCTGGCTCTTCTGGCGCGACAATCCGCCGGCATGGCAACGCACATGGATGGCGGTGACGGCGTTGACGATCGAGCTCGCCTGGCCGCTGACGCCCCTGCCCCTCCTGATCGCGACCGCCGCCTGGCTCGCGTTCCTGGTCTACCCGGCAAAGAAGGCGGTGCCGGTGCCGGCGTGAAGGCGGGGACAGTGAGGATCCGCCACGCGCGGATCATCGTCGCCGCCTGCGCCGCCATCCTGGCGCTGGCGATCCTGCTGCTCTCGCGCAACTTCATCTTCTACTTCGACGAGTGGGATTTCATCCTCGCCTCGCCCGACTGGACGTGGCTGAGCATTCTGCAGCCGCACAACGAGCACCCGGTCGTGATTCCAAAACTCATTTACGCGGCGCTCCTCAACACGGTCGGCCTGCGCGCTTACTGGCCCTATATGGCGGTGCTGCTGGCGCTTCACGCGACCAACGCCTTCCTGCTTTTCGAGCTGGTGCGGCGGCGCAGTGGCGACCTCATCGGCATAGCCGCTGCTGCGCTTATGCTGGTCCTCGGCGCCGGCTGGGAGAACCTGTTGTGGGCTTTCCAGATGACCTTCGTCGGCTCCGTCGCCTGCGGGCTGGGCGCGCTGCTGGCGCTGCAGCGACTGTCCGGACCGCGAGGCATCGCCGCGGTGGTCGCGCTCACGATCGCATCGATTCTTTTTTCGGGAATCGGCCTCTTCTTCGCGGTGGCGGTGGCCGCGCAGATGGCAATCGAAAAGCAGCACCGTCGCGACCTCCTGTGGCTTGCGCCCCTTGCGATCGCCCTGGCGGTCTGGTACCTCACGCTCGGCCGGACCGGCACGCCGACTAACCCACCACCCTCGGTCACGAACCTGACCATCACGCCGGTCTACGTGCTGTGGGGACTCGGCGCCGCCGCGGCCGCGCTCATCGGCGAGAGTGGCTGGTGGGGAGCGGTCGCACTGGTGATTGCACTCGCGAGCGTCGGATGGAGCTGGCGCCTGCGCACGCCCGACGCGTTCGCGCTGGCGATCGCGGCCGCGGCGCTCAGCCTGTACGGTGTCACCGCGCTGACGCGCGGCCAGTTCGGCTACGACCAGGCGGCATCGGGCCGATACGTGTACGAGGGCGCGATCTTCTGGCTGCTGCTTCTTTCCGACGCGGCGGCCGCGCTCCCGTGGCGCGGAACGTGGCGGCCCGCGCTTGCGGCGTGTGTCTTTCTCGCGTGCTTCAACAGCGCGGCGCTGCTGTTCGAGTACGGCTCCGCCAAGACGGTGCAGATGCAGCGCGAGGGCGCCGACCTCCAGGCGCTGAACAGCCTGCGCGGCGATCCGTGCCTGAAGCCGAACGGGTATGCCGACGCGCTCGTGATGCCGCAGGTGGGCTCGCCGGCCGTGTACTACCGCGCGGTCGACCTGTACGGCGATCCCGCACCGAAGGGACCCGTGGCAGACCGCACCGACTACGACCGTGCGCGCCGGAACCTGCTGTTCACGGCCTGCCGTTGATAACGCCGAGGCAGTTCGCCATCGCCTACGCGATGGCGCTGGTTCCGGCGCTGGCGCTTGCGATCGGGCAGCCTGTCTGGTCGCGCGTCGACGAGGCCGCTCACTACGACGTAATCGCTCAGTACGCGGCCGGCGTCTACCCGCGCGACGCGACGACCACGGTCCGGCCCGAGACGATCGAGATCATGCAGCGATCGGGCGTGTACGGATTCGTCGTCGACAACGAGTACGTGAAGCCCGACCCCGGCCTGCAGGCGATGCCGTCAGGAATGACGTCAGACGCGCAGGTGCTCTGGATCCGGCGTCATGGATGGGAGTTCTCGTACGAGGCGTTTCAGCCGCCGCTGTACTACGCGCTCGCGCTGCCCGCCTGGTTCGCCGGCCACGCGATCGGCGGCGCGCTCGGTTCTCTCTACGCGGTCCGCATCTTCGACGCGGTGCTGGCCGGGCTGCTCGCGCCGTTGGCGATGATGATCCTGCTCGCGTTGTGGCCGGGCCATCAGCGCGCGGCGTGGGCGGCGGCCGCTCTCACAGCCGTCCTCCCCGGCGTGGCGCTCAACCTGACCAGCGTCACCAACGACGTCCTCGTCAGCGTGCTCGGAGCGCTTTGCATCCTGGTCGCGGTCACCGGCAAGTGGTCATGGCGTCGAGCCCTGCTTCTCGGCGCACTGTTCGGAGCGGCGCTGCTGACCAAGACCTCAGCCATCGGGATCGCGCCGGCGTTGGCTGTCGCGCTCCTGCAAACGCGACGCGACGGGGGAGTGCGACCGCTGCTCATCGCCGGCTCCGTAGCCGCCGCCTGCGTGATCCCATGGCTGGCCTCCAACGCGGCCATCTACGGCGAGCTCATCACCACCCGCGAACAGCTGGCCATGGCGGCGTTTCCTCCCCGCACCGTCGATCCGGGTTTCTGGAGCGTGTCGACCCTCCACGCTTTCGTCACCTTCTGGACCGGCGATCCATTCCTGTCAATGCCGGGCGCGGTGGCGCTGGGCATCGTCGCCGCCTTCATCACTGCCCTCGCTGCCGCCGGCCTGTGGCGCGCGTGGCGGCTTCATCGGCGAGGGATGTCGCTCCGGGTGCTGGGCATCCTGGCGGCGTCGGGAGCGGGCGCCGCGCTGGTCAGCGTCACCTCGCCTGTGCTGGCGGCGTTCAACGCTCCCGGCCGCCTCGCCTATGTGGCCGTGGCGGCGGCGATGGCTCTGGTCGGGGCCGGGCTCTGGGTCGAGCTGCCCTCGCCGCGGCTGCGCTGGGGCACCTTCGGAACGTTCGCCGGGCTCTCAGTAGGCGGCCTCGCGCTGACCGTCTACAACGGGGCGCTCCCTCCCCCGGCTAACGGGATCCCGGCCGTGGTCCGCCAGGCGCCGCTGGGCCAGTCGGGGACCTTCCAGGACCTGGACGTATCGCTGGTGGCGTGCGGCGTGGACGGGGCCGGCGACCGCCTGGTCCTGGTGCGCTTCTACAACACCGGGACCGAGCCGGTCGAGTGGACCCAGTCCGCGGAGCTGCGCGACGGAACCGAGCACGTGGCGACATCCGACTTCAACCGCTCGACGCAGTTCCCGCTGGCGTTCGCGCCCGGCCACCAGTACGACGGCTGGCTGTTCCTCGGCACGCCACAGCACCGCCTGACCAGCCCGACCATCTATTTCCGGGACTTCGCGGCGGCGGGATATAGCACAATCGGCGACCTGTCCATTCGCACGGATCTGTGTTGAGGCTCGGCCGGGAGCCCGCGCCGAGAGATTCGGCGATCCAGGTGGTCCAGATGCGGGTGAAGCTCCGAGCAGCGGAGCGAGCGCATTGGACAACTGCGTGAGCGAGCAGCGGAACCGCTGGGGTCCCCGCGCGAAGCGCGGGAGGCAGTGGGCCGCATGGGCGCCGAAGATCCGGCGTGGGTCTATCCGGCCGAGCCTCCTCGACTCCTACTATTCATTGACGATGGCTGACTTCGACGTTGCGATCCTCGGCGGTGGCATGGGCGGGTATCCCGCAGCTATTCGAGCCTCCCAGCTAGGCCTCAAGGTTGCCCTGGTCGAATCCGACAAGCTCGGAGGCACCTGCCTACACATCGGGTGCATCCCGACCAAGGCGCTGCTGGAATCGTCGGAGCTGTACCACCGGGTGGCGGTCCGCGGGCAGGAGTTCGGCATCGCCGCGGAGAGCGTCGCGTTCGACTACCCGCGCATAGCCGCCCGGCGCGACGCCGTCGTGCTCCAGCTGTACAAGGGCGTGCAGTACCTGATGAAGAAGAACAAGGTCGAGGTCATCGCCGGCAACGGGCGCCTGCGCGACCGCGGCACCATCGAGGTCGGCGCTCAGCAGATCAAAGCCAAGAACCTGGTCGTCGCCACGGGCTCGACGGTGAAGTCGCTGCCTGGCATCGAGTTCGACGGCCAGTACATCGTCTCGTCCGACCACCTGACGCTTTCGGACAAGGTCCCTGAGTCGATCTGCATCATCGGAGCGGGCGCGGTAGGCGTGGAGTTCGCGACGCTGTACAACCAGCTCGGCGTCAAGGTCACGCTGCTCGAGGCGCTCGACAGGCTGGTGCCGCTCGAGGACGAGGACGTGTCCAAAGAGATGCTCAGCGCTTTCAAGAAGGCCGGCATCGACTGCCGCGTCGGCGTGAAGGTGAAGGGCGCCAAGAAGGCCCGCGACGGGGTGAGCGTCGACACCGAGCAGGGTGAGGTGTGGGCTCGCCAGCTGCTGGTCGCCGTCGGACGCGCCCCGCGGTCGAAGGAGATCGGGCTCGAGCAGGTCGGCGTGACGACGCATCCAAACGGATTCATCAAGGTGGACGAGTGGATGCGCACCTCGGCCGAGGGCATCCACGCGATCGGCGACGTGGTCGGCGGGTACCTGCTCGCGCACGCCGCGTCGCACGAGGGGATGACCGCGGCCGAGGACATTGCGGGCCAGCGCGTGGCGCCGATGGACCAGACGCTGGTAACACGCTGCACGTACTCGCACCCGCAGATCGCGTCAGTGGGCCTCACCGAGAAGCAGGCGCGCGACGCGGGCCGCGAGGTGAAGGTCGGCAAGTTTCCCTTCACCGCCCTGGGTCGCGCGATCATCCACGGCGAGACAGCGGGCTTCGTGAAGATGGTCGCGGACGCGAAGAGCGGAACGCTCATCGGCGCACACGTCGTCGGGGCGAGCGCCACAGAGCTCATCGCCGAGCCCGCGCTCACGCAGCTGTTCCAGGGCGACGCGTGGGAGCTCGGTCGGAACATTCATCCCCACCCGACCCTGAGTGAGGCGGTGATGGAGGCGGCGCTCGCTGTGGACGGGCACGCCATCCACATCTAGCTCGGCGATGGCGCAGACCGTAAAGACAAAGGGCTCCGAGTTCGCGCCCGACTGGCGTTTCCAGGAGCCGGTCGACTGGCGCGACACCGACATCGACGAGGCCACGCTCAAGCAGTGGTTCAACTACATGCTGCTCGGCAGACACATCGACTACCGGTTCCAGGTGCTGAACCGCCAGGGACGCGCGCCGTTCATCATCTCGTGCGCCGGCCACGAGGCCGCGCAGATCGGAGTCAGCTGGCCGCTGAAGCCGAAGTACGACTGGCTCGCCCCTTACTACCGCGACGTCGTGCTCTGCATGCGCATGGGCATGACGCCGCTCGACCTGATGCTGGCGGTACTGGCCAAGCCCGCAGACCCTGCATCGGGCGGCAAGCAGACTCCCGGCCACTTCTCCGACTCGCGGCTGAACATCACGTCGGGCGGATCGCCGGTGGCGGCGCAGATGGTGCGAGGGGCCGGCGTTGCGTACGCGCTGAAGATGGACGGCACCGACAAGGTCCTCATGACCTGCTACGGCGAAGGCGCGGGATCCGAGGGCGACGCGCACGAGGCGTTCAACTTCGCGTCGATCTACAAGCTGCCCGAGGTCTTCGTATGCGAGAACAACGGGTTCGCGATCTCGACTCCAATGCGCAAGGAGTACGCGATCGAGCACGTCGCCCAGCGCGCGTCCGGCTACGGTTTCCCTGGCGTGACCGTGGACGGCCGCGACCCGGTCACCTGCTACCACGTCGCCAAGGAGGCGGTCGCCCGGGCGCGCGCAGGCCACGGGCCGACACTCATCGAGTGCCTCGTCGACCGCCTGGGCGCGCACTCGTCCGAGGACGACCAGCGCCGGTACCGGACGCAGGAGGAGATCGACCAGCTTGCCCAGAACGACTGCCTCGAGCGCGTCAAGAAGCGGTTGCTCGAGGAGGGCATCCTCACCGCCAAAGAGGTCGCCGAGTACGAGGAGCGCGTCAAGGACGAGGTGACCAGGGCGACGAAGGAAGGCATCGAGTCGCCCGACGCTCCGGCCGAGAACGCCTACACGAATGTCTACGGGATCGAAGTGCCGAAGGCGATCGAGCCCGCGGCCGGCGTGGAAGTCGAAGAGATGAACATGGTCTCGGCACTGCGTTCCTGCCTCACCGAGGAGATGGAGCGCGACGAGCGGGTGATGATTCTCGGCCAGGACGTCGGGGCGAAGGGCGGTGTATTCCTTGTCACCGACGGCCTTTACAAAAAGTTCGGCGAAGCCCGCGTCATCGATACGCCGCTGGCGGAGTCCTCGATCGCCGGCGTGGCGCTCGGCCTCGCAGTCGCCGGCAAGAGGCCGGTGGCGGAGATGCAGTTCACCGACTTCGCGCACTACGCGTTCAACTCGATCGTCAACGAGGCCGCGAAGTACCGCTACCGGACCGACGGCGACTGGTCGGTGCCGATGGTCGTGCGCGCCCCGATGGGAGGTCACGCGCATGGCGCCCTCTACCACTCGCAGTCGATCGAGGCGCGCTTCGCGACACCGGGCTTGAAGATTGTCATCCCCTCGGGTCCATATGAGGCGAAGGGCCTTTTGCTGGCCGCGATCCGCGACCCGGACCCGGTGCTCTTCTTCGAGCACAAACGGCTCTACCGCATGTTCAAGGAGAAGGTGCCCCTCGGTGAGTACCTCATTCCCCTGCAGAAGGCTCGCATCGCGCGTGAGGGCTCTGACATCTCCGTCTTCTGCTACGGCCTGATGGTCCAGTACGCGCAGGAGGCCGCGAAGGCGCTTGCAGAGAGCGGCGTCAGCGTCGAAATCGTCGACCTGCGCACCGTCTACCCGCTGGACAAGGAGGCCATCATCGTGTCGGCGCGGAAGACCGGCAAGTGCCTCGTCCTTTACGAGGACAACTTCAGCGTCGCGATCGGGTCTGAGGTCGCCGCGCTGATCGCCGACGAGGGATGGCGCTGGCTCGACGCGCCGGTGAAGCGGCTGGGCGGGCTCGATGTGCCCTCCATGCCTTACGCGCCCGCGATGGAGGAGGCGTTCATGCCGACCCCGGCCAAGATCACGAGCGCTTTGAAAGAGCTGGCGGCGTACTGAGATGGCGACCACCACTCGTGTCGTGATGCCGCAGCTCGGAGAGTCGGTGCACGAAGGCACGATCTCCAAGTGGCTGGTCAAGCCCGGCGACAAGGTCGTCGAGTTCGAGCCGATGCTGGAGGTCGACACAGACAAGGTGAGCGCCGAGGTGCCGGCGCCGGTCACCGGCATCCTCAAGGAGATCCTGGCCAAGGAAGGCCAGACCGTCCAGGCCGGAGCCGAGATCGCGGTGGTGGAACTGAGCGACGGGAAAGTGTCGGCCACGCCAGAGGCCCCTGCCCCAGCCGCGAAAGTGGACGTCCCCTCTCCCGCGAAAGTGGGAGAGGGCCAGGGTGAGGGCCGGCCAACGGAGCCTTCGCGCACGACGGAGCCAGCGCCGGTCCCAGTCCTGGAGACGGGCGAGCATCGCTACTCCCCCGCTGTCCAGATGGTCGCGGACGAGCTGAAGGTCGACCTGTCCGGTATCCATGGGACCGGACTGGGCGGACGCGTGACCAAGAAGGACGTGCAGGAGTTCGCGGCCAAGCCCAAGCAGGCCCTCACAGCCGCTGCCGCACCGGCTGCGAAGGCCACGCCCGCTGAGGGCGACGAGGTCGTCCAGCTCACACGCGTGCGCCGGCTGATCGCCGAGAACATGGTCCGCTCCAAGACCACGATCCCCCACGCGTGGCAGACGCAGGAAGCCGACATGTCCGGCGTGGTCGCGAACCGGAGCGCCAACAAGGCGGCCTTCCAGAAGCAGGAGGGCTTCTCACTGACCTACTTGCCGTACGTGATGGCTGCCGCGATCAGCGCGCTGCGCGAGCACCCGCACGTCAACGCGACCTTCAACGAGACCGAGCTGATCGTCCACCGCGACATCAACCTCGGCATCTCGGTTGGCCTCGAGGACACCCTGGTGGTGCCGGTCGTGCGCAAAGCCGACAGCCTCTCCATCGCGGGCCTGGCGCGCGCGGTCAACGACCTCGCAGGGCGCGCGCGCAGCAAGCAGCTGAAGGCCGACGACCTTGCTGGTGGGACGTTCACGGTGAACAACTCCGGGACGTTCGGGACGCTGTTCAGCTACTCGGTGATCAACCCGGGCCAGGCAGGGATCCTAACCATGGAGGCGATCGTCGAGCGGCCGGTGGCAGTCAACGGCATGATCGGCATCAAGCCGATGATGTACCTCTGCTTCTCGTTCGACCACCGCGTGCTCGACGGCCTGCAAGCGGCGCGGTTCCTCACGTCCTGCCGCAAGTGGCTCGAAACGGTGAGTCTGGAGACGCCCCTCTACTGACTAGCGCTCGATCGACAGGATCGACATGAAGAAGCTCGCGAACACCGTCTGCGTGCCAAGCGCCATCAGCACCACCGCGGGGATGACCTCGCGCATCGTGAGTGACGGGTCCAGGTTGCCGAAGCCCACCGCATGCCAGCTGATGACCGCCGCGATCAGGCCGATCACGCCGGCCAGCGCCATCAATGCGCCGACACCGAGCCCGACCTCAAGCGTGATGTAGTCGAACAGCCGCAGCAGCATCGGGTGCGGCGGGTGAAATCCCTCGCGAATGGCGAAGATCTTCGTGAAGACCGCGAACAGCACGAGCTGGTAGCCGAGAAGGCACAGGAATCCCGCGACCAGCAGCGTGTGTATGTCGAGCCGCACGCCGAAGACGTGCAGCGGCCCGGCGATGAGGAGCGCCGACAGCCCAGCGCCGACCACCAGCAGCACGAGACCCGGATATAGAAACAACCAGCGCGGGCTGAACAGCAACATGAAGCGCAGATGGCGCCACCCGTCGCGCCACGTGCGGAGGTGCGGTCGCCGCGAGCGGCCGTCGGGGTGCAGCACGACCGGCACCTCGCTCATGCGCATGCCCTTCAGGGAAGCCTTCACCACCATCTCGCTTGCGAACTCCATGCCGGTCGCGCGCAACTGCATGCGCTCGAAAGCATCCTTGCGAAAGGCGCGCAGCCCGCAATGCGTGTCGCCGACGCGCGCGTGGAAGAACGTGCGCGTGATCCTGCTCAGCACCGGGTTGCCCAGCCAGCGATGCAGCCATGGCATCGCCCCTGGCTCGATGCCTCCCGCGAAGCGGTTGCCGACAACAAGGTCATCACCAGCGCGAAGGCGTTCGATGAAAGGCCCGATCTCGCCGAAGTCGTAGCTGTCGTCGGCGTCGCCCATGACGACGAATTCGCCATTCGCCGCCTCGATGCCGCCGATGAGCGCCGCGCCGTAGCCCTTACGCGCCACATCGACGACGCGCGCACCCAGCTCTCGTGCGATGACCGCCGAACCGTCGGTGCTGCCGTTGTCGGCGACGATCACCTCGGCAGAGACCCCAAGCTTCTCGGCCGCACGCTGCGCTTTCTGGATGCAGCGAGCGATGGTTTCGGCCTCGTTGAGGCAGGGCATGACGATCGAGACTTCGAGGGCGGCGCGCGTGCCGCCGTGCTGAGCTTGGGCTCCTCGCGGGGCGACCTTCATCTTCCGGTTCAGCCTAACGGCCCGGGTCGCAAATCCCGCCGGAACAAAACAAACGAGGTGGAGCCTCAGGCCGGGTTCATCCCGGCCGTCACCATGCGTGCCACCTTCCAGGCGCAGCCCAGACGTGGCGTGTGGGAGGAGGGGGTCCCGCGGGGGAGGACAGCCGTCCTCACCCGCGAAAAAGAAGTGACCCCGACGGATCGCCTCTCGGGAACTGGCACCTGCCTTGCGGCCTGTTCCTGTTCCCTCGAACGTTTCCCTCGGGGCCAACGCAAACTCTATGACCCACCGGATCGGGACGCAAGATCCGAAAGTCAGTTCGCCGCCAACCCACTGCAAGTAGCCATCGCCAAGCTACCCTGAGGCGACCAGAGATGGTGAGGTACGAGCAGGCGCGGGAGATCATCGAGGCCGCGCACGTCAGGGCCGGCCACCTGAAGATCCGCGTCTCACCAGTTCGACCCGTTTGGCGCCAAGCCCGCGGCTGATGGCGAAAGCAAGGGCCTGTTTGGCGCCAAACGTGGCAACTAGCCCAGCGCGATCCGCCTGATCGGTTCGTGCACCGCGCCGTTCTTGTTCAGGTGGCTCCAGTAGAGGATCAGCTCGTCCGCGCGCCAGGGCGCGAGCATCGGGATGGCCGGCAGGTCCGGCGGGCGCGCGCCATCACGCAAGCGTGCTCGGGCCAGGGTGAGGTGAGGTTGAAACGCGCGCGCTTCGGGAGCAAGGCCCGCGGCTCGGCACTCGGCCTCCACCCGGGCCGCCAGTGCGGCCAGATCCTCGGCACCTGACTTCAACCCCAGCCAGACCACGCGGGCCAACCGGCTGCGCTTGAACGTGCCGGCCTCGCCAAGCGCCAGCTGAATCGACGGGCCCGCCGCGCCGTTGAGGCGGCCGGCGATTCCCTCCACGACGGCGCGATCCACGGTGCCGACGAAACGCACGAAGAACGCCCGGATCGTTACTTGATCCGCTTCTTCCAGTGCTCGCTCACCCAGGTACTGGCTGGGCTTGGACGCCAGCCGAAATGTGCGGTCACAGAGTCGAGGCCATCGGCGATGTTGGCCAGCTGCGCGCTCGCGATCTCGTCAGCCGTCGCGATCGGGTCTTTCTGGACCAGCTCCATGAACGCCGCGCCCGGAGTCAGCAGCGCAGGCGGCAGGTGCAGCTTGGGCTTCTTGATGCCACGTGCATGGAGAAACCAGTCGTAGATCGTCTCCGACGTCACGACCTCCGGTCCGCCGAGCTCGATGATCTTGCCCAGCAGGTCGGGCTTGCCTATAGCCTCCACCACGCAGCGCGCCGCGTCCTCGCGCAGGATCGGCTGCATCTGCGTCTTGCCGTCCCCGGGGATGATCACGAAGGGCCCGAACGCCGCCGTCCGCTGGAAGAAGTCGAGGACGCCGCCGTCCTCGGCCAGCACCAGCGAGAAGCGCAGGATCGCGCCGGGAACTCCGCTCTTGGCCAGCTCCTGCTCGCCCATCCAGCGCGAGGTCAGATACTTGTATTTCTGGTCGAGGCGCGCGCCGATGGCGCTGACGAGGATCACCGACTTCGCGCCGGTGGCCTTCGCCACCTGACCCAGGATGCGCGGTCCGTCGGCGTTCACCTCGAACATCGACTGGGGCTTGTTGCGCCGCACCGCGACCAGGCTGACGATGTGCTCGACGCCCTGGCACGCCTGGTTCAGCGCCGCCGGGTTGAGCGCGTCGCCGGTCATGACCTGGGCGCCACGAACCTTGTAGGCGGCAGCCTTCATCGGGTTCCGCACGAGCACGCGGAGCTGGTGACCGGCGTCGAGGATCTTGTGCGTGACCGCACGCCCGAAGAAGCCGGTCGACCCCAGCAGCAGGACTCTGGCCACGACCGCAAATCCTAGCGGCCATACTCAGGATCGATGTCTGGTGAGCAGGCCGCCGGGCTCGGCATGGGGCTGTTCGCGTGCCTGCTCGGGGCCGGCGGCATATTCGCCGCGATCCGGCGGCGCGGGCGCCGGGCTGAGATCGCGGCGACCTACGGATCGACCGGAGGGATCGTCTTCACGGTCGTGCAGGCAGGCTGCTCGGGTGTGCTCCTAGCCGGCGGCCTCGGGCTCGTCGTCGTGGCTCTGATCCTGAAGGGCTGAGCGGTTCGACGCGAGACCCCAGAACTCGAAGATCACCTTCAGCGCCGCGAGGGTGGTGATGTTGCCGTTGTCGAAGGGAGGCGACAGCTCGACCAGGTCTCGAACGACACGTGAACCTCGGTGCCCGCGAGCTTGTCCTGGACGCGCTTCAGCGCTGCCTCTGGGTTTGACGCCAGCTCACGAGCGCCGACGAGCGTGACGCCCTTGTCGCGGATGAAGTCGAGCTCCTCGGGGTCGTAGTCGCGGCCGCCGACGATGACCACTCGATCCGGCGCGATGCCGGATACGTCGAGCGCGCGTCGCAGCGCGCATCCGCAGGTCCAACGGCCGCCGCGCGAGAAGTCGCACAGGTCGGGATGCGCGTCGACCCACAGGATCCTCACGTCCGGATGCCGCCGCGCCTGTGCGGCAAGCGTCGCGATCGCGGTGCAGTGATCGCCGCCGAGGACAGTCAACACCGAGTCCGCCGGCACCTCGGCCAGGCGATCCGCCACATGGGACCAGCCCGTCTCGATGTCCGAGCCCGCGGTGAGGTCGCCGATATCGTGCACACCGAGTCCGGTGAGCAGGTGACCCTCCTCCGTGACAGGGGGCATGACCGCCGACAGCCAGCGGATGCGCTGCGGCGCCTGGGCGGCACCTTTCCGGTACACGGCCGAACCGTCGTATGGGATTCCCACCAGGGTCACCGGCGCACCTTCGGGCGCCCCAGAAAGCCCTCCCCATGGCTTCAGCCCGGTGACGTCTATCAACTAACTAATCAGGTTCGTACTTCGGAAGCGATTTCTTCACCGGACGGTCCTCGCGGTAGCCGAGCGCGTACTCGGCCTGAAGGATCGTGTGCACCTCGCGAGTGCCCTCGTAGATGATCGGGGCGCGCGAGTTGCGGAGGTAGCGCTCGACCGGGTATTCCGCCGAGTAGCCGTACGCGCCGTGGATCTCGACTGCGTCATTGGCCGCGTTGAAGGCCGCGTCGGCGGCGTACTGCTTGCACATCGAAACCTCGCGTGTGTGCCGCAGCCCGTTGTTCTTCATCCACGCGACCTTGTAGTACAGGAGCTTGCAGATCTCGTAGTCGCGCGACATGCGCGCGATCATCTGCTGCACGAGCTGGTAGCGCCCGATCTCCTGGCCGAACGTCTTGCGCTCGTGCGCGTACTTCACCGAAGCGTCGAGGCATGCGCGAACGGTGCCGGTGGCGCCGGCGCCGATGGTGTAGCGCCCGTTGTCGAGGCAGCTCATCGCGACCTTGAAGCCGTCGCCCTCGTCGCCGATGCGATCCGCCTCATCCACCTCGAGGTCGCTCATGAAGATCGAGCCGACATCGCCTGCGTGGATTCCGAGGCGGTCCTCGATGGGCTCGGTGCGCAACGCCTTGCCTGAAGCTGCGCGATCGACCATGAACGCCGAGACGCCGTGGGCGCCCGCCTTCGGATCGGTCTTGGCGAAGATGAGCATGAAGTTCGCGGTGTCCGCGTCCGACACCCAGACCTTCTGACCGTTGAGCAGGTAGCTGCCGCCACTGCGCTTCGCCGTGGCTTGCATCGAAGCCACGTCCGAGCCGGCGTTCGGCTCGGTCAGCCCGAAGCACGCCAGCTTCTCGCCACGCGCCATCGGCGCGAGCCAGCGCTGCTTCTGCTCCTCAGTGCCCCACGTGTAGATGCCGCAGCCGACCAGGCCGACATGCACCGACAGCACCGTGCGATAGACCGTGTCGACGTACTCGAGCTCCTCGCAGACCAGCCCCAGCGACAGGTAGTCCAGGCCGTGTCCGCCGTACCGCTGCGGGAAGCACACGCCTGGCAGGCCTATCGACGCAAGCTTGGCGAAGATCTCCGGGTCGTGGCGAACCGCGCGGTCGTCGGCCGCGATGCGGGGTGCGAATTCGCGGCTGCAGAAGTCGCGCACCGTCTTCACAAGCTGCTCCTGGTCAGGAGTCAGCTCCAGGTCCAGCATCGCTGCGTAACTTACTTCGTCGGCGACGGTCTGGGTGCGCAGCCGGGTGAAGGGCTCGGACTCGCCTTCGGGGTCACCTTGGGTGTCGGCGTCCTGGAAGGACTCGGGCTCGGCGTCGGACATGGCGGCGCCGGGCTCGGAGTCGGAGCCGGATGCAGGTCGTTCGGCCCGACGTGTCCGATCAGGGGCAGGTGCTGGCCGATACCGAGGATGATCGGAACTGCACGCGAGCTGTGCAGCTGCGGCTCGAGGAAGTTCGTGTAGATCTGCTGCAGCTGCTTGATGCCGTTGATGCTCTGGATGTTCGCGCCGCTCGAGGATTCGGCTGCCTTTTTCAGGGCCGCGAGGTCGTCCTTGGAGACGAGCGCCGACGTGATCGGGTTGGAGAGGATCGTCGATTCGAGCTGATTGACCTGGTCCAGCGTGAGGGTGGCCTTGTTGACCGTCGGCACGAACGCGTTGTCGAGCGTCACCAGGGCCGAGATTCCGAGGTAAATCACCACGAGCATCACGACCACGTGGATGAAGACTCCGAGCAGGCCGTCTATGCCGCGGATCGACTCCATGCGGTGGAACGCTCCCCCGATCGCGCCTCCGACCGCGCCCAGGATCACTGCCGCGATCAGGGCGACGAAGATGCTGATCACAG
>WNEY01001146.1_pt1 | contig 18281 bp, 18 predicted proteins | sample 5400531 | NCBI WGS metagenome assembly WNEY01 (sample SAMN13153338, study PRJNA577476) | soil metagenome | isolation source: 200 cm saprolite under Douglas fir tree site 1 | place: USA:California | collected 2015-04-18
CGAAAGGTCTCCGGCGCGGCGGAAGTGTCGGCGGTCTCGGTCTATTGGGCGCACCGCGCGAAATGATCTTCGACTCAAATCCAGGAGCCAACAAACATGCCTGTCGTCACGCTCGCGCAAGCTTCCACCATCGTCGATGCCGCGCTCAAGAAGGGCCGCGACACCAACTGCGCGCCGCTCACCGTCGCCGTGCTCGATGCCGGCGGCCATCTGGTCGCGTTCAAGCGCGAGGACAAGTCGGGGCTGCTGCGCTTCGATATCGCCTACGGCAAGGCCTGGGGCGCGCTCGGCATGGGCTTCGGCTCGCGCACGCTGGCGGCGCGCGCGGGGAAGACGCCGCAATTCTTCACCATGCTGGCGGCCGCCAGCGCCGGCCGCATGGTCACCAATCCCGGCGGCGTCCTGATCCGCGACGCCGGCGGCGAAGTGATCGGCGCGGTCGGCATTTCCGGCGACACCTCCGACAAGGACGAAGCCTGCGCCATCGCCGGCATCGAGGCGACCGGCCTCAAGGCCGACCCCGGCCAGGACTGAGCGCGCCGCTGGCGCGCGGCCTCGACGCGGCTCCTGTGCTAGCGCATATTGTTTGACGACCGGCGCCAGCCGGTCAGGATTTTTTGCGACCAAAGCGAAGCAAGCGTCGAGTCGGGAGGGAGCATGGGAACGGCAAATTTCGGCATCGCCGGGTTGGATTGGCAGCAGCGCGTCAATTGGGACCGGTTGAGGAAGTACCGGACCGAGCGCGCGCGCGAGATGATGAAGAAGCACCGCCTCGGCGCCATGCTGTGCATGTACGACGAGAACGTGCGCTACCTCACCGGCACGCTGACGCCGGGCTGGAACCGGCTCAAGCCGGGATTGCGCTATGCGCTGCTGTGCGGCGACGGCGCGCCGGTGCTGTTCGAGCAGGGCGATCTCGGCTTCCAGGTCGAGCGCCACTCGCCGTGGATCCCGAAGGAGAACATCCGCTACTCCTACGCCTGGATCAAGGGCGCGGCCGGACCGGCCTCGCAGCAGCAGGTGAAGAAGTTCACCGACGCCATCCTCTACGAGATGAAGCGCCACGGCGTCGCCGGCCAGAAGCTCGGCGTCGACTTCATCGACATCAACATGATCAACATCTTCAAGGAGAAGAAGATCAACTGGGTCGACGGCATGACGCCGATGATGGACGCGCGCGCGGTCAAGAACCAGGACGAGCAGGAATGCATGCGCATCGTCGGCGCCATCGGCGACGCCACCCACTGGGAGTGCATGAAGTTCCTGCGCCCCGGCATCACCGAGAACCAGGTGACCGCCCATCTCATGAAATACCTCTACAGCATTCCCGGCATGGAGGACGTGGAGGACGTGATCGTCTCCTCCGGCCCCAACACCTGGCCGAACTGGCGCAATTTCTCCGACCGCATCATCCAGCCCGGCGACATCGTGTTCATGGATTTGGCCGCGCTCACCTGGAACGGCTACAAGTCCTGCTATTACCGCACCTATTGCGTCGGCAAGGAGCCGACCAAGGAGCAGAAGGACACCTACGCGACCGCGCTCGAATGGCTCTACGATTCGATCCACGCGGTCAAAGCCGGCACCACCACGCGCGAGATCGCGAAGAAATGGCCGTCGGCGAAGGAGGCCTGGGGCTACAAGGAGGAGGACCAGGCGGCGGCCAACCTCTGGGGCCACGGGCTCGGCCTCGCGCAATACGATCCGCCGGTGATCTCGCGCATCTGGTCGCTCGATCATCCGGTCGAGATCAAGGCCGGCATGACCTTCGCGCTCGAGACCCAGCACGGCAAGCGCTTCCGCTACGGCGTGCGGATCGAGGAGATGCTGATCGTGCACGAGAAGGAGATCGAGATCGTCTCCAACTTCCCGGTCAAGCAGATCACCGTGGTCGATCCGATCCCGGGCTACGGCGATCACGTGAAGTAGTCCCGGCCTCGCCCGCCGCCTGATGCACTATGGCGCCGCGCACTCGGTGGGCTCCCCTCCCCTTGTGGGGAGGGGTTGGGGGTGGGGGTCGTGTGAGATGACGATTTTGTGCCTCAATCGAAGGGCCCCTCACCCCACCCCTCTCCCCGTAAGAACGGGGAGAGGGAGCAGACTGAGTTTGCCGCTAGCGGTGACCACATCTCACCGGAATGTTCTCTAGCGGCCACGCGTTAAGCATCACAATGGACCGATTCATCGTCCCGCTCGACTCGATCACCGCCGCCGACGCCGCGCGCGTCGGCCCGAAGGCGGCAAACCTCGCGGCGCTCGCGCGCGCCGCGCTGCCGACGCCGGGCGGCTTTTGCCTAGCCGCGGACGCCTATCGGGCGCAGCTTGCGGCGCTCGGCATCGAGGGGACGGTCCGCCGCTTCGCCGATGCGGACGTGATCGAGCAGCGGCGGCTGGCGGTCGAGATCAGGCTTTGTCTCTACGAGCAGCCGATTGCGCCGGGCATCCTCGAGCCGCTGCTCGCGGCCTGGCATCGGCAGCGCCGGGAGTGCGGCGGGCCGAGCGCCGTGCGCTCCTCCGCCCTGGTCGAGGACCGCAAGGGCGCGAATTTCGCCGGCCAGTTCGAGAGCTTTCTCGGCATCGACGAGGAGGCCGCGTTCCTCACGGCGCTGCGCGCCTGCTGGGCCGCGCTGTGGACCACCCAGGCGCGGCGCGCCATGGAGAACCACGGCCTTACGCCCGCGCACACCGCGATGGCCGTGCTGGTCCAGCCGCTCGTCGACGCGCGCGCCTCGGGCGGGGGCCTGAGCGAGACCGCCGAGGGGCGGATGCTGATCAGCGCGACCTGGGGGCTCGGCTCCGCCATCGCGCAAGGCGAGGTGGTGCCGGACCGGATCGTGCTCTCGCGGCAGGGCTTCCTGCGCACGATCGAGGCCGGGCGCAAGCATCACCGCGAGGCCTGCGGCCACGGCGCCGGCGCGATGCCGCAGCCGGTGCCCGGCGAGCTCGTCGCCGCCCCGTGCCTCGATGCCGCGCAGGCGGTCACGCTCGGGCGCCTGCTGCGCAAGGCGGAAGCGGTCATCGGCGGCCCGGTCGAGATCGAATGGGCGCTCGACCAGGCGGGCTTCAAGCTGCTGCAGGCGCGGCCGCTCACGGTCGAGCCGGTCGCGGTGCCGGACGAGATCTGGCGCAAGCATCCCGGGCTCAACGGCCACCCCGCCGGCGTCGGCTGGGGCGCCGGCCGCGCCGTCGTGGTGAGCTGCGAGTGCGAGCTCGCGCGGGTGGCGCCGGGCGACGTGCTCATCACGCGCGTCGCCGGCCCGGCGCTGAGCCAGGTGCTGCCGCGCGTCGCCGGGGTGGTGGCCGAGCTCGGCGGCTCGACCTCGCATCTCGCCTCGCTCGCGCGCGAGCGCGGCATCCCCATGGTGCTGGGGGTGCTCGACGCCACCCGCCGCATCCCGGACGGCTCGCAGGTCGCGGTCGACGGCGTCGCCGGCGTCGTGCGGTGGATCGACTGATGCGCCCGCGCGTCTTCGTCACCCAGCCGGTCGCGCGGAGCGCGCTCGACCGCCTGCGCAAGGTCGCGGCCGTCACGGTCAACCCGGACGCGAGCCGCATCATCGGGAGGAGGGCGCTGCTCGCCGCCGTGCGCCGCTGCGATATCCTGTTCTCGCTCCTTCACGACCGGATCGATCGCGAGGTGATCGCCGCCAATCCGACGCTGCGCGCGATCGCCTCGCAGTCGATCACGCCCGACAACATCGACGTCGCCGAGGCGACCCGGCGCCGGATCCCGGTCACGGTGGTGCCGCCGATCGTCGCGGAGGCGACCGCCGACGTCAATTTCGCCCTGATGCTGATGGTGGCGCGGCGGCTGGTCGAGGGCGACCGCCTCGTTCACAAGCGCCGCTTTCCCGGCTCGCAGTCGAGCCATCTCGCCGGGGCGGCGGTGTTCGGCAAGACCCTCGGCCTCGTCGGCGGCGGCGGCCGCATCGGCACCGCGGTCGCGCGCCGCGCCCGCGGCTTCGACATGCGCGTCCTCTACTGGTCGCCGCGCCGCAAGCCGGAGAGCCTGGAGCGGGAATTCGCGCTGACCTACGTGCCGCTCGACCGGCTGCTCGCGGAATCCGATTTCGTCTCGCTGCATTCGCCGCTCACGCCGCAGACCCGCCACCAGATCGGCAGGCGCGAGCTCGCGCTGATGAAGCCGACCGCGTTCCTGATCAATACCGCGCGCGGCGCGATCGTCGACGAGGCGGCGCTCGCGCGCGCGCTCGCGAAGCGGCAGATCGCCGGCGCCGGGCTCGACGTGTTCGAGCACGAGCCCGAGGTCGCGCCGGCGCTGCTTAAGATGCCCAACGTGGTCACCACCCCGCACCTCGGCAGCGCCGTGGTCGAGGTGCGCGAGCGGATGGCCAACATCGTGGCCGACAACATCCTTGCGCTCGTCGACGGCAGGCCGCCGCCGAATTGCATCAACCCGGAGGTCCTGCGAGGCTCGTGAACGCTCGCGGAGGTGATCTATGCGGCGCCCCCTGATCGCCGTCACCGACAGCCCGTTTCCCTCGCTCGCGCCGGCGCAGGCCGCGCTCGCGCGGATCGATCCCGAGCTGCGCCTGGCGAAGAGTGCCTCCGAGGACGACATTCTGGCGGTGGCGCGCGACGCCGACGCAATTCTGGTCACCTACGCCAGGCTGACCGGCGGGCTGCTGCGCCGGCTCACGCGCTGCAAGGCGATCGGCCGCTTCGGCCTCGGCGTCGACAACATCGACGTCAAGGCGGCGGCGGAGCTCGGCATCACCGTGACCTACGTGCCGGATTACTGCATGCACGAGGTGTCCGACCATGCGATGGCGCTGCTGCTTGCGCTGGCGCGCAAGATCCCGCTGTCGAACGCCCTGGTGCAGGCCGGCCGCTGGGACATGCCGGCGGTGGTGCCGATCCACCGCCTGACCGGACGCGTGCTCGGCCTCGTCGGGTTCGGCAATATCCCGCGCGCGCTCGCGCCCAAGGCCAAGGCGTTCGGCCTGCGCGTCGTCGCCCACGATCCCTACGTGTCGCCGCAGGCGCTGTCCGCCGCCGGCGTCGAGGGCCTGAGCTTCGACCGGCTGCTCGAGATATCGGATTTCGTGTCGATCCATGCGCCGCTCACGCCCGCGACGCGCGGCCTGTTCAACGCTGAGACGTTCGGCAAGATCAAGCCGGGGGCGCTCCTCGTCAACACCGCGCGCGGGCCGCTCATTGACGAGGACGCGCTTGTCGCGGCGCTCGATTCCGGCCGGCTCGGCGGCGCCGCGCTCGACGTGGTCGCGGTCGAGCCGCTGCCGAAGGACTCCAGGCTGATCGGCCGCGACAACGTCATCCTGACGCCGCACACCGCCTTCTATTCGGTCGAGGCGCTCAACGAGCTGCAGACCAAGTGCGCCGCCGACGTGGCGCGGGTCCTCAGCGGCGAGCCGCCGGTCTATCCAGTCAGATAACAGGGGACAGAGGACAGACGACGGACGACAGACAAGCACATTCATTTCTGTCCTCCGTCCTCTGTCCTCTGTCTTCTGCTATTCCGCGGTCCAGCCGCCGTCGAGGACGAGGGCCGAGCCGGTCATCAGCGAGGAGGCGTCGGAGGCGAGAAAGACGATGGCGCCGGTCAGTTCCTCGAGCTGGCCGAGGCGGCCGAGCTTGATCTTCGATAATACCTCGTCGCGGAACGCCTTGTTCTCGAAGAACGGCCGCGTCATCGGCGTCTCCAGGAAGGTCGGCCCCAGGCTGTTGACGCGGATCTTGTGGGGCGCGAGCTCGATCGCCATCGCCTTGGTGAAGCCCTCCATGGCGTGCTTGCTGGCGCAATAGACGCTGCGGCGCGCGGCGCCGACGTGGCCCATCTGCGAGGAGACGTTGACGATCGAGCCGGGGCGGTCGGCCTCGATCAGCCGGCGCGCCACCGCCTGCGCCGCGAAGAAAGCAGCGCGGACGTTGAGCCCCATGATCAGGTCGAAGTCGGCGACCGTGACCTCGGTCAGCGGAGCCGGGCGATTGGTGCCGGCATTGTTGATGAGCACGTCGAACGGCTCGGCGCCGGCGATCGCGCGGCGCACCGCATCGAGATCGGTCACGTCGAGGCGGAGCGCCTCGGCCTTGTCGCCGCGCGCGCGGATCGCCTGCGCCGCCGCCTCGACCTCGGACTGCGTGCGCGCGGCGAGCGTCACCTGCGCGCCCGCCTGCGCCAGCGCCGAGGCCGCGGCGAGCCCGATGCCGCGCCCGCCGCCGGTGACGAGCGCGCGCTTGCCGTCGAGGCGGAAGGAGGGCGTCTTGGCAAGATCGACCTGCGGGGGAGCGCTCATCACACGCCCCACGCTCGGTCTGCTCCCACCCCCGCGTGCGGGGTAGGAGCGGGGAGCGGGAAACAGAGCGCCGCTTTCACTCCGCCGCCTGCGCGTAACCGACGTTGCGGCCGCCGTAGCGGCGCACGCGCACGTTCGCCTGCTCGGCGTGGGCGTAGAAGCCCTCGAGAATGCACAGCCGCGAGCAATATTCCCCGACCAGCGTCGCGGCCTCGTCGGTGAGCACCTTCTGGTAGGTGCAGGTCTTGAGGAACTTGCCGACCCACAGGCCGCCGGTATAGCGCGCCGCCTTCCTGGTCGGCAGCGTATGGTTGGTTCCGATCACCTTGTCGCCGTAGGCGACGTTGGTGCGCGGCCCGAGGAACAGCGAGCCGTAGTTGCGCATGGTGGCGAGGAAGTAATCGGGGTCCTTGGTCATCACCTGCACGTGCTCGGAGGCGACGCGGTCGGCCTCGCGCGCCATCTCGTCGTAGCCGTCGCAGACGATGACCTCGCCGAAATCCGCCCACGCCTTGCCGGCGAGGTCGGCGCTGGGGAGGATTTTGAGCAATCGCTCGACCTCGGCCATGGTGTCGCGCGCGAGCTTCTCGGAGTTGGTGATCAGGATCGCCGGCGAGGTCGGGCCGTGCTCGGCCTGGCCGAGCAGATCGGTCGCGCAGATCTCGCCGTCGACGCTGTCGTCGGCGATGATCAGCGTCTCGGTCGGGCCGGCCAGCAGGTCGATGCCGACGCGGCCGAACAGCTGGCGCTTGGCTTCCGCCACGTAGGCGTTGCCGGGCCCGACGATCATGTCGACGGCGCCGATCGTCTCGGTGCCGAGCGCCATGGCGGCGACCGCTTGCACGCCGCCGAGCACGAAAATGTCGTCGGCGCCGCCGAAATGCATGGCGGCAACGATCGCGGGATGCGGCCCGCCCTTGAACGGCGGGGCGCAGGCGGCGATGCGCTTCACCCCGGCGACCCGCGCCGTGACGATCGACATGTGCGCGGAGGCGACCATGGGGTAGCGCCCGCCCGGCACGTAGCAGCCGATCGAGCTCACCGGGATGTGCCGGTGGCCGAGGACGACGCCGGGTAGGGTCTCGACCTCGAGGTCGCGCATCGTCTCCTTCTGCTTCTGCGCGAAATTGCGCACCTGCGCCTGCGCGAACTTGATGTCGTCGAGGTCGCGCTTGCCCACCTGCGCGATCGCGCGCTCGATCTCGGCCGCGGTCAGCTTGAACGACGGCGGCGACCAGTCGTCGAATTTCTGCGACAGCTCGCGCACCGCCGCGTCGCCGCGCCGCTCGATCTCGCCCAGGATCTGCTCGACGGTCGCGCGCACCTTGGCGTCGGCGGCCTTGATCGCGCTCGCGTCCATTCCGCGCTTGAGATAGCGGGCCATGCCGGCCTCCCTGTTCTCTCCTTTAGGTGGCCTTCGGTCTCGGCGTCACTTGATCGCCTGCGGATTGATCGGCGAGCCGGTGCCGCCGGTGATGATCAGCGGCGCCCCGCAGAAGAAGAATTCGTAGATGCCGTCGGCATCGCAATCATCGGCCAGCTCCTTGAGGTAGAAAATCTCGCCCATGCACAGGCCCATGGCCGGGATCACCACCCAGTGCCAGGGCTGGTTCGCCTCGGTGGTCTCGTTCGGCCGCACCTCGACGCCCCAGGTGTCCGAGCAGATCGCGGCGATCTGCTTGCCCTGGCACCAGTAGCAGTTCTCGAACTTGACGCCGGGCGCGTCGCCGCCGGCATAGCCGCCCCATTTCTTCTCCTCGAGGCAACGCTCCATCTGGCCGGTGCGAAGGATGACGAAATCGCCGCGCCGGATCTCGACGTTCTGATCCTTGGCGCATTTGTCGAGCTCGTCGTTGGAGATGCCTTCGCCGTCCTTGAGCCAGTCGACGCCGCGAAAGCGGGCGATGTCGAGCAGGACGCCGCGCCCGACCATCTTGTTCTTGGAATGCTCGATGCCGAGCACGTTGAGCCCCTTGGCGTCGATCAGCTTGGCGTCGTAGCCGTTATAGGCCTTGTCCTCGTAGAAGATGTGCCCGAGCGCGTCCCAGTGGGTGGCGCCCTGCACACACAGGTTGAGGGTGTCGTCGGCGTAGCGGATCTTGTTCCAGTCCTGCCGCCCGGCAATGGCGTCGGTGCCGGTGGCGAGCATCTGGTGGATCGGATTGAAGCGGCCGCCGAACAGGCCGGTCTGCGGGCCGTTGCCGTCGAGCGGGATGCCGAGCGCAAAGACCTTGCCGGTGCGGATCAGGCCCGCCGCCTTGACGATATCCTCCGGCGCGACGTGGTTGAGGGTGCCGACCTGGTCGTCCTTGCCCCAGCGGCCCCAGTTCTTGAGCTTCTCGGTCGCCTCGGCGATCGCCTGTCTGCCCACCTTGATGTCCATCGGCCGTTACCTCGTCACTGTCGATCGTCGCACGCGCCGGAACCGCCGTGCTTGAACGCGCCACCCGCGATGCTATCATGATAGCATGCGAGGGCGACATGGCTCAGCTGATTGTTCGCAACTTGGATGAGGCGGTCAAGCGCAAGCTGAAGCGACGCGCCGCCCGGCACAACCGCTCGATGGAGGAGGAAGTCCGCGACATTTTGCGCAACGCGGTGAAGGACGACGGCCGCGCTCGCAAGGGACTCGGCACGGCGATCGCCGAGCGCTTCAAGGGGATCGAGCTCGAAGAACCAATACCGGAGCTGAAGATCGAGCTTCGAATCCCGAAATTCGATTGATGATCATCCTCGATACCAATGTGCTTTCGGCGGCGATGGCTTCCGATGCCATCGTTGTCGCTTGGCTCGATCGTCAATCGTCATCATCAATGTGGACCACGGCCGTCACCGTCTTTGAGGTTCGCTCCGGCCTCATGGCCATGCCGACGGGACGGCGCCGAGCCGGGAGGGAGCTCGCGTTCGACAATATCATCGAAAACGATCTGGAAGGTCGTGTGCTGCCATTCGATCGCTCGGCTGCCGAGGAAGCGGCTCGGCTGATGGCGGATCGCCGCAGAATCGGCCGACCCGGCGAAACACGCGACACCATGATCGCCGGCATCGCGCTCGCGCAGCGCGCCACGCTTGCGACCCGCAACGTCCGGCATTTCGACGACCTCAATGTCCCGATCGTCGATCCCTGGCGCGGCTAGACCCGACCCAGCGCCCGCAGAATCTTGCCCGGCGTGAACGGCATGTCGGTGAGCGGCTTGGCGCCGAGCGGACGCAGCGCGTCGTTGATCGCGTTCATGATCGCGCCCGGCGCGCCGGCGGTGCCGGCTTCGCCCGCGCCCTTGGCGCCCAATTCGGAATCGGCGGTCGGCGTGGCCACGTGGCCGACCTCGATGTCCGGCATCTCGGCCGCCATCGGCACGAGATAATCCGCCATGTTGCCGTTGGTGAGCTGGCCGCGCTCGTCGTAGATGCAGTGCTCGAGCAGCGCGCCGCCGATGCCCTGCACCACGCCGCCGCGGATCTGCTCGTCGACCAGCTGCGGGTTGATCACGGTGCCGCAATCCTCGACGCACCAGTGCTTGAGCAGGCGGACGAAGCCGCTGTCGACGTCGACCTCGAGATAGCTCGCCTGGATGCCGTTGGTGAAGGCGAACGGCCAGGCGCGCGGCACGTAATGGCGCGTCGCCACCAGCTCGGCCTGGAAGCCGGGCGGCAGGGTGTCCGGCCGGAAATAGGCGATGCGCGCGAGCTCGTCGAGAGGAAGCCGCTCGGCGCCGCTGCCGCGATCGACCACGACGCCGTCGCGGATGTCGAGGTCCGCCGGCGTCGCCTGCAGGATCGAGGCGGCGCAGGCGAGCACGTTCGCGCGCAGCGCCTTGCCGGCCTGCCAGGCGGCTTCCCCGCCGATGCCGGCGGCGCGCGAGGCCCAGGTGCCGCCGCCGTAGGGGGTATGGTCGGTGTCGCCGGTGATCACGCGCACGCGCTCGATCGGCACGCCGAAGGCGGTGGCCGCGACCTGCGCGATCACCGCCTCGGCGCCCTGGCCCTGCTCGGTGACGCCGGTCTGGCAGATGATCGCGCCCTGCGCGTCGAGCTTGATGGTGACGCCGTCCTGCGCGGAGATTTTCGCGCCGCCGATGCCGTAGAAAGCGGCCGACGGATTGGTTACCTCGACGAAGCTCGCAAAGCCGATGCCGCGATGGATGCCTTGCGCGCGCAGCCGCTTCTGCTCGGCGCGCAGGCCGGCGTAGTTCATCATGGCGTCGAGATGGGCGAGCGATTCGTGGTGCGACAAGGCCTCGAACTTGATCCCGGACGGGCCGCTCGAGGGATGCGCGTCGTCCGGGATCAGGTTGCGGCGCCGGATTTCCAGCGGGTCCATGCCGATCGCCGCCGCCGCGAGCTCGAGGAGGCCTTCGGTCACCGCGGTCGCGATCGGATGGCCGACCGCGCGGTATTGGCACATGACGTTCTTGTTCTGGAACACGACGCGGGCGCGGGCGCGGTAGTTCGGGCAGGTATAGGGTGCGCCGACGAGGTTGACGATCTGGTTCGCCTCGATCCCCGACGTGCGCGGATAGACCGAATAGGGACCGATGCCGGTGAGGTCGTCGATCTCCCAGGCGGTGATCGCGCCGTCGCGCTTGACGCCGATCCTTCCCTTCACGCGGTGGTCGCGGGCGTGGATGTCGGTGACGAAGCTCTCGATGCGGTCGGCGACGAACTTGACCGGGCGCTTGATGAGCTTGGCGAGCGCGGCCGTCGCCATCTCGTCGGCGTAGGTGTGCACCTTGATGCCGAACGAGCCGCCGACGTCCTTGGTGACGACGCGCACCTGATGCTCGGCGAGCCCGAGGTGCTTGGCGAACAGGTTCTGCATCATGTGCGGGGCCTGCGTGCCCTGATAGACGGTGAGCCGCTCCTCGCCCGCGTTCCAGTCGGCGACGATGGCGCGCGGCTCGTTGGTGACGCCGGTGTGGCGGCCGAACACGAAGGTGGTTTCTACGACCGCATCGGCCTGCTTGAAGCCTTGCTCCGGGTCGCCGGCCGCGAGCACGCGCTCGAAGGTGAGATTGTCGCCGAGCTCGGCATGAATCACCGGCGTAGCGGGATCGAGCGCGGTCTCGGGGTCGGTGACCGCCGGCAGCTCCTCGTATCCGACCTCGACCAGCTCGCAGGCGTCCTCGGCTTCGGCGCGGCTGCGCGCGACCACGGCGCAGACCGCCTCGCCCTGCCAGCGGGCGCGCTCGATCGCGATCGCGTGCTGCGGCGCCGACTTGATGCCCTTGAGATGGGTGAGCACGCCGACCCAGGGCGTGATCACCTGCGCGAGCTCGGCGCCGGTGACCACGGCGACGACGCCGGGCGCCTGCTTCGCCGCGGCGATGTCGATCGACGCGATGCGGGCATGGGCGTGCGGCGAGCGCACGAAGGCGACATGCACCATGCGCGGCAGCGTCAGGTCGCTCACGAACTGGGCGCGGCCTTGGGCGAGACGCGCGATGTTCGGCCGCGGCACCGAGCGGCCGATGTAGGAATTCGGCCGGTCGAGCGCCGAGAGGGTCGGTGGGGCGTCGTCGGTGCTTTTCATGCTGTCTTGTCCGCTGTCGTTCCGGGACGGCCCGAAGGGCCGGGCCCGGAATCCGTGCTCCCGGTCCCGCGATTATGGATTCCGGGCTCGCGGGTTTCGCCCGCGCCCCGGAATGACGAAGAGTGGCGCGCCGTCGCCACCGCCTCCACCGCGTCGACGATGGCCTGATAGCCGGTGCACCGGCAGTAATTGCCGGAGAGGTGCGTCCGGATCGCTTCGCGGCTCGGAATGCCGCCGCGCTTCAACAATTCCTGCGCCGTGAGCAGCATGCCCGGAGTGCAGTAGCCGCACTGCAGCGCGTTGCGCTCGATGAAGGCCCGCTGCAGATCGGCGATCTCGCCGCTGTCGGTGACGCCTTCGATGGTATCGACGCTCGCGCCCGCGCACTGCACCGCCAGCATCAGGCAGCCGCGCACCACCACGCCGTCGACGCGCACGGTGCAGGCCCCGCAAACGCCGTGCTCGCAGCCGACATGGCTGCCGGTCAGCCCGAGGTCCTCGCGCAGGAAGTCGACCAGGGTCTTGCGCGCATCGACGCGCTCGCGCACCTCCTCGCCGTTCACGGTGACGGCGATGTCGTGGAAACGCTCGCTCATGGCGCGCTCCCGGCAATGACCAAATGGCGAGTCATGGCCCCATGTCCGCGAGTTGCCTTGCCACCCGCCGCAGCAGCACGCCGGCGAGATGGGTCTTCACCGCGCCCGAGGCCTGCACGTCGTCGGGCGGCGCCAAATCCGCGCGCAGCGCGCCGACCGCGGCATCCATGTCGCCGCCGGCCAATGCCCGCTCGGCATGGCGCGCGCGCACCGGGGTCGCGCCGACGCCGAAAAAAGCCAGGCACACGTCGTCGAGGCGCTTGCCGTTTGCCCGCGCGCAGGCCGCAAGTCCCACCATCGCGTAGTCGCCGTGGCGGCGGGCAAGCTCGGCGAAGCCGACGCGGGTGTCGGCGCGCGCCGCGGGGATCCGGATCGCGGTGAGAACGTCGCGCGGCGTCAGCGCGGTCTCGAACAGGTCCTTGAAGAAATCGTCCGCCTTGACCGTGCGCCGGCCCTGCGGCCCGGCAATGTCGACCTCGCCACCGAGCGCCAGGAGGCATGCCGGCAGCTCGGCGGCGGGATCGGCAAAGGCGATCGAGCCGCCGACCGTGCCGCGGTTGCGGATCGCGGGATGGCCGATATGGGGCAGGGCCAGGCCGACGAGCGGGGCGTGGCGCGCGATCACGGGGGAGCGCTCGGCCTGCGCGTGGCGCACCAGCGCCCCGATCTCGACATGCCCGTTCGTCAACGCGATGCCGTCGAGCCCGTCGAGCCCGTTGAGGTCGATGAGCAAGGCGGGCCGGCTCAGCCGCATGTTGAGCGTGGCGATCAGGCTCTGTCCGCCGGCGATCAGCCGCGCCTCCTCGCCCGCCAGCAATTCGATCGCGTGCGCGAGCGAGCGAGCCTTGGCATAGGCGAACGGTGCCGGCTTCAACCTTTCCTCCCCAGGCTTGCTTTATCCTCGTATTGTCGCCGCCGCGCCCGGGCCGTCAATCCTCGTCGGCCGCCGCGGACGAGTTTCATGCGGCGGCGCCGGGCCGGCCGGCGATGGCGCGCACGATGTCGATCGCCCGCCGCAGCAGCGTCTCCGACGCTTCGAGCGTGCGGAACGCCGCGTGCGAGGTGAGCGTCACGTTCTCCATCCGTGTGAGCGGATGGTCGGGGCGGAGCGGCTCGGCGTGAAACACGTCGAGCCCGGCGTGGCGGACATGGCCGCTCGCGAGCGCGCGAACGAGGGCTCCTTCATCGACCAGCGCCCCACGGGCGGTATTGACGAGGATCACGCCCGGTTTCATTTGCGCGATGCGCTCGGCCGAGACGAAGCCGCGGGTCTCGTCGTTGAGGGCAAGGTGGAGCGTGATCACGTCGGCCTCGGCCAGCAACTCGTCGAGACCGACCAGGGGCAGGCCGGAGCGCGGCGAGCGGTTCCAGGCGATCACCCGCATCCCGATGCCGGCCGCGATGCGCGCGACCTCGCGGCCGATGCCGCCGAGCCCGATCAGCCCGAGGGTCTTGCCCTGGAGCTGCATGCTTTCCACCGGCTCCCACACGCCGGCGCGCACCGCGCGGTCCATGCGCGCGAGCTCGCGGCCGCAGGCGAATATCAGCGCCATGGCGTGCTCGGCGACCGCGGTATCGCCGTAGCCCTTGATGGTGTGCACCTCGATGCCGAGGCCGTTGAGGGCGGCCACGTCCATGTAGCTCGAGGCGCCGGTGCCGAGGAAGACGACGTGCTTGAGCCCGCGGCAGCCGGCCATGAGCTCGGTCGGCAGGTAGGAATGATCGTCGAGGCAGACGTCGTAGCCAGCGAGCAGGGCCGGCAGCTCGGCGGACCCAAACGAATCCGTGTTGACCGCGATCGGCGGGTCGTCGGGCCGTTGCACCCGCGCGAACACCGGCGCGAGCTGATTGTTGCAGTCGATGAAGATCGATTTCATCTGTTTCCTCGCCATTCCCGGGCATAGTAATACTGCAACGTCTGCAACGCATGGAGGCTCTGCATGCCGGGCGAGTTCGAGGGCAAGATCGTCGTCATCTCCGGGGGCAGCCGCGGCATCGGCCGCGGCATCGCGCTCGCATTCGCGCGCGCCGGCGCGCAGACGGTGCTGGCCTCCTCATCGGAGCCCAATCTCGCCGCCGCCGCCAAGACCGTCGGCGCGGAGGGACCGCAGCCGCTCACCGTCGCCGGCGATCTGCGCACGCTTGCCGGCTGCGAGCAGCTGTTCCAGCGCGTTCGCGAGCGGTTCCAGCGCTGCGATGTGCTCGTCAACAATGCCGGCGCGACCCGGGCCGGCAATTTCGCGGAGCTGCCGGACGAGGTCTGGCTCGACGGGTTCGCCCTGAAGTTTTTCGGCGCGGTGCGGCTGACCCGGCTGTTCTGGCCGCTGCTCAAGGCGGCGGAAGGCCATGTCGTCAACATCATCGGCGGGGCGGCGCGAACCGTCGAGCCGGAATTCCTGGTGGGCGGCTCGGTCAATGCCGCGGCCGCGAACTTCACCAAGGGGCTGTCGCGGCTCGGCATGCGCGACGGCGTCCATGTCAATGCCATCCATCCCGGCCAGACCGCGACCGAGCGCACCGAGCAGCTGCTGCAGCAGCGCGCGGCGGCGCTGGGCCAGCCGATCGAGGAGGTTCGCGCCGCCGCCGTCGCCAAGAGCGGAACGCGTCGCATGGCCACCCCCGAGGATATCGCCGCGCTCACGCTGTTCCTGTGCTCCGAGCGCTCGCGACATATCCAGGGCACCGCGATCGCGGTCGACGGCGGCGCGACGCCCGGCCTCTATTGAGGCCGGCCGGATCAGGCGGTTTTGGCGCTTGCGCGCGCCGATGGCGGCTGGTCTCATAGGGAAAGCTACCCCGCTCGGCGGGAATAAGAACCGCCGCCGAGGGTTGGTCATTCGATCGCCGGGATTCGGCGAAGCTTCGGGAGGACGACAATGAATCACCTGACACGGCGCGTGTTCGGCCTGGCCGGTTTTGCGTTGCTGCTTGCCACGGCCACGAGCTATGCCCAGCAGACGCCGCCGGTTCGCGTGCGCGGCACGGTCGAGGCCGTCGACGGCGCGGTGCTGACCGTCAAGTCGCGCGACGGCCAGACCACCCACAAGGTCAAGCTGACCGACAACGCCGCGGTGCGCGGCATCGTCAAGGCGACGCTCTCCGACATCAAGCCGAATTCGTTCATCGGCGTCACCGGCATGCCGCAGGCCGACGGCAGCCAGAAGGCGGTCGAAATCCACATCTTCCCCGAGCCGATGCGCGGCACCGGCGAAGGCCATCGGCCCTGGGACCTGGTGCCGAACAGCACGATGACCAACGCCACCGTGGCCCAGATGGTGAAGGGGGTCTCCGGTGAGGAGATCACGCTCAAGTACAAAGACGGGGAAAAGAAGATCGTCGTCGCGCCCGAGACCGTGATCGTCACCTACGTTCCCGGCAGCAAGGACGAGCTCAAGCCGGGCGCCAAGATCTTCATCGCCGCTGCCCAGAAGAAGGACGACGGCACGCTGGAAGCCGCCGCCGTCTCGGTCGGCCGCGACGGCATCACGCCGCCGATGTGACCGCAGCCGCGTGGATCGCGGACGGGTCGAGGGCAGCGCAAGGCGGGTGCGATCGGATGTTGCGGCGCGCCGCGAGCTCGCGGTGCGCGGCAGTCGATGCTTCGTCTCGTGCGTGCCGCCGCGGCGGTACGCACCGATTTTGGGAGGAAGGGCATGAGCAGGACGATGCGAAGCGGGCGTAGCGCTGCGACGGCGGGCGCGGTCGTGCTGGCCGCGGCGCTCTCGGTTTCGTCGGCCGTCGCGCAGCAGCCGCAGACCCAGCGGGTGCGCGGGACGATCGAGAAGGTCGAGGGCAATACGCTCGCGGTGAAGGCGCGCGACGGCGCCGTGCTCACCGTCGCGCTCGCCGGCAACGTGCAGGTCGTCGGCGTGGTGAAGGCTTCGCTCGCCGACATCAAGGAGGGCTCCTACATCGGCAGCGGCGCGATGCCGCAAGCCGACGGCAGCCAGAAGGCGATCGAGGTGCACATTTTCGCCGACTCGCAGCGCGGTCTCGGCGAGGGTCATCGTCCATGGGACGGGGCGCCGAACAGCACCATGACCAACGGCACCGCCGCCACGACGGTCGCGGGCGTCGACGGGCAAGTCATCACCGTGAAGTACAAGGACGGCGAGAAGAAGCTCATCGTGCCGCCGGGCACGCCGATCGTCCGCTATGAGCTCGGGGAGAAGAGCGAGCTCAAGCCGGGCGCCAGCATCAATATCGTCAACGCGGTGAAAAAGCCGGACGGGACGTTCGAAGCCGCGCGGGTCAATGTCGGCCGCGACGGCGTCGTTCCGTAGTCCCGGGTCAGCGGCGCGCGATTTTGATAGTGGGTCAGTTTAGTTCTTTCCGTCGCCGCCTTGGCCTTGCCTTCTGCCCTTCAATGTAGACCTCGGCGTCCACGTGAGTTGCGAAGCCAGATCTGTTGATGGCTCGCCATGCGAGGGAAGCGTGCGAACGCGGCAGCTTTCGCCAATCCGATCCTTGCCGATCTTGTAGCCAATACCGGCGCTCAGTTTTATTTTCGTCTCACGAAGACCGCGCTGGTAGCGCGTTCGTCAAATAAAGGCGCCGTCGGTAACGCTTCGTACATGCTCCGAATGAATTTGCGTTGCGATGTTACATTCGACCAGTTGAATGTCTCATCGGAATAATCCGACAAAAGTTCTATGTGTTGCTTAAAGTGAGCTTTCATATCGGGGTCAACTGCATAGACACCTATTTTTCTGACCCTCTCAAAGACATGGGATGCCTTATCGAGAACAATCGACTTTAACGCCGCTTCTGCAATTGTCGCATTGTGCTTTCGTAGATCGAGCGTGCTTGCGACGTACATCTTGCCGTTTTTGAGAGCGAAGTCCGCCGCTAGACCTTCGTTCGGAGCGACAGGAAGTCCCCTCACAATCTTTTTCTTTGTGATGCTCTCATCAGGCTTCGCAAGAACCTTATCCTTTTTGAAAATCTTCGCGATCTCGGTGTTTATGCGAGATTGCGTCTCAACGGTCTTCTCTTTTCTCGGAAGCAACACAAGACGCGATAAAATTTCATCGAGACAACGCTCATAGTCTTTCAAATCCGATGCAGTAAGCGTGCCCATTCCGACGGGGGCAATTATTGGGTCGAGGAGGTGAATGCGACGAAGAATGTCTTCGGCGGGGGCAGTCTTTTCAAAAGTTTCGGGAATGCGCGATTGAAGTGTTCCAATTCTGGAGTCCCAAGTGGCGCCCGTAAGAGCTTTCAGCTTATAGGAAGCTAAGCGAAACCGAACATCCAAATCGTTGTCTCGAAAGACAACGATACCAATGTTCACCCTCTCGCCCCGTCTGGAATCGGGGATAGCAGTTAAGATGGTGTATTTATAGGTATGTTCCATCTTTGATCCCCTTTCTAAGGTTATAGAGTCTTTCCTTACGCGCTGAGGACATCCACCAAGACGCAATCTGATCTCTCTCCGCTTCTGTGAGCCAGGATTGAGGATGCTGGTTGATTATTCCCAATACGTCTTTTTCGGTGACCGCTTCAATGCGATCGAGAGTTTCCCGCGTGCTGTCTTCAGTGATGTACTGACCAAGTGTTGCAGTAATCCACCGCGAAGCGGATATCGTGTTTTTGCCAGGAGCGAATGGCAACGCTGCTGGCGGGAATCCGTGGTAAAGCCATGAGCGCGAATAATCGAGCGTCAAGAGCGCATAGCCATTCTTCTGCGACCGCATCACGAAATTTCCGACATGGCGATCATCGTTGTAGACAAAATTATCGTAGGCGAAGACCTTCGCTAAGGTCCCCTTTACGTCGTCGAAGACTATAGTGCCATTGGATATCATCGCATGCCAAGGTTCCTTGGAAACGCCGCCCTCCCATCGTGAGCCGAAGACGAGCACGCCGTCCGCGCGT
>WNEY01001147.1_pt1 | contig 18274 bp, 19 predicted proteins | sample 5400531 | NCBI WGS metagenome assembly WNEY01 (sample SAMN13153338, study PRJNA577476) | soil metagenome | isolation source: 200 cm saprolite under Douglas fir tree site 1 | place: USA:California | collected 2015-04-18
ATGGCCTTCGCTTTGCCCGGAGCGATTGCAGCAAAGCTCGCCTTTCCAGACCGGAGGATTCTAGCTGTCGCGGGGGACGCTGGCTTTTTGATGAATTCGATGGAACTTGAGACCGCTGTGAGAGAGAAGATACCGCTTGTAGTATTAGTCTGGGTGGACGGGGCCTATGGCATGATCAAGTGGGAGATGGACCTGGAGCTAGGACATCACTCGCATGTTGACTTTGGCAACCCGGACTTTGTCAAGTTCGCGGAGAGCTTCGGCGGCAAAGGATACCTGATCAGGCAGGCAAGAGATCTGCTTCCCACACTCAAGCGCGCACTAGGCGATAATAGCGTCTCGGTAATCGCTTGCCCCGTCGACTATGCACAGAACAATATGCTAACCGACAAGCTGGGAGAACTCACAGAGCCCATGTAGTAGGTCTCCATCGCTTTCAGGTCCCAGTCTAAGTGACTATGGTGTTCAGACCATCGTGTCTGTGATCTTGCCGCAGGAAGTGCACTTCCACTTGCCTCGGACCTTGACCTTCTCATCGCAGCCGAATAGGCCGCACTGGGGAGGCTTGACCTCTGCTACTATCGCATTCCACGTTTCCCAGTGCTCAAGCCACCTCCGCCAGTCCACTTTTTCAGGTTGGACTGGTATCCGTTTTTTCAAGTCGTTCCGACGGAGCTTATTCGCGGAATTCGCAGTTGGAGGAACCATTCCCAGACGCTAAGGGTTTCCTATTTCCTCTTGGTCATAGATTTTTGCTCATCGCGCGCTGGCGTAAGGGTCTTAGCCATCCGCAGCAACTAGTCTAGTCGATAACATCTGGTTTTTGGTCTTGCAGGAGAAGAAGTTCAAGCATATTGAGACTAAGCTGATTCATTCTGGTGAGCCGGAGCCTAGGGTCCAGGGCGCTGTTAGCATGCCTATTTTCCAGTCGGCCATGTTCGAGACCCGCAAGGAACCCGGTTACCATGATATCGAGTATATTCGCCTGAACAACACGCCGAACGCGAAGGTGCTCCACGAGAAACTGGCCGCGGTCGAAGGAGCAGAGGACGCTCTAGTAGCCGCGAGCGGAATGGCAGCGATTTCAACCACACTACTGACCTTCCTCCATAACGGGGACCACCTGCTCATCCAGAACTGCTTGTATGGTGGGACCCACGATTTTGTCACGAAAGATCTCCACACATTCGGGATATCTTATGATTTCATCGATGGCAACGACCCGGAATCATGGGAAAAGAAACGACGGCCAAACACGAAAGTGATCTATGTTGAGACCATGACGAATCCAATGTTGGAAGTGGCGGATCATAAGGCGGTCGTCAAATTCGCAAGTGCCCACGGCCTCGTATCCATGATCGACAACACCTTCGCCAGTCCGATCAACTTCCGTCCCATCGAGCATGGGTTCGACCTCTCACTTCATAGCGGCACGAAATATCTGAATGGCCACTCAGACATTGTCGCCGGAGCGGTCATTGGAAGCTCGGAGCTAGTCAGCAAAGTCAAGCATCGACTAGATCATCTCGGGGGAAGCCTGGACCCGCATGCTTGCTTCCTATTACATCGTGGCATGAAGACCCTCGCAATTCGTATGAAACACCACAACGAGAGCGCTCTCAAGATTGCAAGATTTCTAGAAAAGCACAACGCAGTTGCCAAGGTGAACTATCCAGGACTCGTGAGCCATCCTCAACACAATCGTGCTGGACAGTTGTTTGACGGGTTCAGCGGGATGCTTAGCTTCGAACCCAAAGGAGGCAAGACAGCGGCAGAACAATTCATGAAAAGTGTCTCTATTCCGATAATCGCCCCGAGCCTCGGCGGGGTTGAAAGCCTCCTCACAAGACCAGCTGCAACCTCACACTCAGGAATGTCTTCAGAAGACAGGAAGAGACTCGGAATCACTGACGGACTTGTTCGAGTGTCGATTGGAATCGAGGCAACAGACGATCTGATCGAGGACTTCGGAGACGGACTTGAAGCCCTCAGAAAGATAACAGTGTCCCACTAAGAGCCCGCTCAACCATGGAACTCCGCAGACAGTCGTCACAATAGTAATGAGTTAGCGAGTCGTCGGTCTCAATTCTTCCTGCCTGAAATATCCGGCTATCAGTGGGCCCGCTCATCCTCGGAATAATGTACTACGCGCGTCGTATCTTTATTAGGCAATAACTAACAGCCTAATCAAAGCTGCGAGGTCAAGTGTTCTTGCAGACGAATCCTGAACCATTGCACGTCTGGGAACATATCATCTACGAGATATCCTTCCTAGCAGGAATCGCCAAGGCCAACGGGTCCCTCTTATCCCTCAAAGATCTGGTTGCGCTTACACGCACAAGTCTCTCTGAGGAGCAGCTCATGTCTTGGTGGGCAATTACTCCTGAACTTGCAGGCTTCTATGAGCTGAAGAACGGACTCATCATTGAGCGAGGTAAAGATTATCCTGGGAGTTCTCCAAGGATTCTGGACCGGGAACAGGAGAAAAGAGCTAGAGCGGAGAGCTACGCTCGGTACGCCCGGGAGTTCGCATCCTTCTGCACTGGCCAAGAGACAAAACTCATAGCTATCAGCGGCTCAACCTCTTACCATACAACTTCAGCAGCAGACGACCTAGACATTTTCTGCATAACAAAGCCAGACCATCTATGGCTCTTTCTAACAAAGTCGCTTCTGCTGGCACGATTCCTACAGATCTTCAGGAGAAGCGAACCCAGAATCTGTTTCAGCTACGCAGTAGATCAGAATTTTGTGATCAACGAGTTTCTACCAGCGAGAGACCCACTCTTCGCTAGAGACGCTCTAACAACCATCGTGGTTCACGGACAAGAATTCTACGAGGAACTCTTGAAGAAGAGTTCCTGGATATCGAACTACTTCCCACGTCTCTATCAACAGCGCACAAATGCCGTACATTCGGAGCCCGCAAGAGAGAGGATTGCGTCTGGACCAAGTCGGAGATTCCTGAACACTCTGTTGCGGGTCCTAGTTGGAAACTATATCGCTTTCAAATCGGCCATGCTAAACAGGCGGCTTAGAAAACAGGGGAAGTTTTCGTCGCTCTTTAAGGCCAGAATCGGACCTGATCACTGCATCTTCGAATCAGTTCGATACTCCAAACTTAGAGACATGTATCTCAAGCTGAACGACACATCCAGCTCCATCCAGCGAGGAGAAACCCTTCCAACTCGCAGGTAATAACGCAATGCAAACACTCGAAGCAGTTCCAGAAGCCAGGCCAACAGCGACTCTCAAGCTCATCACTAGTGGCCGTATTACCGGCTTGCCCCACGTATCGGAGCTCCGCTATACGCGTCTGGAGGGATCGTTCTTTGTTCTCGCAAGTAGCGCAAGAAGTGATTGGTTCCTCAACGCATTAGCATCGGGAAAATGCAAGGCCAAGACGGGCGAAGTCGTCTCTCCAGTCGCGGCAAGAACCGCTACTTTCCTAGAAAGAGCACGGGTTCTGGAGAAATTTCAGACAAAATATGGATCGCGAATCATCGATCAATGGTACAAGAGCGTGCAGGGGTGTCTGAGGCTGGATCTCCTTGGCCCGCCAAGCACTAGGGGGGCGGCGAGAGGAGAAAATGAGGCACCGGTCAGTTTTCGCGAGTGGAGACGCCGAGGAAACAATTACCACCAGTCTGTCCAGGCCGCATTCGACTCCGCCTCAGAAGAGTACGACTACACCATCAGTCACAACTACATCAACTCCTGGATTAGAAAACGGTCTGTCAACGAGCTTCACAGAATCACAAGAACAAGTGACGTGTTGCTCGAGATAGGCTGCGGCACGGGGTCCGAAGCCATTCAGATATCAAAACAAGTCAAGGGGATAGTAGCCACCGACATATCGGAAAAAATGCTGGACCTCCTAAAAAGGAAGGTTCACGCAAGACGACTCGACCGCAAGATCATCGCCGCCAAGGCCAGAGCCTCAGAGATCAGTGGCGTCAAGGATCTCCTTCCGGAAGGAAGGGTGCGGGTTGCATATTCTTTCAATGGAGCATTGAATTGCGAACCAGACATCGAGAGTGTACCTGGCCAACTATCCAGGGTCGTAGAGGATGACGGCTATTTTCTATGCTCGATCCGTAACACGCTCTGTCTACCGGAAGCTCTCTCCCACTCCCTTGTCCTCCAGTTCGACAAGATGAGCACCCGGAAAGATCAGCCTACGATGGTCTCTGTCGGAGGAATGGACATACCCTCCTTCTACTATTCCCCGGCAAGATTCGCCCAACTCTTTCGCCCACACTTCCGCGTTAGGAAGATGATCGGCCTCCCCGCTTTCCTTCCGCCAGCATACCTTAGCAACTACTACCTTCAGACCGGAAAGGCTAGGCTGATTCTGGAAAAGCTCGAATTTGTTCTCGGAAGCCGGTTCCCATTCAACAGAGTCGGGGACCAGACGCTCTTCGTTTTCCAGAGAGAGTAGTTTACTATGTATACTCAGACGATCGTCAAGGAGGAAATAGCATCGGTGTCCGTGGGTATCTGCGCCACAACCGAGCTGGAGAACACTCTGCGCCTCACGGACCAGATACTAGATCTCAACGACAGACGAATCCGGATCAGAGAGATTCTCGTTGCTACTCCCAATCGTCAACTAGCCACAGATCTGTCGGAACGGGACCCCCGGGTGGCCGTGCTGTTCGAGGAAAAACGAGAGGGAAAGGCCTCGGCTCTCAATAAGATAATCCGACACGCCACTGGAGACATACTGGTCTTGGCTTGCGCAGACATCAAGATCGCCCGCAACGCTATTCCAAGACTGGTCGAGGATCTAGTGGAACATCCGCAATGGGGAGCAGTCGACTCAATCGTTGAGCTAGTCAACGGGGACAAGCTGCTCATGGACAGAGTCAGCAACGTCCTCTGGGAAACACACAACGCGACGCTCGACGAGCTTGATAGCCAGGGTCGTCTGGGCCAGATAGCAGGGAACCTAGTCGCTGTCAGACGAGAGCTGGTTGAAAAACTCCCTAATGTAATCAACGACGACGCATATCTCGCCCTCAGCGTCCAGAAGAAAGGTTTCCAGGTCAAAAGGGCCCCCGGTGCTCAGGTCTGGATCGGAGGACCCCGGACCCCGACCGACTATTTGTACCAAAGGAGCCGAGTACTTCAGGGACATCTGCAGCTCATCAGACGGTTCGGCAAGATGCCGACCACGTTCGAGTTCCAAGTCCTCTCGAAGCCGCAACGATATCTCAGGCTACTCGTCAAGACTGTTGCAAAGCTTGGCCCCTCGCACCTGCCCCCATTGATCGTAGCAGGATTCCTCGAGTTTCTCAGCTTGCAGGTAGCGATAATCTCCTCTTTGACCAGGCACGGTCGCAAGCCATGGCGGATAGCGGAGACCACTAAACAGATCTGACCCCTGAATTGTCAAATCTCAGCGAGTTTTACAACGATTAGGAGCTGATCGGAACGGTTAACCTTGGCCCATTAACCCGCTTCCCATCAAAACATATTGCTATTGGGCTCGCCATCAGGGAACTCCTCGCCCCCTGGACTGGTCATCCCTACGACTTTGAGATCTGGGTCAGGCTCGGCTTCTACATGCAGAACTTGGGCAATCCATATGGCAAGCTGCCCTATGTGCCAAGACTGAGCTTTGCTCCGTACGCCACCACAGGTTCCATCAGCTATCTTCCGTTCTCAGCTTTCATCTTCGCCTTCACTTACCGGATCTATTCACTGCTCGGCGAGCCGTTGAGGTTCCTGTACTATTTCCTGCTCAAACAACCAATGGTGTTGGCGGACGTTGGCGCTGCATTGGTCTTGACAAAGATCATTCTTCTCTCTGGAAACCCGAAATCAGCTAGGACAGCCTTCTTTGTCTGGATCTACTTTCCACTAGGAATCATAATCTCGAGCATGTGGGGACAACTGGACCCCATCTCTCTCTTTCTCTCTCTCCTCGCCATCTACTACTTCCTAGTCTCCAAGTGGGCGTCCTCGGCAGTGATGCTTGGCCTCTCGATCTACCTGAAGACCCTGCCACTCATTTTTCTTCCCGTATTCCTGATGGAGGCACGAACTACCAAGAATGTACGACTGAATTATTCTATCATCTCCCTAGCCATCCCCTTCTTGGGGACGCTGGTCCCGGCGTTATGGTTCAACTGGGGCTACCAAGGATTGTACAACAACTCCTCCTTTCAGGTCGCGATTCCATGGAATGGCGCAATGAGCGCTCTGGGCCTCGTCTTTCTCGTGTTAAGCCTCCCCAGTTTCGCCCACTATGTTATCGGGGCGATCTGGATCCCTGTTCTACTTGTCACGTACGTCTATATCTGGAAACGTGATGTTCACCTCGTCCAAGGTCTCCTCGTCGCTGTTCTAGCGTTCAGCGTTTCAAGGCCTTTCCTCCCAGAACAGTGGAGTCTCTATCCGCTTGCCTTCCTTCTGCTTGTTCAAACGGGAGAGAACATGGGACACCTTCTTGGTCTAGCGGTCTCCGCAACGTCTTTCACCATTGCCAACAACACACTCTTGGTCAGATTCTTCACGCCCATCTCAGTGAATGCTTTCAACTGGGACAATTTCATCAACAACCAATCGGCGTACGTGGACCTCCGGATTGCAATAATGTCTTTGCTCGCTCTTCTTTATTTTGCAGAATCCTTCCTTGTCGTCACGGGGCGAGAATCCATTATCCATCGAGTGATGATATCTACGAGACTCGAATGGCCGTTGCGAAAGCTGCGAGTCTCTCCAACGGAGGTCGGCCCCGCTTGAACCTGAAGATGCTTCTCGTCGTTCTAGTTGCAGTGATTATGGTCGAGTCGACCATGTTGGCTCTGCCCTACTTGTCCCACCTTCCATCGTTCGGAGCTGCCTCCAGGCGAGTCTATTCCCAGTCTGTCTCATTCCCGTTTTCAGTTTTCAACCAGCCCATTTCAAACGACACGGAGCACGAGCTTAATCCTGCTCTCCCTCGATCGTGGGAAGTTGACATCAACAGTTCGCTCGTACCTTCGTCTATGGCAGGCGTGACGGAGGCGGAGATGGCGTTCGCCCCTGCCTACCCCATAGAGTACAAGTCCATTCCCACCATCATCGTCCAAGAACGCGGTGATGGACTGGTAAGAGTGGAGTACTTCGCTCAGAACTGGCCAAACACATCCGGACTGCTGCTCTACAACAGCAGTACACCCGGATGGTCAGGTGGAAACAACATCAACATTCTTTTCCAGAACTCTGGTCCACCGTCAGAAGTTAACCCGCAGCTCGCGCCTCGACCAAACGGCAGCGTAAACATTATGATCGGCGGTATGACAGTCTTGTCGAATTACCCGATAGCCTGGGCTAACCTGTCAGACTTGTATCTGTTCGGCTATCCAGGGTCTTCCTTCACAAGCGGAGCTGTCCAGATCAGCTTCTACGAACTATAGACAGGCTGAGTCTATGATACTCGCCGTTCTGCTCGTCCTAGTTCTTGCTTCTTCAACTCTGAACGTAGTTGTGACACCAGGCGTGACGGTAGCGGTGCCAAGCGGCTACGTTGTCTCCAACCTCGATCCCACATTCAATTCAACATTCAATAACGAGATCTATGATCCCAATTTTCTTCCAGGCTTTCAAGCAGGCTTAACCAACGCATCTGTCTCTTGGAATTCCGGAAATGGATATGGAAGCCTGGAGTACTCAATCGGCCCATGGGCTCACGAGGAAGTAGGACTGCCACACCTCGCGGTTGGTCCCCAGTGCTGCAATTTCAACGAGGTTCCCCACACCCAGCAGTTTCGACGAGTCGAATGGGGCGACTACTACTACGTGAAAGCAGGCTTAGGCCCACCGGGAATAAATGTGGAAAACTACACGACCGATTTCACCACTCCTGTCGATGTTGGTCTTAGAACAGACTGGAACTGGACTGTCCAGATTTCTCTGAATTGGAAACCTCCAGTTATGATGAACCAGAGCAATGAGTGGGGAGCTATTCGAATCGCTATAACACAATTCGTTCCTAACGCGCCCGGCAACCTCGTGTACACGCTACTCAATTTCTGGATGGACGCGAACAGCTCGAGCCTGATTACAGCTTCCGCGGACGGCCCCGAACGGGGGATTGCGCCACCGAATATCGTGGCGTACCATCCCATCCAAGTGACAGGCGCGGGAAACCAGACCATTACGGTGAATATATCTCCGTACCTTGAAGATACGCTTCGCGTGCTTGGTCTACAGAGCACTCTGAGCCAGCCTCCAGTAATCTCGTACGTCTACCTAAACGTCGAGGGCTACAATTTCGGATGGAACACGACCCTCTGGTCCTTCAAAGTTATGGCTCAACCAAACAATTCCGTCGCCACTACCACGTTCTTGGCAGTGGGTTCTATTGCCGCTCTTTCTGTAGCCCTCTTCTATCTGGACCTGAGGAAAAACGCCTCATCACGATCGCGAGGACAACAATCAATGGGACCAGGACAGCAGTAAGAAGGGGTCCGCCTTGGTTCACCGGGGTGGGGGGAGTTTCACCGGATTGCGTTTGAAGTGGAATTGGGTAAACGATCGGTGAATCCAGAATTATCGGAGTCCTCGGGGCTTGGGAGAAGTTGAAGAATTCGAGCGGCAGGTTCGACTCGGCAACCAGCCCGTTCAGTGGTGGCAGGTTCCAGTTGTATTCGACAAAGTGTAGCAGCGAAAGATGGCTTAGAAGTCTGGAGGACACAAAGTTCTCCCTGCTGTATGGCGAAATGACAAGTAAAGGCACTCTCTGTCCCAGCCCGACCAGTTCATCATTGAACGAATGATTTACTGTGAACTCTCTCGGAGGGATGACGTGGTCGTAGAAACCGCCTCCCTCATCCCAAGTGATGAAAATCGTGGTGGTAGGCCAGTAGCTGCTTTCCATCACGCGGTTGACAATAGAGACAGTCCACTGTTCGCCGGTTCTCGGATTGAACGGTGGATGCTCGGTGAGTTCTGGAATACCAAGCGAGTTGACAAAGCTTACCGACGGTAGTCCCGAGCCGCTGACAAGTTCTTGAATCAGATCAGAGATATTCCTCGTACTGCTGAGACCCTCCTGGGGCTCATCAGAAGTATAGTTGAGCGGATACACGTTTGACGGTCCACCAAAAGCGTCGAGGAAATCGTAGTATCCCCAGCTCAAGCCAGCATCGTCAAGCTGTCGCATCATCGTGCTAGAGTAAGAAATTCTGGGCGGGGGACCGTAGTTCGCGGAGACCGGCGTGTCCCCGGATAGAAGCATCAACCTGTTCGGGGTCGTCGTGCTTAAGACTGGGGCGAAGTAGTTGTCGCCTAGACCGTATTCCTCGGCATAATCCCAATACCCTGCTATCGAATGATAATTAAGGTACACCATCGACTGCGGACCGGAGTATCTCGCGAAACCTGTTCCCCCGTTTGAATAGTCCATTTCGTACGTTAGTTGTCCCTCCACAGGATTAGACCATTCCTGGCCTGTGCTAAGCTGGGGTGAGACGCACGAGCCCATGTATGGTAGGCATACGTGGCCTGGTAGGCCGTCAACCTGTCTAAGTTGAGAGGTGGGCGGGTCAAGTCGAGTGCCGTTTGCAGTCGGATATGTCCCGAAATAATTGTCGAAGCTGTGGTTCTCCTGCATTATGATGATTACGTGCTGTATCGGAGTTATGGTGGGAGATGCTGAAACTGTGTGTAGTGACGTAAGCAGTATGAAGACCAGTGCCACCTCAAGGAATCCTCTCGCCATTTTGTGCGTCCGACGATCAGGACTAGGCATTTGCCCAATAAAGAGTTACTATTCTACTAGTAGAAAGTAACAGGAAAAAGGGCCTGCCTAAAACAAGTAGCGGGCAAGACGCATTCGATCGAGAGTCGCAGTCGTCAACCACACGAGACTACTGCGAGACTAACAAGCTGTCAGAACTCTGATGGAGGATGCGTTTGCGTGTAACAGAGATCATGTCGGTGACCATGGCGCCTATTCCTATGGCGAAAAAAGGAAACAGGGGAATAACGGTGTAGAACCATGCAAATCTTAATCCTAAAACAACCAGTAGATAACACGCAGGAGACAAGAGAATCACTCGAAAATTTTTCTTCAGCAGTGAGTATGCAATTCCCACCCAACCTCCCAGGAGAGGTGGATCGATTCCAGCGGAGTACATTGCGTTTTTCGTATAGCTGAGTGATGCCAGAACTGGAAAGTTGAGAATGTTGCCAGAAATCACCGAACGCGAGACATTGAACTGCAAAAGCTGAACGAATAACGGGGCGTTCGTCGCCAAGCCATAGAGAGGCCAAATAGAGGCTATTCCGATGCCTAAGAGCAGAGGCTTGTAATTGCTCGGCAGATTTTCCTTAAGCGGGCTGAGCCTCGGGTAGATCAAGTACACCAGGAGATAGAGGAGACTTGCTATTCCGAAGAGTTTTGAGAGAGCAGAAGCACCAGCAGCAATCCCGGCAATGTAGAGTCGTTTGCTTGATCTGCTGCTCCTTGCGTACTCGTTCGTCAAGACTACAGTTAGAAGATTGAAGAAGGCCACTCCTGAGTCAACGAACAGCATGGACAATATCGGATGCGTAATGAAGAAGGCAACCCAGGTTAGGGTTGCAGCCCAAGCTAGGACTCGTCGATCACGCAGTAGGAAGAATATGAGCACTGCGGTCAGAGACGAGAAGATTATGGGCAATAATCTTAGAGACACGCCTGTCGCCAATATAGGAGTCAGTAGTAGTGGAACGAGTGGCGGATGGTCGAGCCAAGGTTCGACGCTGTCTATGTAGCCGAGGGGCGTGTGTATGTCGCTTCCAACCAAGCCAAATTTCTGATAAATTGGGAGGAGGGCAGAATCGGACGCAAGGTGTCCTCGGAGCAGCGAGTATCCAAGTCTCCCGTATGTTATCTCGTCAATGTAGAGCTGGGAACTAGCCATCGTGACATAGGCGTAGGAGGCCCCTAACAGAACCACGATGGCCAGAATGATGTATTCTTGTCTTGATCCCGAACGGAAGATGCGTTTTGCTGAATGTAAACAGACCGCCTCCAGCCCTATTTCAATACGAATGAAATTTGAGGGATCTGACTAATTAGTACGACGCTGGAAGAGCCGGCCAATGCAGGAAAGAAACCGGCCCCAAATGAAGACTCTTGTCCGGCCTTCGTCAAGATCAGACACTCAGGTTCTCCCTCTGCTTCTTCTCAGCTCTCACCAGTATTCGCTGGGCTGCTGACCATGAATCGACGCGTCCGAAGAGTAGACAGGGTCCACTCCCTGTCTATCCCGGTGCTTCAGGAGCGGCCTGAACTCTTGTTCATGCCTTTGACCGGAGTGTGCCTCTTGTTCTCGGTGGCTCCTTTCGCCTACGGTTGGCAGTGGGGACAGAACTTTGTTCATTACTTGATTTCTCCGACTGCGAGTCTAATTTCTCCCGTTACGTGGTCCGCCGCATGGATCACGTTCGGGAGTACGTTCCTTCTGATGTTTCTTTGGACACGTCTCAACGCTTTGCGCTGCGCGATGGTCGCAACATCGATCCCGTTTGGTGCGACAGGGTTGTTTGAGATCCTCTTCCAAGCAATCGGGGTGACCGTCCATTTCACGTGGGGGCTGTACGATTGGTTCGCCCTCTTGCTGTGGACAGCCATCGGTGTCACTGGAGTTCCTTTCTGGAAGATCACGAGGTTGTTCTGGCTCTCTATGGCCCTATTCGCTGGGGGATTTTCGGCCTGGATGCTGGTGGGATTTCCGCAAGTGACTTCGGGGACCATTGAAAGTGTTCCAGTTGCATACGGATTCAACATTGCTCTGAAGGTGATGGCGTTCATCCTGTTCGTCTTACCGACGCTCCAAGGAATTCGAAGAAGCTGGGTCGCAAAACCGACTCCAGTTTAGCTAGGGATTTTTCATTCTTGTTCAGAGAGATGTTTCAGCTCTTCGCCCGTCAGTTGCATGACTCGCCAGTGCTCTCGGAACTGAGCTCCCAGTCTTTGATACACGTCAATGGCGGAAGTATTCCAGTCGAGCACTTCCCATCTCATTCCGTAACAGTTCTCGGCGATGGCGATCTGTGTAAGATGAACCATGAGGGCTTTGCCGATCCCTTTGGCCCGGAACTGTGGCCGAACAAAAAGGTCTTCTAGGAAAAGTCCCTGCCTGCACTGCCATGTTGAGTAGTTGTGGAAGAAGAAGGCCATTCCAGCCGGGTTGCCATCCCACTCGGCAATGATTACTCTGAACTTGGGGTTCGCTGAGAAGCCATCCCTGATCAAGTCGTGTTCTGTCGCTCGAACCGCGCTGGGCTCTCTCTCATATTCCGCTAACTCGTGTATGAAAGACAGGACCAGAGGGACATCTTCGACGCTTGCCTTGCGAATTTTCAACATGCAATCTCTTACTTCCACCTCTCTCGGAGCTGCTATCAACCCTTTCTGAATCTGTCTCAGAGCAACGGCTATCAAGTTGAACGCGAGATTTCCGACTCGGCGTTTGTCAAACGGCATGAACCTGTCTAGAGTTCAAGTCAACTCTTGGCGACTGTCGAGGCATCATCTTGCCAAACAAGCTCGAAAGGGGGAAATTGAGAAAGTCGTCTCGGACCTCTGCGGGGTCCAGGCACAGGTCCTGCCCTATGCCGCACTGGCGATCTGGGCGAGGGTCGAGGGAATCACCATGCAGGATGTTCAAGATGCTCTCTGGAAACATCGGTCTCTGGTGAAGACTTGGTGCATGCGTGGGACCCTTCACCTAATCTCGGCTTCCGAGTTGCCCATCTACGTTGCTGCTCGGAAAACGACAATGGTTGTCAAACCAGACTGGCTCACACCTGAAATTGATGTAGAAGAGAGGAAGAGAATCGTCAGCGTGATACGTGAAGCGCTTGACGGACAAATTCTAACTCGAGAGCAACTCGCTAACGAAGTAGTCGAGCGTCTCGGAATGAGCGCTAGTGTCCGCAAACATATGCTCTCCGGCTGGGGGAACCTCCTGCAACCAGCGGCCGAACAGGGATACCTCTGCTTTGGCCCGAGCAAGGGACCTAAAGTCACATTCGTCCGGCCTGACCAGTGGATTGGAAAATGGAACGAGCCAAATGGACGCGAGGCATGGAAGACGCTTCTTCGACAATTCTTTTCTACATACGGCCCGGCGACCCATCATGACATCGGTCACTGGTGGGGCCTACGTCCTGATAAGGCGAAGATGCTGCTGGAGTCTATTGCAGACGAGTTGGAAGAGGTCGAATTTGAAGGTGAGAAGAGATGGGTTAGAAGAGCAGACGTCGCACAGATTATCGAGGTTGAAAGGGTTCGTTCGGTGAAGCTACTTCCGAGCTGGGATGGCTACGCGATGTTCTACCATCCCCGAGAGTTTTTCGTCTCTCAAAGCCATAGAGCCAGAATCTTCACAAAGCTCCAAGGAAACAAACCGGTTCTGCTCATCGACGGAGTCGCCGGAGGAATATGGGAACAAAGACGTAAGAGCGGTCTCACTGAAGTGAAGGTGCAGCCATTTAGCAATCTCAGCTCAACCGAAAAACAGCTTGTTAGAGAGGAAGCCGCAAGCCTTGGGGAATTCATGGGAACAAAAGTTGAGGTTACTGTTCAATAGGGAAGTCTGTCTAATCTGCTTTTTGAACCGAGACGACCTGTCGGACCAGCTTTTGATTACTTGATGGAACGATCTCGACCTGTCCGTTTGGAAAGGCTTTGTCGAGGGCGCGGTGTTGAAGGTGCCAGTCGAGGAAGACTGCGAGAGCGGCGACCTCACTCATCGGCTGGTTCGTCACCGAGACATTCCAGTCCGCCAGTTTGAAAACTTCTCCAGGCATCTTCTCCGACCCCACGACAACTAGAATACCTCCATTAGCATTATTGATTTCTTGAATAACGTCAGGCAGTCTCAATCCGTACGCGGTAAGGTGGACAACCTTTCCGCCCTCGTCCTTCCAATCTCGAATAGTCTTTCGCCATGGTTTTCCTGACTCGATTGAGAAGTTTCCGCCGAATCTCCTAGCTACTTCTTTGATAGTGGCTTCAACCGTCTTATCCTCCCTATCGGCTATGATTACACCGTCAGCTCCCAGCGCTCGGGCTGTGAGGCAAACATGGGTGGTTACTCTTGAATCCCTGAAGAACCTGTGCCCCATTCGGAGCACCACCAATCTCTCCATAGGAAAAAGAGGCCCCGAGCCTAATAGATTAAATTGGAGAAGCGCACAATATAGGGTGTTAACGAGGGATTTTTGGGAGTATGGGGTCTAATCATGATGATCTTGCACGACTGGCAAGCTTCTTCGGGGGGCAGGAGGCTCTCAGTGTCGTCCAGGCACTATCCGACGCTGGGACAACTACTGACGATATTATCGCGGTCAATGCGAACGTCAAGCTGAACGCGGCCCGGAGAGTCCTCTACAAGCTCTACAACCACGCCCTGGTCACTGTTGTCCGGAGTCGGGATGAGAAGACTGGCTGGTTCATCTATCATTGGAAGCTTCAACCAGATCAGCTAGACGCGTTTGTCCGAAGCAGGAAAAAGAAAGCTCTGGAAAAGATGCGGACACGCCTAGAATACGAGAAGGGCCACAGTTTCTTCATGTGCAAAGGCTGCCTCACAGTTCGAGTGACCTTTGAGGAAGCCATGGAGTCCGCCTTCCGGTGCAGTAGCTGCAACGGCCAACTAATCAGCGAAGACAACTCTCGAACAGTCCAGGTGTTGGAGGATCTATCGCGAAAGCTAGAGTCAGAACTCCAGGAACGACCCGCGGCATTCCACCCTGACAAGATCTGAATTTTCCGAGGCAACAGCAAGTGGTAGAGGAGTGGCAGGTCGCCACCCTCGCTGAGAAAATCCCTCCGCAAGCTCTCAAGCAAGGCTCACAGACAATTGGAAAGATTCTGGCTAGACAAGCCAAGGGCCTCAAGATGGTGTCGGATTTTAGCCTCCAAGGACAGTGGCTCCAGATTCGAGCCAAAGGCGAGGATGCAGACGCATTTCTCAACTTACTCAGAAGAGAGCAGGGGGAAGCTCCCGTCTCCCACGCGCACTTGGAAAAGTGGGACAATGTCAAAGGTTTCGTAGCAGGTGCGGGTCGAATCGGTTACGGCGTCTACGTCGACATCGGGATCCAGGATCCCCGACCGAAGGACGCGCTTTATCCACTCCACAGAATGCGGGCACAACTGGCAGACGGAGAGCCTAAGTCGGCTAGAGAAATCCTGGAAGGAAATGCTCTGGTTGACTATGTTCCCGTGAATATGACCGTGACCGAACTAGAGAGCGAGAACATCTCAGTTGAGATGAACGACGAGGCTAGGGAGAATCTTGTTTCGTGGAGAAAGTATCCTTTCGACAGGGTAATCGTGGTTGGGGCGGACAAGACGCAAGCAGAGAATGCTGTGAGCGTATCAGGACTGCAGAGTGACATTGTGGAAGTGGAGAGCCTATCTCTCTTTGTCCAATCCTTGGTATGTAAGATTGGCACAGACGCACCGGGAGTAATCGCGAAGATTGGAGGCAGACTCAGAGGGATGAGCTTGAAGTCCTACCGAACCCCTACTAAGCTGTAGACATATCACAGCGTATTCTCATCGATCGGGTTGCCGAGCATCGAGTTTTCGAGGATGTCGTAAAGTGTCTCACTGGTTTCGCGAATTTTGCGGGCCTTCTTCTCTCCGCGTCTACTCAACTTCGACATTAAGGCAACCTTCGACGCAAGGTATTGGTCTGAAGTAATAAGCTCATTTCACTTTTACACCGCCGAACCTTGAGCGTGAAGCCGTTTAGTCAACTCGCGACCGAAACCCTCTCGACCAGAAATGGCATTATGATCCTCAGGAACCGTGAGGCTCCTGCCCTTCCGGCCGGATTTACAACCAGTCGGGAATGATTCTACTGTTGTTCGTAGTTTCGACAACGGTTCCAATGTAGCGGTCGCTATACTTCTGCCGGCCGTCTCCATGGGTCCCGAGACCCACTGCCAAGTCAACTATCAGGAGGATGAAGGCGATTTTGGAAATATTTCTGACCAACGAGGACCATAAGTCTAGTCGTTTATTGTCCAACCTTGCCACTCTCAAGCCCATCAGTTCCTTTCCAAGGGTCCGCTCGAACAGCGCTTCTGCAAGAACAAAGTATGCTAGTACGATCAGTGGTACGATTCCACCCAGCCAAAATCCCCAGAACCATGCGAAGGGAAATGTTTGTCCAAATAAGATAGCAGGAAGAGCCGGGAAGGCTACAATGAGCAAGAGAATGTAGGCCGCGAACGAAACGATGGCCACGTCAATTATGTAGGCGATGACGCGTTTCGCCCAGTGGTCCTGGAATCCTTTGTCGTCTTTCAGACGATCAAAGCCCGTTTGCGCATCGGGAGTCATGGTTGGAGAGGGTTTGGCTGGTGCTCCACAGCCCTGGCAGAAGGAGGAGTTCTCGTAGAGTTGTGCGCCGCATTTCCAGCAGTAAGCCATTGTTCCCAGTCACGGATAGGACGAGCGTTCTTCTATATCACTGTAGGGTTTGTGAGGACTTCTTCGACTGTCTACGCGTGTGCGTGTGCTTCTACGAGGGCGCGGAACTTGTTGTTCTTCGTCATTTCGTCCGCGATCGTGTCATCTTCTTTGCCTTCGCGGTTCCAGACAATATACCGTCTCTCTCCACCACGAGAAAGTTTCGCTATAAAATAGGGCATGTAGAACAATGTCCCATCCAAGAGCTCTAGCCTATCAAGATCGAGCTTCGGTGGAAGCTGTAGCCCGTCGGCAAACATCTTCCATCGCAACAATTTCGTTTTTCTCAGGTACTCAATATTCTCTTTCAGATTCTCTCTCGCCGGACTCTCCTTCGGAAGAGCCTCATACTGTTTTGACCTCTCTTCTGACTGCACTTCATAATCTCTCAGGAGATTCTTCACCTCGTCCAGCCGTTCCCTCACCAAAACGGTCGAGTCAACACCCTTAACGATAGATGTGGAGTCCTCTTCCATATCGGCAAGCATCGGAACCAGAGCAACCAGCCTGGGGTCGAAGCCGAGGTTCGCTTCTCGCAAAGCCAAGATCGTTGACCGGCCTTCACTCATCACGGTCTGTTTTGACACAAGGCCCTTTTCCGCCGGAAAGCGGTAGGTGAAGTCGAGATAAGGCAGGAAGATCGTTTTGGCGAAGACGATTTTTTCTTCTGTTCCGCCCAAGAGGCCCTTCTTTGCCCGTTTTCTATCGGTATCACGCAGGAAAACCTCCTCCGGCACCGCAAAAGGGACAGCCCTAACTGTCATCTTTTCAGGAGCCGCTTCCTCTTTCAACTGCTTTATTTCTGAAGATAGTCTTGGAGACTTTCTATTGTGCCGGGGTCAGAGAAGGAGGCATTGGTGCAGGCGGCGTTGGTGGCCCCCAGACTTGCTGCGGCGGGGACTGCGACGGAAGCTGTTCCGGGATTGAGAAGAAGGCTACGATCTGAAGGATTGCAGCAATAAAGAGTATCACAAAACCTACGAGAACGATCAGCGTGGCGGCCCCGATGAGGAATAGAAGACCGGTGGTCCGAAACATGTCAACTCTCAATTTCGTGGCTATAGTATCGTAGCTTCTCTTGACGAAAACCGTCGAGATCAGAATGCAAACCCAAAGTATCACGCCCGCTAAGACCACGAACCCAAGGGCGGCAAAGAATCCGGAAGGAATGGTCATCGATCCGGGTGTGAAACCGCTTAAAGCGCCAAAGAATGACGCAGCCGCAGCGAGTAAGACCACCGTGACAATAATTGGTCCTATGATTGCCAAGATAACTGAGTACATCATGTTGCTAAAAATCACCTGGTCTCCCACGATGTCAGCAATATTCTTCACAGCGAAAAGCATCAAGACGAGGCCTGCAACCAGCAGGACAATGCCGACGTGAGCGGGAACCCAGAACAGGAGAGCAAGGATTGCCCCTACTCCGCCGAGCGTCTTCGCCTGCCCTAGAGAAGCCACACGCGCCATAGCGATTTCAGAGTAGATAATGCTTTACGGCAGCCGCTGAGCGCGCTCTTTCTCTTGCTACTTGCTTTGCGGTTCCTTATGTCGTACGATGGCAATGTCGCCGAGGGTCAGCTCTCTCGGCCCGGCTTGCCTTAAGGGCACCGTGGAAACCTCAAGCTCTTCTCTGGGCGCTAGCAGCTTGACACGCAGTATATGCTCAAGTTCCTTGGTAAGCCGCATTGTAGGCATTATTTTGCCAAGCTCTATCTTCTGAATCACGGTCAGCTTTTCCTTCGCCTTGAACGCAAGATCCGTCTGCGACAAGTGTAGTTTCTCCCGGGCGTCCTTCACAAT
>WNEY01001148.1_pt1 | contig 18265 bp, 19 predicted proteins | sample 5400531 | NCBI WGS metagenome assembly WNEY01 (sample SAMN13153338, study PRJNA577476) | soil metagenome | isolation source: 200 cm saprolite under Douglas fir tree site 1 | place: USA:California | collected 2015-04-18
GGCCGGCCGGCGAACGACCGCGCGCGCGTTCTCGTCCGCGCGCTCGAGTGTGCCGCCGCCGAGCGGCTGGGTCTCGCGCCGCGTTTCGCTCTGGTCGCTTTCGGTGCGCTCACCGCCCAGGCGACGCGCGCGCTGAGCGAGCGCCTCAAGGTGCCCGGCGATTGCCGCGATCTCGCGGTGCTCGCCGCGCGGCACGCCCAGACGATAAAGCACGCTCCCACGCTGGATGCGCCTGATCTGTTGGCGCTGCTCGAACAGTGCGACGCCCTGCGCCGGCCCGAGCGCTTCGAGGAGCTGCTCGCGGTCCTCGCCTGCGTCGAACGGGGTGAGCGCGGCTGGGCGGAAATACCCTACGTGCCCCGCGTAGTACTTCGGCGGGCGCTGGGGGCTGCCACCGGCGTCGATGCCGCGAAAATCGCCGCCCAAAGCGCCAAGCCCGATATCGCCGCAAAGCTGCGCCGCATGCGGATCGCCGCCATCGAGGCGCTCGGCTGATGGAACCTCAATCCGAAACTGCCATGCTGTGGGACGGTCTCAAGCGGAATCTCCTCGCCGGCACGCGCCTTGCGCTTTTCCTGCCCGTGCGCGCGCTCGATTTTCGCATCTCGATCGGACAGTACGTCGCGCTGGTGGTCGCGAGCCTCGGTTTCTGGCTCGTCGTCGGCATGCTGCGCGCGGGTTTTCCGGGCACCGTCGATTTCGGCGCGCTCACCGGGGCGCTCGCGGAGATCCCGCTTCTGCTCGGCGCCTGTCTTATCGCCGCGAGAGTGTTTCGGGAAGCGCAGCTCGCCGTGGCGTTCGCGGTATTGCTCGCTGCGACGGACCCCGTTTTCGAAGTCGTGGGAGTCGCGGTCCAGGCGGCGGCGACGCGCTTGGAAGCGGTCGAACTCGACCCTGATGCCGTGTACTGGGCGTTCGTCGCCTGGGAATTCGCAGTGATCCCGCGCACACTGTACGTTCTCACCGGCTGGCGCGGCCGTCCGTCGGTGCTCGCGTTCGGCCTGTTCGCCGGGCTCCTTGCGATCCTCGTCGCGGGTTTCCCGCGCACGGAGCTTTGGATCGCGGCCCAGGATGACCGGGCCGAAGCCGCGCGCCCGCGATTGACGCAGGAAGAAGTGTTCCACCGGCAGGGAATCCTGCTCGACGAGCAGCTTGCAGCGCTCAGCCCCGAGCGGCGCGGTGTCGTGGATCTGTACTTCGTGGGCGTTGCAGGAGACGGCAAGCAGGACACGTTCTACGCGGAACTCGCTTCGGTCAAGGAGCTTCTCGACGAGCGTTTCGACACAGCGGGCAGATCGATTGGGCTCGTCAACAACCCGGCGACGCTGATGGAGTACCCCGTCGCCACGGTGAGCAACTTACGTTCGACGCTTGCGCGCCTCGGCAACGCGATCAATACCGACGAGGACATCGTGTTTCTGCACATCGCCACCCACGGTAGCAGCGACTACAGGCTTGTGCTGGATCTCCCGCCCCTTGAGCTCGCGCAGCTCACGCCCAGCGCCCTCGCGCGCATGCTCGCCGACAGCGGCATCAAGTGGAAAGTGATCGTGATCTCGGCCTGTTTCTCCGGGGGGTTCATCGAGCCGCTCAAGGACGACAACACCCTCATCATCACCGCCGCCGACGCGTTTCACTCCTCCTTCGGCTGCGACTACGAAAGCGACTACACTTGGTTCAGCCAGGCATTCTACGACGAGGCGCTGGGCGACACCTTTTCGTTTGTCGATGCGTTCGAGGCGGCGAAAGAAGCGGTAGGCGACCGAGAGCGGGCCGAGGGCTATCCACCCTCCAACCCGCAGATGTTCGCGGGCAATGCGATTCGCAAGAAGCTCGCTGCGCTCGAGAAGCGCCTCGCCGCGAGGGAGGCGGCGGAGCCGCCTCAGAGGAGCCGCGCCAGCAGCGTCAGGGCGAGCGAGAGCACGATCGTACTGGCGAAGGGAAGGTAATAGAGCCGCCCTTTGTAGCGCACCGTGAGGTCGCCCGGCAGCCGGCCGAGCCCGTGTCTAGACAGCCACGGCGAAAGCACCGTGAGGACTACAAGGGCGATTACGAGCGCCAAGACCCATTTCAGCATGGCTTTACTTTACCGGGCTTCGGGATAAACTGCGCGGCTTCCGAACCCGTCGAGGAAACGATGATCGAGCTCTACACCTGGAGCACTCCCAACGGCCGCAAGGTTTCCGTGATGCTGGAGGAATGCGGTCTCGAGTACAACCTCCATAAGATCAACATCGGAGCGGGCGATCAATCGTCTCCGGATTACGTCGCGATCAATCCCAACGGCAAGATCCCCTCGATCGTCGATCCCGAAGGCCCCGACGGGAAGCCGATCGCCATGATGGAATCGGGCGCGATCCTGATCTACCTCTCGGCCAAGACCGGCAGGTTCCTGCCGAAGTCGGACCGGGGCAAATACGTGGCGTTGCAATGGCTGATGTTCCAGATGGGCCACGTCGGGCCGATGTTCGGCCAGGTACACCATTTCCTGCGCGCCACCAAGGAGCCCGTCCCCTACGCGATCGAGCGCTACACGAAGGAAAAAGACCGGCTCTATCGCGTGCTCGACCGGCGCCTGGGCGAGGCGGAATACCTCGCCGGCGAGTACTCGATCGCCGACATCGCCACCTATCCCTGGGTCGCGCGCTACGAGTGGCACAAGACGGACTTGAACGTCTATCCGAACGTGAAGCGCTGGTTCGACGCGATCGGCGCAAGGCCGGCGGTGAAGCGCGGGATGGCCGTGCCTTCCTGAATCAACCTTTCCTCGCGTACTTGACGAGGAAGGCGTTGATCTCCTCGATTCTCAGCTGCGGCTCATCCGGCTCGGGCCGGTTGCCGACGACCCGGTTCATCCACTCCATGTTCTTCTCCATGCGCGCCACGACCGCCGGCCATTCGGACGCCTTGTGGCGTTGCGGATCGGGAAGCACGTGGCACTGTTGGCAGGCGAGCTTGAATGATTGCCCTTCGGGTCGGTTTACCGCGGGATATTTCCTCGGGTCCAGCGGCCGCTGCCCGTGCTTCTGAAGATAGGCGAGCAGGGCGCTTGCCTCGTCCACGCTGGGCGCTTCCACGCCTGCCATCATGTCCTGCATCAGCTCGCCCAGGTTGCCCTTGCCCCGCATGCGCACCACCATGCGCTCGAATATCGCCGGCCACTTCGCCGCGTGATGCATCGCCGGATTGGGAAGGTTGTGGCACTGAACGCAGTACCGGACGACGAGGCGCGCGCCGCGGGATCTGCGCTCGGGGAGCTGGTGCAGCTCGAACGTGGGAGGAAGAATGCGCTCGAGCATCTGACCGTGCGGACTTTCAACCCAGCGCTTTTTCGCCTGCTCGACGAGCTGCGCGTCCTGCGCGGCGGCCGTCGCCACGAACAAGGCGGCGACGGGAAACGCGGCGGCGTAGCGCATCGCCGAATTATACTTGGCCGAATCGCCGGGTCCGCGTAAGGTGGATCTCTCCATTTCCCGAGGGGGCAAGATGAACAACTCCGCCTACGACGCCGTCATAATCGGCACGGGCCAGTCCGGCAAGCCGCTTGCCATCGCGCTCGGGCGCGCAGGCTGGAAGACCGCGGTCATCGAGCGCAAGCATGTCGGCGGCACCTGCATCAACGTCGGCTGCACGCCGACCAAGACCCTGGTGGCGAGCGCCCGCGTCGCTTATCTCGCTCGGCGCTCGAAAGACTACGGTATCAACACCGGCCCCGTGAAGGTGGACATGCGTCGGGTGTACGAGCGCAAGCGCCGCATGGTCGAGAGCTTCCGCCATTACGTTCAGAAGACGCTCGAGAAGACCGCCAATATCGAGCTGATCTTCGGCGAAGCCCGATTCAGGGACGCTAAGCGCGTCGTCGTGGAGCTGAAGGCGGGCGGCACGCGCGAGGTCGAGGGGAGGAAAATCGTCATCAACGCCGGCTGCCGGCCGGCGTTACCGCAGATTCCCGGCCTGGACGAGATCCCCTTCCTCGATTCCTCGAGCATCATGGAGCTGACCGTGCTGCCCAAGCATCTCATCGTGCTCGGCGGCGGCTACGTCGGCCTGGAGTTCTGCCAGATGTTCCGCAGGTTCGGCGCGCGGGTGACCGTGGTGAACCGCGATCCGCGGCTGATCGCGCGCGAGGATCCGGACGTCTCGGCCGAGGTCGAGAAAATCCTCGAGGAGGACGACATCGAGGTGCTGAATTCAGCACAGGTGACGCGCCTGAAAAAAAACGCCGGCGGCCTGCAGGTGGAGCTTGCCTGGGCGGGAAAAGCGAAGAGAATTGTCGGCAGCCACCTGCTGCTCGCGCTCGGCCGTGTGCCGAACTCGGATCGCTTAAGCCTTTCCGCGGCGGGCGTCGAGACCGACCCCTCGGGCTTCATCAAGGTAAATTCGAAGTTGGAGACAAACGTGCCTGATGTGTACGCCATCGGCGACGTCAAGGGGGGCCCGGCCTTCACGCACATCTCTTACGACGACTTTCGTATCCTGCGCGAGAACTGGCTGAACCGTGGCAATGCGACTATCGAGGGGCGGCCGGTGCCGAACTGCATGTACATCGATCCTCAACTCGCCACCGTCGGCATCAATGAAACCGAGGCGCAGAAGCGCGGCCTAGACTATCGCGTGGCGAAGCTGCCGATGAGGGGTGTGGCGCGCGCGCAGGAGATGAGCGAGACGCGCGGTTTCATGAAGGCGATCGTGGACGCAAGAACGCAGCAGATCCTCGGCTGCACCATTCTCGGGGTGGAAGGCGGCGAGATCATGTCGATGCTGCAGATCGCGATGATGGGGAAGCTTCCCTACACGACCATCAAGGAAGCGATCTTCGCGCACCCGACGCTCGCCGAGTCGCTGAACAACCTTTTCATGACGCTCGACCCGCTCTGAAGGAGCGCGGCGCGCCTATTTCTTCGCCGCTCCGGCCGCTTCCTTCTCGATCATCGGCTTCAACTCGCGGTCTTTCTTCTCGGCGGCTTTCTTCACGTCGCCTTTTTTCATGCTCTTCTTTTTCATCTCGCCGTGCATGGGCTCGTCCATCTTCATCGGCTTGCCCGGCGCATCTGCGGCCCAGGCGCCGGTGCCCGTCGCAAGGATCGCGGCCAGCGCGATGGCTTCGAGCGGTTTCATCAACTGCCGCTGAACCAGTTGTAGCCCTGGTCCTCCCAGTACCCGCCCGGATATTCATTGGTGACGAACATCGAGATGATGTGCTTCGGGTTCTTGAAGCCGAGCTTGGTCGGAATGCGCAGCTTCATTGGGAAGCCGTATTTGGGCGGCAGGATCTCGTCGGCGTAGCGGAAGGTGAGCAGGGTCTGCGGGTGCAACGCGGTGGCCATGTCGACGCTCGAGTAGTAGTCGTCGGCGCACTTGAAGCCTATGTACCTTGCCGAAGTATCGGCGCCGATGCGCGCAAGGAAATCGCTGAAACGCACGCCGCTCCACTTGCCGATCGCGCTCCAGCCTTCGACGCAGATGTGGCGTGTGATCTGCGAAGTCTGCGGGAGGGAGTAGAGCTCGGGCAGCGTCCAGGGTTTCTGGTCGCGGATGAGACCGGCGAGCTCGAGCTTGTAGCTCGCCCCGTCCACGTACTCGACCTCGTCCACGCTGTAAAAGGCGTTGAATGGGAAAGGTTTGGTGATTGCGCTCTCGGGGAATTCCGGCGCGAGCTTGTTCGGGTTGAAAAGCCAGGCCTGCGCGCCATCGTTCCAGCGCGACATCCCGGTGAGCAGTTTCTGCACGCTCTCGTCGTCGGTGAGATCGCAGCCCGAGAGCAGGGCGAGCGCACCCAGCGACAGCCCCTGCCTGAGGAAGAGGCGCCGCTCGATCGAGCGGACGAGCTTTCCCGGATGCCCGGCGAGGCTCGTTTGCATGGTTTTCATGAGGCCCTCCTTGCGCGGCCGGTGAACATCGTCGGCAAGGTGCGCGGCACGAGGATCACCATGACTACATGGATCAACACGATGAGCACGAGCAGCGCCATCGCCAGAAAGTGAACCACGCGCGCGCCCTCGTAGCCGCCGAAAATGGCCGTGATCTCCTGCAGTTGAACCGGTTTCCAGATCGCGAGGCCCGAGAGAACCAGCACGAGGCCGCACAGGATGATCGCGAGGTAGGCGGAGCGCTGCGCGGCGTTGTATACGGAGAGGTCCTCGTGCGCCAGCTTTCCGCGCAGCGCCTCCAGCACGTCATGGAATATCGCGCGCGGCGTGATCGGCAGGAGCTTCCTCCTGAAATGGCCGGAAACGATACCGTAAGTCACGTAGACGATGCCGTTCAGAACCAGCAGCCACATGGCGGCGAAATGCCATTGCAGTGCGCCCGCAAGCCAGCCGCCGAGGGTGAGCTCGCTCGGAATCCGGAACGGAAAGAAAGGCGACGCATTGTAGATGCGCCAGCCGCTCGTCACCATGATGAGGATCGCAAGCGCGTTGATCCAGTGCGTAATGCGCACGATGAGCGGGTGGATCTTGACCCATTGCGCAGATTCCATCGGAGTCTCCTCTGGCGCCTGACCCGCCTTGGTCGAAGGCGATAGGTTACACCTTACAACGAGCCCCGCTTGTCGCCTTCGCCGAAACCGAGCAAAGGCCGGGAGAACCCCCGCGCGAGCGCGATCACCTTGAAGAGCTCCCCCATCTCCGCCGGGCTCATCAGGCGGTTCGCCTGGTTGGCGAGGGGAAGGAACTTCGTACCGTCCTCCGCCGGGGTGCGCGACATCACCTCGGTAATGCCGCAATTGACGAGGAACTGCGCCTGGCTGGTGTAGCCGGCGACTTCCAGCCCGCCCTCGCGCGCGGCCTCGGCAATGGCGCTGAAATCGACGTGGCTGGTGATGTCCTGCAGTCCCGGGAGGAAGAAAGGATCGGCGTGCGCACGGTGGCGGTAATGGCACATGAGCGTCCCATCCTTGCGCTGCGGATGGTAATACTCCCTTTGTGGAAAGCCGTAATCGACGAAAAAAGCCACGCTCTTTTCCAGCACGCCTGCAAGCGAGCGTATGAATCCCTGCGCGGCCAGCTGGATCTCGGTGCGAAAGCCCTCGGGCAGCTTGAGCGCGCGCGCGGCAGCTAGCGGCCCGCCGGAAGCCAGCCGCCAGGACCAGTCGAGGCGATCGTTTCGCACACCGACGCCCCCTTCCTCCACCTTTCCGCTCTGAACGCGCACCACGTGGACGGGCATCGCATCGAGCACTTCATTGCCGAGCACTACGCCGGAAAACACGGGAGGCAGCCGGTTGAGCCAGGCCACGCGCTCGAGCAGGTGCGGCACCCGCGCCGCGAGCGTGTCCCGGCTTCGCTCGCGAAGATCGGCCGAGAGCTCGAGGATGAGATAATTGCGCGGCGCTTTTCCCGAGCGCTCCAGCTCCTCGAGCAGCGTCGCGGCGAGCGCGCCGCTCCCGGCACCCACTTCGAGCACCTCGTCGAACCCCGCCTCCAGCACTTGCTTCACTTGGCGCGCGAGCGTCTGCCCGTAGAGCGGCGAGATCTCGGGCGCCGTTACGAAATCCCCGGCTTTGCCGAGCTTTCTCGCCCCCGCGCCGTAGTAGCCGAGCCCAGGCGCGTAGAGCGCGAGCTCCATGTAGCGCGCGAAACTGATCCAACCACCGCTTGCGGCGATTTCGCCGCGAATGTGCTCGGCGACACGATTGCTGTGCTCGCGCGCGTCAAGCGTAGGCTCGGGGAGTGGCATATCGGGAATGGAAAGAGTATTCCGGTATCATTCTAGGCCATGAGCGAACCGCTTTCAGGGAAAGTTGTGCTCGTCACCGGCGGTGCGAAACGCGTCGGCGCGGCGATCGCCCGCCGGCTGCATCGCGAGGGCGCAAACCTGATGCTGCACTACCGGGGATCGGAGCACGAGGCGAGAGCGGTGCGCACCGAATTGAACGCCGCGCGCGCCGATTCCGTTGCGCTGGTGCAGGCCGACTTGCTCGATATCGCGGGTCTGTCAGAAATCGTAAGGAACACGATCGGCCGCTTCGAGAGGCTCGACGTGCTGATCAACAACGCTTCGACCTTCTTTCCGACACCGGTCGGCGAGATGACTCAGGCGACCTGGGACAGCCTCATGGGCGCGAATCTCCGGGCGCCGCTTTTTCTTTCGCAAGCCGCTGCCCCGCACCTCAAGAAGACCAGCGGGACGATCGTCAACATAACCGACATCCACGCCGACCGGCCGCTCAAGAATTACGTGATCTACTCGATCGCCAAAGCGGGCCTTGCGGGTCTCACGCGCTCGCTTGCGCGTGAGCTCGCGCCCGATGTGCGCGTGAACGGCGTGGCGCCGGGCGCCATACTCTGGCCCGAAGACGGATCATGGGACGACCTGACGCGCCAGCGCATCGTCTCGCACACCTTGCTGAGGCGCACCGGCGACCCCGACGACGTCGCCCGCGCCGTGTACTATTTGGTTGCGGAAGCGCCTTACGTCACCGGGCAGATAATTGCCGTAGATGGAGGCAGGAGCATCAATTTATGAACGCACCAGAAAAAATCCACTTCACCCGCAAGGAGCGATTCGAGGCGGGGAAGCTCGAAAAACGCCTGTGCCGGCTGGTCGGCGAGGCGATCGGCGACTACGACATGATCAGGGCAGGCGACCGTGTCATGGTGTGCCTCTCCGGCGGCAAGGACAGCTACGGGTTGCTCGACGTGCTCTCGAAGCTGCGCGAGCGCTCCCCGGTTTCCTTCGAGCTCATCGCCGTCAACCTCGATCAACGCCACCCCGGGTATCCCGGGCGCGTTTTGCCCGACTACCTCGACTCGATCGGCATTCCCTACCGCATCGAAGTGCAGGACACCTATTCCGTCGTGAAGCGCGTCGTCCCCGAAGGCGAGACGATGTGCGGACTGTGCTCGCGGCTGCGTCGCGGCGTCCTCTATCGCGTCGCGCGCGAGCTGGGCGCGACCAAGATCGCGCTCGGCCACCACCGCGACGACATCCTGGAGACCTTCTTCCTCAACCTCTTCTTCGGCGGCAAGATGAAAGCCATGTCGCCCAAGCTGCAGTCCGACGACGGCAAACACGTCGTCATCCGCCCGCTCGCCTACGTGACGGAGGCCGACCTCGAAGCCTACGCCGAGGTCAGGAGCTTCCCCATCATTCCCTGCGACCTGTGCGGATCGCAGCCGACGCTGCAGCGAAAGCAGGTCAAGGAGATGTTGCGCGAGTGGGAAAAATGCCATCCGGGCCGGGTGGAATCCATGTTCCGCGCGCTTTCGGATCTCGTGCCCTCGCACCTCATGGATCGGAAGCTCTTCGATTTCGCCGCGGTGCGCGCGACCGGAAAAACGTCGGGCGAAGGCGACAAGGCGTTCGACTAGAACGCCGAGCGTGGAGTATTACCGGCCGTCGCCACTCGGCGCCGTCAACCCCCCTCTTTCGGCCCCGTTGAACGAAATGAAGCCGTCACGCTCTATCTGTAAAACGGGCAATGAAATATCAATGAGGCGTCGCGTGGGCATCGTCAGCTTTATCCTCGTCGCAGGCGCGGTCGCGCTCGCCGCCGCAATGGTAGGCAGGGTCACCGCGCAGGACTGGCGTACCGCGAGCCAGGAGCCGGTAGGGCTCGCGCCCGACCCTGCGAGCGCCGCGGAAGCGATCATCCAGGTCTACGCGGCCCGCGTCATCGGATGGCGGGGCGTTTTCGGCGTCCACACCTGGATCGCGGTTAAACCGGCCGCGGGAGCGGAATACACGGTGTACGAAATTATCGGCTGGCGCCTGCGCTCGCAGGACACGGCGCTCGTGGTGCGGCATCGCGCCCCCGACATGCGCTGGTTCGGATCGGCACCCGAGCTCGTCGCCGAAAAACGCGGTCCAGGCGTCGAAGAACTCATCGCGCGCATCGACAAGGCCGCGCGTTCCTATCCCTGGGCCGGCGAATACACCATGTGGCCCGGGCCGAACTCCAACACTTTCACCGCCTGGGTGCTGCGCGAGGTACCCGAGCTGGAAGCGGACCTCCCGCCGACCGCGATCGGCAAGGATTACTCCGGGAAGAGACTCCTGACCTCCGCCCCGAGCGGACGCGGTGTCCAGTTCTCTCTTTTCGGCCTCGCCGGTCTCACCGCGAGCTCGGTCGAAGGCTTCGAGGTGAACGTCCTCGGGCTCACTTTCGGGATCAACCCTTTCGATCCCTCGCTCAAGCTGCCCCTTGTAGGCCGCGTCGGCCCGGCGCGCGCGTTTGCGTCGAAAGCCGACGAAGCCGCTGCACGCGAGCGCGCTCTTTAGCTCGGTTCTCTCCTTTTCAGCGACCTGCATTACGCGCGCCCATTACAATCGAGGGCGTGAAACCCGATTCGCCCTCCGCCCGAGAAGTGCTGCTCGTCGGCAGCGTCGGTCTGAAAGACAGCGAGGAAGTGTTTCGCACCGTGGGGCCGATCCTTGGCGGCCGTATGAAGCGCATCCCGGACGGCGAGACCGGGCTGCGAACATCGTGGGTGTCACGCCTGCGCTTCGCGCTCGAAGACAATCCTTCGTTCGAAGATGACCCGCAGGAAGTCGCTGCGGGGGGCCGCATCACCCATCCCACCGAGGGCACGCGCACCTGGAAGGGCTCGGCCGTCATAGCGCGCGGCGCGCCGCCGCCGCCGCGGATGCGCCTCAAAGCCGGTGTGCGATTGGAAGAGATCCGCATCGGCAGGCTCGGTTATCACGAAGCCGCGATCGACTCCTACAGGGGGCTTTGCGCGCTGCGCGATCAGGGCGTGGTGCCGAAGCACTTGCGCTTTCAGGTGTCGCTGCCGACCACCGCGGCGTTTCTGAACGCACACCTCGTTTATGAGCACCACGCGATCGTGGAGCCGGTCTATCGCGGGCAGCTTTTCCGCGAGGTGGACGCGATCTGCGAGGGGATCCGGCACGAGGACCTTGCCATACAGTGGGACGTCTCGACCGAGATGGGGCAATGGGAAGGCGTGCGCCACGCGTATTTTCCCGACGTGAAGACGGGCGTCATCGAGCGCCTCGCCATGCACTGCAACCGCGTTCCCCGGGACGTCGAGCTGGGAGTGCACCTCTGCTACGGCAGCTACGGCGGGCGTCACTGGAAGGAACCGGAAAGCACCGCGAACATGGTGGAAGTCCACAACCGGCTCATCCAGTCGCTCGACCGGCCTCTAGACTACATTCACATGCCGGTGCCGGTGGACCGCAACGATGAAGCCTATTTCGCCCCGCTTCTGGATTTGAAACTGCAGCGCCGGACGAAGCTCTTCCTCGGGCTGGTGCACGATTCGGACGGGGTCGAGGGCACGCGCAACCGCATCGCCGTCGCGGCGAAATACGCGCGCGACTTCGGCGTCGCCGCCGAGTGCGGCTTCGGCCGCCGGCCGCCGGAAACGATTCCGAACCTGCTGCGCGTACACTCCGAAGTCTGAGCTGAGCTTCCTCCCCAATGAACCGTTTCGCGCCTCTTGTTGCGATCATCGCCGCCGCATGGCACGGACCGGCGCTCGCGCAAGCTCCCGCATGGCCGCAAAAACCCGTGCGCGTCCTCGTGGGACTCGCGCCCGGGGGCAATCCGGACACGCTTGCACGCATGTTGGCGTCGAAGTGGGGCGACGCCTTCGGCCAGCAGTTCGTCGTCGAGAACCGACCGGGAGCAGGAAGCACGGTCGCGGCCGACATCGCCGCCAAGGCCGCGCCCGACGGCTACACCGTCCTCGTCAGCGACTCGAGCGTCGTCACCACCGCGCCGCACCTCTACAAATCCTTGCCCTACGATCCGTTTCGCGATCTTCAGGCCGTGTCGCTCGCGGTGGTGGTCCCGATGTGGCTGGTGGCGCACCCATCGGTGCCCGCCCGTTCGATCGCCGAGCTGGTCGCCCTGGCTAGATCGGCAAGGGAGCCGATGCCGTACGCCTCCTCGGGAAACGGTTCTATCCACCACCTCACGATGGAATTGTTCAAGGCCGATACAGGCGTGAATTTCACGCATGTGCCTTTCAAGGGCGCGGGCCAGTCGGTCCCGGCGATGATCGCAGGCGACGTGAAGCTCGGCTTCATCGGCTATCCTGCTGCCGCGGGGGCGATCAAGACCGGGCGCCTGCGCGTGCTCGCGTTCAGCATGGCCAGGCGCTCCATGCTTACGCCCGAGGTCCCGACCGTCGCCGAGACCGTGGACCCGGGGTTTGACATGGCGGCGCCGCTCGGCGTTTTCGTCGCCGCGCGCACGCCGCCCGAGATCGTCACGCGGCTGAATCGCGCGGTGAACAACGCCGTCAAGGCACCCGACGTGACCGAGCGCATGTCCGCGATTGGCATGGAGCCGGTCGGCACGACGCCGGTGGCGTACGAGAAACTCCTTCGGGCGGAATACGAGCGCTTTGGCAGCTTGATCAGCCGAATCGGAATGCGTTTGGACTAGAAGCAGTTCTTGATTTGTCAAAATAATATTGACATACTATCAATAGCCACATGAACTGCGCCACCCGCCTCGTAGAGATCTTCGGCAGCCAAGCGGATGTCGCGCGCGCCTTCCGGCTCGACCGCGCGGTCGTCAACAACTGGGTCAAATCCGGCTATGTGCCGGCGCGCTGGGCGATGGAAGTCGAGCACGTTACCGAAGGCAGGATCGCCGCAGTCGAAGTGCTGAACGAGGCTCACGCCAAGAAGCCGGTGAAGGTCAAATCGCGTCCCGACGATCACCTGTTCGGGTCGCCTCTCTCGGGAAAGGAAGCCATGAACGATTTCGCGCCCGCCAAACGCATCAGCTCGTTCCATCCGCCGCAGAGAACGCTCATGGGTCCCGGTCCGACCGAGATCCATCCGCGCGTCCTGACCACCATGAGCCAGCCGGCGATCGGCTATCTCGATCCGGTCTTCGTCGAGATGATGGAAGAGCTGAAGGCACTCTTGTGCTACGTCTATCAAACGAAGAACCCGCTCACCTTCCCGGTGTCCGGCCCGGGCTCCGTGGGCATGGAGTACTGCTTCGTCAATCTCGTTCGCCCCGGCGACAAGGTGATCGTGTGCAAAAACGGGGTATTTGGCGGGCGCATGATCGAGAACGTCGAACGCGCGGGGGGCAAGGCCATCGTCGTCGAGGACGAGTGGGGCATGCCCGTCGATCCCCAGAAGCTCGAGGACGCGCTCAAGAAAAACAGCGACGTCCGCGTGGTCGCTTTCGTGCACGGCGAAACCTCGACTGGCGTGCAGTCCGATGCGAAGACGCTGGTCAAGATCGCGCACAAATACGATGCGCTCGCCATCGTGGACGCGGTGACCACCCTCGGCGGGTCCCCCGTGCGCGTGGACGAATGGGAGATCGACGCGATTTATTCGGCGAGCCAGAAGTGCCTCTCCTGCACGCCGGGGCTTTCGCCGGTTTCCTTCTCCGAGGGCGTGGTGGACTACGTAAGATCGCGCAAGGACAAGATCCACTCCTGGTTCATGGACATGAATCTCCTGCTCGGCTACTGGGGCGCGAGCAACCGCACCTATCATCACACCGCGCCGACCAACTCGCTTTTCGGCTTGCACGAGGCGCTGCTGCTGCTGCGCGAAGAAGGCATGGAGAACGCCTGGGCGCGCCACCAGCGCCATCACAACGCGCTGAAGGCGGGGCTCGAAGCGATGGGACTCGAATTCCTGGTGAAGGAGCAGCACCAGTTGCCGCAGATGAACGCGGTGCGCTGTCCCGAGGGCGTGAACGAGGCCGAAGTGAGGAAAACGCTATTGAACGAGTTCAGCATCGAGATCGGCGCGGGGCTGGGACCCCTTGCCGGCAAGATCTGGCGAATCGGCATCATGGGTTACTCCTGCCGGCCCGACAACGTGATGCTGTGCCTCTCGGCGCTCGGCTCGGTGCTCTCCGACATGGGAATGTCGGTGCACGTCGGCGACGCGGAGGCCGCCGCGCACGGCGCCTACGCCTCGATGCACGCGAAGGCCGCGCAACAGAAGCAGAAGAGCCGCGTCGCCGCTTAAGCCAACACGAAGGAAGAAAGCGATGCGAAATGGCTACGCCTTTTGGGGAGCGGTCGCGTTGGCGATCGTACCGGTGAGTGCATACGCGCAAGGGGCCGTCTCCGGGCAGATCGAGCGCGGCCGCTACATGGTTCTGACCGGCCACTGCAACAATTGTCATACCGCAGGCTATGCGCCAAAAGAGGGCAACGTTCCCGAAAAAGACTGGCTGCTCGGCAGCGGGCCGCTGGGCTGGCGGGGACCGTGGGGAACGACCTACGCCTCAAATCTTCGCTTGACCGTACCCGCGATGACCGAAGACGCGTGGGTCATATACACGAAGAACTTCAAGCCGCGACCGCCCATGCCGTGGTGGAGCATGAAGGAGACGACGGAGCAGGACCTTCGCGCCATGTACCAGTACATCAAGAGTCTGGGTCCGGCGGGCCAGAACGCGCAGCCCTATCTGCCGCCCGACAAGGAACCCAGGCAGCCGTACAACCAGGCCCCGCTTCCTCCCAAATAGTCTGGCCAGCAGGCTGGATCGAACGACCGGCCTCACGCCGGCCCAAATCCAAGGGCGCGTCCCTCCTCGCCGCTTGACCCTGATTGCGGTATGGAATTGCAGGACCCGGTTTGAGCAGGACTTGCTTTTTCTTGAGCACTTGCTCATAATGCGTGAGCGTTTGCTCAATTCGACGAACTCAACCCCGCTTCCACATGGCAAGGCCGGCAGCAGCCCGCGTCAACCCCCGTCTCCCGGGGCTCGACCAGAAGGAAAAGCTCATCGCCGCGACCGAGCGCTTGCTTTCCTCGCAGGGCCTCGGCTGCGTAACGACGCGTGACATCGCCCGGGCGGCAAAAGTAGCCGAAGGCGCGCTCTACCATCATTTCGGCGACAAGGCCGAGCTGATCCTGTCGGTGGTGCTGCATCAGCTCGGCGATTTTCCCGACGTGCTGCAGAGCCTTCCCCTGCAGGTCGGGCAGAACACGGTAGAGAAGAATCTCGCGCGGGTATTGGAGAGCGCGTTCGCCTTTCATTTCCGGATGGCACCGCTCGTATGCTCGCTCTTCGCCGACCAGGAGCTGCTTGCGCGCGTGCGCAATATGATGAACGAGCGTTCCATGGGACCGGGGCGCTCGACTTCCGTGATCTCGGCCTATCTGCGGGCCGAGCAGCAGCTCGGACGCGTTGCGAATGCCGCCGAGCCCGAGACGGTCGCCGGCCTGATGCTCGCCGCAAGTTTCAACACCGCAATGTGCGACCATTTTTTTCACGGCGGGTCCGCCGGAGAGGCCAAGGCGCACCGTCAATTGCGGGACGCGGTTCGTGCGCTCGTTGTTGGACTCGAGCCGAAAAACGAGGGAAGGCGCGCGAGGGAAAAGAGATGACTGCGCTTATTTCGTTCCGCAGGCTGATGCCAATCATGGCGGCCGCTCTTGTGGCGGCTTGCGCGGTCGGCCCCGACTACCACGCGCCGGTCGCCCCCGCGGTGGGCATCTACACCGAAAGGCCGCAGCCCGAACGGACCGAGGCAGCCCCAGTGCGCGGCGGAGAGGCGCAGCGCTTCGAGGTGGGAGCAAAAATCTCCGCCGACTGGTGGACGCTTTTCGGCTCGCCGGAGCTTGATGCGCTGATCAAGACGGCCCTCAACGGCCATCCGACCCTCGCTGCGGCGCAGGCTGCGCTTCGCCAGGCCGAGGAAAACCTGAACGCGCAGTACGCCGTGCTCTACCCGAGCGTCGACGCGGGGCTCGGAGCCAAGCGCCAGCGGACGACCGGCACCTCGTTCGGGATACCCACGATTCCCTCAAACGTGTTCAACCTCTACAACGCGTCGGTGAACGTTTCATACGCTATCGACGTCGCAGGCGGCGCCCGCCGCGAGCTCGAAGCCCTGCGAGCAGGCGTCGAGTTCGAGCGTTTACAGCTTGAAGCGGCCTATCTTTCGCTCGCGGGAAACATTGCGACGACAGCGTTCCGCGAGGCCTCGCTTCGCGAGCAGATCCGGGCGACGCGCGAGATCGCCGATTCGCAGGAGCGCCAGCTCCAGCTGGTCGAGAAGCAATTCGCCCTCGGCGCCATTTCGCGCTCGGACGTGCTCGCGCAGCGCGCGCAGCTTGCGCAGACGCGCGCGAACCTTCCTCCGCTCGAAAAAGCCCTCGCGCAGACCCGCAACCAGCTTGCGGTCCTCATCGGCAAGTTTCCGGGTGAAGCGAGGCTGCCCGAGCTCGATCTTTCCACGTTCCAGTTGCCTCAGACGCTTCCCGTCAGCCTGCCCGCGGACCTCGTGCGCCAGCGGCCGGACATCCGCGCCGCCGAAACCATACTCCACCAGACGAACGCCAGGATCGGCGTCGCCCAGGCGCTCATGTTTCCGCAACTGACCTTGAGCGGAAGCTACGGCTTTGCGTCCACGAGCACGGGTGGTCTCTTCGATCCGGGCACGCAGCTCTGGAACATCGGTGCCAGCCTCCTTCAACCGATTTTCCACGCGGGACAGCTCCAGGCGAGAAAACGCGGCGCAGAGGCCGCCTACGACCAGGCCTTCGCGCAGTATCAGCAGACCGTGCTCGGCGCGTTCCAGAACGTCGCCGACGTGCTGTTTGCTCTGGAGTTCGACGCGGTTGCGCTCAAAGCGCAGGCCGATGCCGAGACTGCCGCGCGCGAAAGCCTCGACATGACGACCAAGCAGCTCCAGTTCGGCTCGGCGAGCTATCTCGCGCTTTTCAACGCGCAGCGCCAGTACGAACAGGCAAAGATCGGGCTCGTTCAGGCGCAGGCGGCGCGCTATGCGGACACCGCGGCGCTATTCCAGGCGCTCGGCGGCGGATGGTGGCAGCGCGAGGGGCAGGACCGGCTCCCCGTGAAGGCTGCAAACTGAAAAAGAGGAATTCAAGGGAGTCGCATTCATGACCAAGCGCATGATCATCATGCTGGTGGCCGTCGGGGTGTTGTTCGGCGGGCTGTTCGGTTTCAAGGCGTTCCTGGGCGGCGCAATAAAGAAGAGCATCTCCGCGCAGGGCATTCCGGCCCAGACCGTCTCGACGGCCAAGGCGCAGTTCACGGAATGGCAGGGCGAGTTCCAGGCGGTCGGAACGCTTCGCGCGGTGCGCGGCGCCGACATCGCGCCCGAGGTGTCCGGAGTCATTACCGCCATCCACTTCCAGTCGGGCCAGGCGGTCGGCGCGGGCGCGCCGCTGGTTCAGCTCAACGCCGAGTCGGACCTGGCGAGGCTGCAGTCGCTTGCGGCGGCGGCCGAGCTCGCGCAAGCCAATTACGAGCGCGACAAGAAGCAGCTGGAAATCCAGGCGGTGAGCCAGGCGGTGGTGGAAGCCGACGCCGCGACGCTGAAGAGCGCCAGGGCGCAGGTCGCCGAGCAGCAGGCTCTCCTCAACAAGAAACTCGTTCGCGCGCCGTTCGAGGGGCGGCTCGGAATCCGCGCGGTGGACGTCGGACAGTACGTCAATGCCGGGACGAAGCTCGTCACGCTGCAGGCGCTCGATCCCGTGTATGTGGATTTCTACGCGCCGCAAAAATCGCTCGGCAAGATCGCCGTCAAGCAGAAAATCATCCTGAAAACCGACGCATTCCAGGGTCAAGAGTTTCCCGGAGAGGTGAGCTCGATCGACCCCAAGGTGGATCCGGCGACTCGCAACGTGCAGGTGCGCGCGACGGTGCGCAATCCGAAGCGCAGCCTCCTTCCAGGAATGTTCGCCACCGTGGTGCTCGCCTCGGGCGGGCCGCAGCGTTTCCTCACGCTCCCGCAGACCGCGGTCTCCTACAATCCCTTCGGCGACACGGTGTTCGTCGTGGAAGAGAGCAAGGGGAAGGACGACAAGGTCGCACTCGTCGCGCAGCAGAAGTTCGTCACTACGGGCGAGGCGCGCGGTGACCAGGTCGCGATCCTCTCGGGGATCAAGGAAGGGGACACGGTGGTCACCGCCGGGCAGATCAAGCTGCGCTCGGGGATTCCGGTGGTCGTCAACAACTCCATCCAGCCGACGAACGAGCCGGCACCCAAACCCAAGGACCAATAGGGGGTCCGGATGAGGAAATTCACCGACATTTTCATCGAGCGGCCGGTTCTCGCGACGGTCGTGAGCCTGACGCTGCTGGTGCTCGGCTTGCGCTCGATAGGGCTGCTGCCCGTGCTGCAGTATCCGCGCACGCAGAACGCCGTCGTCACCGTGACTACGACGTACTTCGGGGCTGACCCGTCGCTGGTTGCCGGATTCATCACCACGCCGCTCGAAAACTCCATCGCCCAGGCGAACGGTATCGACTTCATGAGCTCGGCGAGCCGCCAGAGCGTGAGCACGATCACGGCAGCCTTGCGCCTCAACTACGATGTCGACAAGG
>WNEY01004525.1_pt1 | contig 18265 bp, 11 predicted proteins | sample 5400531 | NCBI WGS metagenome assembly WNEY01 (sample SAMN13153338, study PRJNA577476) | soil metagenome | isolation source: 200 cm saprolite under Douglas fir tree site 1 | place: USA:California | collected 2015-04-18
CTCAAGCACTCGCTCACGTACTCGGGCGGGTACAGCCGCGGCTGCGTGCGCGGCTACGCCTGCGCCACCCGCTATGGCTTTGTCTCGTTCAGTCCGTACACTCGGCCCTCCGTGATCGCGATCGCCGAGGCGATACCGTTCGCCGAGCTGACCTGCGGCTCACACGAGCGTCTCTACGCGCTGAAGGCCGAAATCGTGGGTCGAGGGGTCCGCGCGGTGCTTGGTCTCGACATGCCCGTGTATCCCAAGCGGCGCTTCCAGCATGGGTCCGCGACGCCTCAGGCCGCCGCCCGTTTGTTCACCGAGGACGAGGCACGCTATCGCCGCCATTTCCACGCCCTCCACGCCTGATGCCCGGATTCGGCGGCTGCGGCCGCCGAAACCTGGCGTCGATCCCTGGAAAGCGCACGGCACCGTCGTCGAGGAAGAACGCTCCGCGAGTGGCGACGTTGAGCGCGCGGTCACGGTGTTTCTGGCCGGCGCCGAATGCCCATTCACTTGCTCGTTCTGCGACCTGTGGCGCTGGACGCTCGACGGTCCGACGCCGGCGGGAGCCCTGCCGATCCAGCTGGCGCGCGTGCTGGAGGCACTGCCCCCGCCCGTCCCTGACCGGCTGAAGCTGTACAACGCGAGCAACTTCTTCGACCGCCGGGCTGTGCCGGCGGAAGATCTGCCGCGCATCGCGGATCTCGCCGCACCGTTCGCAACGGTGACCGTGGAATCGCATGCGAACACGATCGGTCCGTTGACGCTGGAGTTCGCGGCGCTGCTCAGGGGAAGGCTCGAGGTCGCCATGGGGCTCGAGACGATTCATCCCGTCGCGGCGGCGCAGCTCAACAAGCGACTCGATTTGGACCGCTTCGACCGCGCCGCGGCGTTTCTCGCCGAGCACGACATCGATTTGCGCGCGTTCGTGTTGCTGGGCGCGCCGTACGTACCTGCTGCAGAATCGATCGAGTGGACGGTCCGCAGCGTCGAGTACGCGGCAGAAAATGGAGCCAGCCGCGTCGCGGTAATCCCCGTGCGCGGCGGCAACGGCGAGCTGGAGCGGCTACAAACCCTCGGCCACTTCGTCCCGCCGACGCTTGTGCAGCTCGAGACTGTTGTGGAGCGCTGCCTTACGCTCTCGCCCGCCGTCGTAAGTGCCGACCTCTGGGACGTCGAGCGGCTGCCCGCTTGTGAAGCCTGCCGGTCGGAACGAGTGGCTCGCCTCAGACAAATGAATCTCAGCGGGCATGTGCAGTCCGCTGTCAGCTGCCCCGTGTGCGCGTAGCTGTCGTCGGCTCGGGCTTCGCCGGCTCATTGCTCGCGCGCGTGCTCGCCGTGCAGGGGCACGATGTCGTGCTGCTCGAGCGCGGCACGCATCCGCGCTTCGCCATCGGAGAGTCGAGCACGCCGCTCGCCAACCTCACATTGGAGCGTTTGGCGCGTCGCTACGGGCTAGACGATTGCTACGATCTCGCGGCGCATGGCCGCTGGGTCGCGCGCTTCCCCGAGCTCGGTCGCGGGCTGAAGCGCGGATTCACGTTCTATCGCCACCACGCCGGTCGATCCTTCGCGGGCAACGGCACTCGCGCGGAGCGGCTGCTCGTGGCCGCGAGCCCCAACGACCACGTCGCCGACAACCATTGGGTTCGCGCCGACGTGGACCACCACTTCGTCCGCGCCGCGATCGCCGCGGGTGTGGAGTATCGCGAGCGGACCCTGGTGACGGCCGACATGCTGAAATCCTTGCGCGTCGAGTTCGTGGTCGATGCGTCCGGACCGGGCGGCTTCCTGGCGCGCCAGCTCGCCATACCGTCGGGACTGCATCGCACACACACGCGCTCCGGCCTCTTGTTCAGCCATTTCGACCGCGTGCGGCTGCTTTCAGACGTCGTGCCCGGACTGCCTGCCGGCCCCTATCCCGACGATTGGGCCGCGGTGCACCACCTTATAGATGAAGGGTGGCTCTACTCGCTGCGGTTTGACCACGGTGTTACGAGCGCAGGGTTCTTACTGAGGGAGAGGGTAGCGGGACCACCAGACCAGATGTGGCAGCACCTCCTCCGCCGCTACCCCACCATCGGCACGCTGTTCGGCGACGCGAAACCGCTCATGCCCCTCACGTTCAAGCCGAGGATTCAGCACCGGCTGACACGCGCGGCCGGTGCAGGCTGGGCCATGCTGCCTCACGCCTACGCCTTTGTGGACCCGCTGTTTTCCACGGGCATCGCCTGGAGCCTGCGAGCGATCGAGCGCCTGGCGCTCTGCTTCGAGAATGGAGGACCGTCTGAGCGGGACCTGGCACGGTATGACGCATTATTGAGCGCCGAAGCCGATCAAATAGACTGGTTGGTGGCCGGCGCGTATCACGCGATGGCTCGCTTTGATCTCTTCGCGGCACATGCGATGATCTATTTCGCCGCTGTCTCATTCGCAGAGATCCGCCAACGACTGCTGAAAGACGAAGCATTCGCGTGGTCGGGATTCCTCGGCGTCGGCGATCCGCGGCTCGCCGGGCTACCGCGCGCCGCCCTCCGCCGGCTGCGGCAGGTCCGTACGCCCACCGATCGGAAGCTCTTTGTCAAATGGGTGAGCAAGGCGATCGCCGCGCGCAACCTCTGTGGCCTCGCCAATCCCACCGCCCACAACCTCTATCCCGTGGACCTCGATCTGCTGGTGCAGCGACATGCGGTGCTCGGACTGAGCCGCGACTCGCTGGTCAGCGCTCTTCCCGCGCTCCGGGGGGGCGGGGGGGGCGCTTGATGATCCGCGTGTTGTACTCGCGCAGGTAACGCTGCCGTGCGGAATCCGCCGGGTACGACTCGCCTGGCGCGTAGGGGTAGGACTTGATCGCGTGATACGGCAGTGGGCTGATCGTGGTGCCGTCCGCGGTATTCAAGTCAGAGTCCTTGATCCAGCCGTCGCTGTAGAGCAGGAACGTCCTTGTCCATCCAGCCGGCGGCGCTCCAGCCGGTGCGTCGAACTCCACCGTCACCTCGTCCCCGGGCACCATGACGACGTATTGATCGTCGGCGCGATCGAGCAGCGGGCGCACGTCACCAAATCGTGTCGCTGCGCCGGTGATCGGACGCCAGGGCGACTCGGTCGTGACGTCGTCGTACGCAAACCAGTGCGGGCCGTAACGTCCGCCGCGCCGGTACATCCGCGAGAAGCCGCGGTAATGCAGGAACCCGGAGCTTGGAGCCAGGATCTTGGGAGCTAGACTCCCGGCTCCCGGCTCCTGACTCCCAGCTCCGAGATTCTCCGCCACAAACGCCTGATCCCAATAAATCTGCAGGTTGGTGCGCACCCGAACGTGATGATCGCGGGTCGGGAAGATCCGGGCGAGATCGATCACGACCGTCTTGTCTTTGCCCGACGGAAAGCCCACGCTAGTGCGCGCGGGAACCCAGCGCCCACGCGCGTCGCGGACCTCGAGCGCCGGCAGCTCGGAGCGCAGCTTGCGCTGCTGTGACAGCGCGACGTTGATGCTGGCATCGGACGGATAGATCCAGCCGCGCAAAAACAGGAACGTTCCGGGGCGGCCCGCGTCTGCGTCGAGATCGAGAATCAGCTCGTGCGGCTCCGTGAGCCCCTGGTAGCGCAGCGGCGTCAGGTTCGAGACGTAGCGATCGTCGTGCGCGCGCAGGTCCTCGAGGACGTCGTTGCCGCGTCCATCGATCGCCGACAGCGGCGGCCGGCGGTGCACCGTCTGGAACAGCCGCAGCCGAGTCGGTCCAGGAGCGGGCGGAAAGCGCTCATCCACAAAGACGTCTACGGAATCAGGATGATCCACCGCCAGCAGCCGCAGCTGATCGAGGTAGGCGGTCTCCCACAGCTCCTCGGTGACCTGCAGGACGTAGCGGCCATTGCGGGGCTGCAGCGCTTCACCCGGAATGCGTATGTACTCCTGTGACGCACCAGCAGGAGCATACGCAGCATTTCTTCCCATGATGCCGAGGGGCATTCCCAGCGCGCTGCGCCACATGACGTCTGTGATGAACCGAAACCGGGTTCCGTCCCACGTATACAGAAACGCGCACGAGCCTTTGAGCTGCTGCACCTCGAGCACGTCCTGATCGGTGCCGGGGAAATAGATCGTCTGCGGCACGCCGTTGGTCCACTGCACGCGCAGCACATCGGCCTTGAAGTGGCTGCCGAGTCCGAACGGCGTCACCGGTCCCGTCACCACACGCGTCTGATAGAGCTCGCCGGCACGGACCTCGAGCCTTGACCCGATGCCGAACGAATTGTTCTTGCCGCTGCCGAGGCCGAGTGCGGTCAGCTGCACGCGCATCGCGAGATGCGCGTTCCCGCCGTCGTTGCGGAGGAAGTGGACACCGCTGCGGTCCCCAAGGATGATGTCCTGATCGCCGTCGCCATCGATGTCGGCCACGATGAGCGGCCCGATCGAATCGCGCTGCAGCCCCGGGGGCAGCAGCTGGCTGCGGTCCGCGAAGCGGCCGGTGCCGTCGTTGTGAAACAGCGCGGCGCCGTGCGGCCCGACGACGATCAGATCGAGCCAGCCATCGTTGTCGTAGTCGAAAAACACCGCCGTGCCGCCGGCAGCGCCGCGCGCGCGCTCCAAGCTCGGTGAGCGCGTATCGTGCGTGAACGAGCCACTGCCGTTGTTATGCCACAGACCACTGCCGGCGACGAAAATGTCGATTGCGCCGTCGTTGTCGTAGTCACCCATGGCGACGGGCCCCTGGCCATGGATCGTGTCGGCGGTGCGCGTGAAGCCGGGCGCCCCCCCCCCGTCGTTGTGGAACAGGCCGTCGGCTCCGGTCGCGCCCGTCACCAAGACGTCCGTGCGCCCATCATCGTCCACATCGGCGAACGCGGCGTCGGTGCCGCCCTGCGCGATCCCGTCGGCGTTCGGAAACATCGTGAACGTGCCGTCGAGGTTGTTTCGATAGACGCCGAGCGACCCTCCGCCCACCAGGAGGAGATCGAGATCGCCGTCGTGATCGAGGTCGACGAACAGCGGCTTCCGCGCGCCGGCCACTTCGCGCACGCCCGCGGCGGCCGTCACATCCTCGAACCTCTTGCCTTCGCGATTGTGCAGCAGGTAGCCGTGACCGTCGGTGCCGATTGCAAACACGTCGAGCCAGCCGTCGTTGTCGTAGTCCGCGAACGTCGCGGCGATGGCGCCGACCCCGGCTGGCAGTGGCAGCGGCATCTTGGCGCTGACGTCCGCCACGAAACCGCCGTGCACCGCATAGAGCCGCACGCCCCCGCGTGTGGCAAGCAGCAGGTTGTCCTCGCCGTCGCCATCGTAATCGCCGAACGCCAGCGCCGTCGGTGGACCGCCGAGCTCCGGCAAGCCGCTCTCGCCGGTTACATCGGTGAAACGGATTTGACCGGACGCGGGAGCCGACGCGATGCCCCGCATCGTGATGAGCGACTGCGGGCTGAACGCCAGCACCGGCCGTCCCGCGAGCGGCCCCTCGATCCCGTCCACCTGCGCCAATGACGCCTGGTATGGCGCCGTGACTTCGATCAGCCGCAGGAACCGCTCGAGCGCGGTCCGCCCGTCCGCCGGGCGACCGGTGCGCAGCGCCTGCAGCGCCGCCTCGAGATGCGGCGTCGCTTCACGGGGCGGCTCGGGACGGAGTCGCCGCACATCCTCGAGGTAGCGAATCGTGCTGTCGCTCTTGCCGAGCTTGAGGAGTACGTCCGCGAGCTTCAGCCGCACCGCGAGATTGGCGGGAGAGCGCTCGAGCACCTGGCGCAGCCGCTCCGCATAGGCGCTGTCGCCGCTCTGCCGTTCGAGCTCGGCGAGCGCGAAGAGCACCGTAGCGTCTGGGGCAACCTCGGCGAGGACCTGGCGTGCCTCGGCCGGTCGGCCCGTCAGGGAATACAGCTTCGCGATGATGAGCGCGATGTCGGCATTCTTGGCGTCGAGGCGCCGCGCCCGCTGGAGCTGTACCTCCGCATCGGCGTAGCGTCCGGCGCGCAGATAGGTGAGCCCCAGGTTGGCATAGCCGAGCGCGTCACGCGGCGCGAGCGCGATGACGTTCCGAAACTCCTGCTCGGCCTCGGCCAACCGGCCGCGTTGCAGATGTTCGAGCCCGACCTCACGGGCCGTGATCAGCGCACCTTGATCGATGGGCTTCTCTCGGCAGGCGGTGGTGCCGACGAGCAGCACGGCGGCGAGCGAAACGAAAGTTTTCACGCTATACTGGCGCCCCCGTGCGACAATATCGGCTGTTTCTACTCGCGACTCTCATGCTGAGCTGTCGTGCAACGCCGCCCGCACCACCGCTATTCGAGGTTGTCGCGCCCGAGACAAGCGGGATCACGTTCACCAACAGACTGTCCCCGTCCGACTCCGCGATCAACATCGTCAATTACCTGTACTACTTCAACGGCGGCGGTGTGGCGGCCGGCGACATCGACGGTGATGGATTGGTCGACCTGTATTTCACGTCGAACCTGGGCTCCAACCGGTTGTACCACAACTTGGGCAACTTCCGGTTCGAGGACATCACCGACCGCGCGGGCGTCGCCGATTCGGTCGGGTGGAAGAGCGGCGTCACGATGGCCGATGTCAACGGCGACGGGCGTCTCGATATCTACGTTTCGGGCGTGAACTATCTCGGCATGCCCGGCCGCAACGTGCTCTATATCAACAACGGTGACGGCACGTTCACGGACCGCGCCGCCGAGTATGGACTCGCCTTCTCCGGCTACTCGACTCAAGCCGCGTTCTTCGATTATGACGGCGATGGCGACCTCGACATGTACCTGCTGAACAGCTCCACTTTTTCAGAGCGCGCCGCCAGCGCAAGCACAATCCGTACGGTTCGCAACGCGAAGGCCGGTGACCGGCTCTATCGCAATGACCACGGCCACTTCGTGGACGTCAGCGCCGCCGCGCATATCTACGGTGGTGTGGAAGGTTTTGGACTGGGGGTCGTCGTCAGCGACCTGAATCTCGACGGTTGTCCCGACATCTACGTCGCCAACGATTTCCCGGAAAACGATTTCCTGTATCTCAACAAGTGCGACGGCACGTTCACGGAGTCGATCACGCAGGCGACGGGGCATACGAGCCGCTTCTCGATGGGCGCGGATGCGGCCGACTTCAACAACGACGGCCGGCCCGATATCGCCGTCGTCGACATGCTTCCCGACAGCGAGCGCATCCTGAAGAGTGCCCAGTCGGCGGAGAACTACGAGTTGTTCAATCGGTACCGAGCGGCGGGTTATCACTATCAGTATGCGCGCAACACTCTCCAGCTGAATCGCGGGGTGCTGAACGGGAGACTCCGGTTCAGTGACATCGGCTTTCTCGCGGGGATCGCGGCGACGGACTGGAGCTGGGCGCCGCTGTTCGCCGATTTCGACAACGACGGCAAGAAAGACCTGTTCGTCACGACCGGCATCTACCGGCGGCCGAACGATCTCGACTACATCGCGTCATTGGACTCGATACCCACCGGCGTCGAGCCGCCGGTCGCGCGACTCATGGCGAAGATGCCGCACGTGCCGCAGCCGAATTACGCGTTCCATAACAACGGCGATTTGACGTTCACCAATCTGGCCGCCTCCTGGGGACTCGGCGCGGCGGGATTCTCGAACGGCGCCGCTTACGTGGATCTCGACAACGACGGCGCGCTCGATCTGGTCGTCAACAATCTCAACGCGCCCGCCACGGTTTACCGGAATCGGATCCGCGACCTGGACAGCGCGGGTCATCATTATCTCACGGTGACCCTGCGCGGCTCCGGGGCAAACACCGCGGGAATCGGCGCAAAGGTGATGATCAGCGCCGGCGGTGTGCACCAGCTCGTTGAAGTGATGCCCACGCGCGGCTTCGAGTCCGCGGTCGATCCCCGCGCTCACTTTGGTCTGGGGACGACCTCGCGCGTGGACTCGCTGACGGTCATTTGGCCTGACCGGCGCTCCCAAGTGCTGGAGAATGTCGCTGCAGATCGCATCATCACATTGTCGCAATCGGATGCGCGCAGCCATCCGCCCCCCCCCATCCGCCCATCCGCCCATCCGCCGCTTTTCTCGGACGTCACCGATCGGGTACCAATCAGCTACAAGCATCGGGAGAACACGTTCTTCGACTTCAGCCGCGAGCCGCTGATGCCGCACTTGCTCTCAACCGAGGGCCCAGCGCTCGCCGTCGGCGACGTCAACGGCGACGGCCGGGACGACATCTACGTCGGGGGCGCCAAATGGCAGGCCGGCGAGCTGTTTCTGCAGGACGCGGACGGCCGTTTCCGCGCCGCGCCCGAGCCCGCCTTTCGCGCCGACAGTCTGGACGAAGACGTAGATGCTGCCTTTTTCGACGCCGACGGCGACGGTGACCTCGATCTCTACGTCGTGAGCGGCGGTAACGAATTCTGGGAAGGAGCGCCGCTGCGCGATCGGCTGTATCTGAACGATGGCCATGGGAATTTCCGCCGAGCCGACGATGCGCTGCCCGACTTTGGTCACAACGGTTCCTGTGTGGTGCCCGGAGATTTCGACGGTGACGGGGACATCGATCTGTTCGTCGGCAGCCGCGTCGTGGCGCGGCAGTACGGAGTCGCGCCGACAAGCTATTTGCTGGAGAATGATGGGCACGGGCATTTTCGCGACGTCACTCTCGAGAAGGCTCCCGGGCTCGACTCAATCGGGATGGTCACCGGGGCGACGTGGGTCGACTACGACGGCGACGGCAAGCTCGACTTGATCGTCGTCGGCGAATGGATGCCGGTGCGCGTGTTCCACCAGGAGAACGGCCGCTTCGTGGATCGCACCGGCGAGGCGGGCTTCACAGGCACGAACGGCTGGTGGACGAGCATTCAGGCAGCCGACCTGAATGGCGATGGCCGCCCCGACCTCGTGCTCGGCAATCTCGGCTTGAACTCCGTCATCCGCGCCTCGCACGGCGAGCCGGCTCGGCTGTACGTGGGCGATTTCTTCAATACGGGCAGGCTGGTGCAGATCCTCACGTCATATCGGCACGGTGTCAGCTATCCACTGGCGGGACGTGACGAACTGCTGCAGGTGATGCCGTCGCTGCGCAGCCGTTATCCGACGTACGCCTCGTTTGGCGCGAGCCGGATTCAGAACATCATCCCGGGCAAAGCGTTGCGAAAGGCGCGCGTGCTCGAGGCCGACACGTTCGCCAGCGCGATCGCGCTGAACCGAGGGGACGGGACCTTTGAGCTGCATGCGCTCCCCACGGAGGCGCAATTCGCTCCCATATATGCGTCGCTGGCGGGCGATTTCGATGGCGACGGAAAGATCGATCTCGTCACCGCCGGCAACTTCTCTGGTGTGACACCGGTGGAGGGCCGCTACGACGCGAGCTTCGGTCTCTTGTTGCGCGGCGACGGCCGGGGGGGATTTGCCGCGGTGGATATGGAGCGGAGCGGGCTGGCGATTGACGGGCAGGCACGTCACATGGCGTTCCTGAAGAGTGCCACCGGCGACCGGCTCATTGTCGTGGCGAGGAATAACGACCGATTGCAATTAGAGCAGGTATCCCCGCTTCATTAGGTTCTGCGCCGACGCCGCGTAGCCGCCCGAGTCGGGAAGGTACCAGCCCAGCGCATCGGCAAGCCGGTCGTAGATGTTGAACAGGGCGCAGACATTGATTGCGTCCTCGATGGCGTCATCCGAAAGACCGGCGGCACGCAACGGCGCCACATCGGCGGGACGCACGTCGTTCGGCCGCAGCGTGAGCTTCTCGAGGAACCCCAACGTCGCGCGCAGCTTCGCGTCGATCGACGCGGTGCGCCAGTCGGCCAGCACCGCCTTCACGACTGTGTCGTCCTGCAGAGCCAGCGACGCGACCGCGCCGTGAGACTCCGTTCAGAAGACGCACTGATTGAGCTTCGAGGTAAACGCGGCGAACAGCTCGCGCTCGCCCACGCTCCACTCGGACGGCCCGCGCATCACCGCCTGTGTCCACGCGCACTGGGGCGCGCCGAAGAACTCGGGCCGGTACATCAGGGTCTTCACGACGTCCGGAACGCGGCGGCCACTGATCAGCCGGATCAGCCCCAGCTTGAGCTTTTGCGGCAGCCGGTGACGATGCGCGATCGCGCGGACGCGCATCAGTCCGATTCCTGGCCGCGCAGCGCAGCCATCCCGCGGTCGAGCCGGTGCAGCGCGGCACCAACTGCAGCGGCGACGGTGATCTCGAAGAGGCTGTCGTCGGAGTGACCTGCGCGGTGCAAAGCCGCAACGTCCTCGTCCGTCACTCTGTACGCGTGATGTGCCACTTTCTCCACGTACCCGGTGAATGCCGGTGGCAGGCCATCATGCGCCCCACGCGCGTGTTCCAGAACGGCGCGGCGTAGCGCCTCGGGGGTATCCCCGGGGGCGTTCAAGACCGCATCCACGAGCCGCTTTCGGAAATCATCGTAGCGCATGCCGGAATGTACGCTTTCCTCTAATCCTTGACACCCTCCCGACCGGGCTGCCTTTTGAACTTCCCAATCAAGTTTTCACCGTCACAGCCTGCGAGGTCGTATGCGCCGTATCCATTATTTGACGTGCGCGCTCCTGGCACTGTCCTGGACCGCACCACTCGTCGCCCAGCAACCCACCGGTACCATTCGCGGACGCATCACCGACAACAGCACGCAACAACCGATTGCCGGGGTCCTCGTCAGCGTCGGCAACCGCAGCGCGCGGACGCAGCCCGACGGCCGCTACACGATCACCGGCGTACCGGCCGGCAGCGATCTCGTGCACGCGCGCCTGATCGGTTACACGGCGGTGAACCAACCGGTCATGGTCACGGGCGGCGATACAGTCAGCGTCGATCTCGCGCTCGACGCGCAGGCCCTCAACCTCTCCGCAATCGTGGTGACGGGTTACGGCGAGCAGCGTCTTGGCGCCGTCACCGGCGCCGTGTCATCGGTAAGCGATTCGCAGTTCAACACGGGCCGCATCATCAGCCCAGCACAGCTCATCGGCAGCAAAGCGCCCGGCGTCCAGGTGATTGAGAACACCAACGAGCCTGGCGGCGGCACGTCTATCCGGATCCGCGGCACCACATCCGTCAGCGCGGCCAGCGATCCGCTTTATGTGATCGACGGGATGCCGATGGGCACCGGCGCCGGCGGCGGGCTCACGGTCGGCCGCGACCCGCTCAATTCGATCAATCCCGCCGACATCGAGAATATCACCGTGCTGCGGGACGCTTCCGCGGCCGCGATTTACGGATCGAACGCCGCGAACGGTGTGGTGCTCATCACGACCAAGCGGGGACAGAGCGGGCTGCATGTCGAGTACACCGGCAACATGTCCGCCTCCTCGGTGGACCGCCTCCCCGACATGCTCAACCCGACAGACTTCCGCGCCGCCGTCCAACAGCACGGCACGTCCGGCCAACTGTCGCAGCTCGGGAACACCACGACCGACTGGTTCGGCCAGGTGATCCGCACGGGACACGGCCAAGAGCACAATCTTTCCCTGTCGAACGCTACCGAAACTAGCAACTGGCGGCTGTCGCTGGGGTATCTCGACCAGGACGGCATCCTCCTGGGCACGACGCTCCAGCGCGCGACCCTCGGCGCGAACTACGAGCAGCACCTGTTCGACGATCGCCTCAGGCTGCGCAGCAATGTTCGCGCTTCTCGACAGCACGACGTGTTCACGCCGGGCGGCGTTCTCTCGAACGCGGCGCAGATGGGGCCCACCCAGCCGGTCTACGATTCGACAAGCGCGACGGGCTACTACAACTGGCCCGGGGCCACGCTGACCTCGGCGGACAACCCGCTCGAGATCGCCGCGTTGGCGCAGGACCGGGCAACGACGTATCGCGCGACCGGGAACGTCCGCGGCGAGTATGAGTTGCCCTGGGTTTCCAACCTGCGGCTCAACGTCAATCTCGGCTTCGACGTCACCGCCGCCTCTCGCGACCAGTTCCGACCCAACAACGTCCACGACCAGTACAAGGGTACGGCACAGTTCGGATTCCAGAACCGCTCCAACCCAGGCCAGCAGAACGGGGTGTTCGAGACGTACCTGAACTACGCGGCGCCGCTCCGGATCGCGGCGGGCACGATCGACCTGACGGGGGGCTACTCGTATCAGACCGAGCACGGCGAGTATCCCTATTTCCAGGCCACGTACTTGCCCAGCTCAGCGTCGATTGACCGGATCATCCTGGTCCCCGATTCCTCTCAGGTCACCAACACGCTGTTCATCGAGGACTACAAGCTGATCTCGTTCTTTGGGCGGGCGAATTACAACCTCAACGACCGTTACCTAGCAGCGGTGACGCTGCGCCGGGATGGCTCCTCGCGGTTCGGGCCGGACAATGCCTGGGCGACGTTTCCATCAGTCGCTCTCGCCTGGCGCCTCTCCGACGAGTCGTTCCTAAGCGGGAACCGCAGCTGGTTGTCGGACCTCAAGCTACGCTACTCGTGGGCGAAGACCGGGAACCAGGCCTTCGGCAACTACCTGTGGTCGTCCACCTATACGTTCAGCACCGAGACCGCGTGTCCGCAGTTCGGATCGCGGTTCGTGTGCACGATTCGACCCAGCGCCGTTGACCGCAACATCAAGTGGGAGACGACCCGTTCGAATAACTTAGGCCTCGACTTCGGCCTCTGGAACCAGCGCCTCACGGGCTCGTTCGACTACTACGTCAAGAACACGGATGACCTCATCTTCGACGTGCCGGTATGCGGCGCCTGCAACCTGTCGAACCACGTCACGACGAACATCGGCAGCATGAAGAACAACGGCGTCGAGCTGGGCCTCAACTACCGCGTGGCGCAAGGCCCCAACCGCGGGCTCGGCTGGAACGTGAGCTTCAACGTCAGCCACAACACCAACGAGCTGACGCGGATCAACCCGTATGCCGACACCTTGACGCCGACGCGGATCCCGACGGGTGGGATCTCCGGCGGCGTGGGCAACACGGTCCAGATCTTTGAGCCGGGTGCGCCGGTGAACTCTTTCTTCCTCTGCCGGCAGGCCCATGACAATGCCGGCAAGCCGATCGAGAACACCTACTATACCCTGAAGCAGAACGCGGCCGGGGACAGCACGACCACCGGATGCAGCACCGACCGCGACGCCCGTGCCTTCCACGACCCGATGCCGAAGTGGATTCTTGGATTTTCGAACTACATGACTTACGGCGGCTGGGATTTGAGCTTCACGCTGCGGGCCCACCTCGGCAACTACGTGTACAATAACGTGGCGTCCAACCAGGGCACCTATCAGGCGATTACCGCCAATGCCTCGCCGCGCAACATGCACCGCTCGGTGCTCGAGACCGGCTTTACGCGGGAGAACGTCCTTTCAGACTACTACGTGGAAGACGCGTCATTCCTGCGGCTGGACAACATCACGCTCGGCTTCAACACGCAGCTCGGCGGCGAGGCGTTCCGCTTCTTCGCCACGGGGCAGAACCTGCTCACGATCACCGGCTACAGCGGCGTGGATCCGACTGCCGGCATCAACGGCATCGACAACAACATCTACCCGCGGGCCCGCACGTTCGTAACGGGCGTCACCCTGCAGGTGAGGTAGACACGACCATGACACCCACGACACGAAGGGGCGCGATTATGAACCTAAGAACCTGCAAGACGCTCGCGGCCGGCGTCGCCGCGCTCCTGTTCATGGCCGCGGCGGGCTGCACGGACACGGCCGTGGAGCCCAAGAGTACGGTCAGTGACGCCAACATTTTCAGCGACCCCTCGTCGTACACAGCATTCATCGCCAAGCTGTACGCCGGGCTGGCGGTCACCGGCCAGGTCGGACCAAACGGGAACACCGATATCCAGACGCCCGACGAAGGCTTCAACCAGTACATGCGCGTCCTCTGGTACTCGCAGGAAGTCCCGACTGATGAAGCGGTGCTCGCCTGGGGAGACCCCGGCGTTCCCGATCTCAATCGCTGGAACTGGGGCCCGAGCAACTACTTCATCCAGACGTTCTACTATCGCGTGTACTACCAGGTTCAGCTGGCCAACGAGTTCCTGCGTCAGACCACCGACGCGAAGCTCGCCGAGCGTGGCCACACCGATGCCTCGCTGGTGTCGATGGTCCACCAGTACCGGGCGGAGGCACGGTTTCTCCGTGCCCTCAGCTACTGGCACGGGATCGACGCCTACGGCGACATCCCCCTGGTGACTGACGCGCAGCCGCTCTCGGCCACGCCGCCGGCGCAGAACACCCGGCAGGAGGTCTACGACTTTATCGTGAGCGAGCTGACCGACATCATCGCCGGGACCGACCTGCCTGCGCCGGGACCGGCTACCTACGGCCGCACGAACAAGTGGGCCGCCGAGATGGTGCTCGCCAATGTCTACCTCAACGCCGAGGTGTACACCGGCACGCCGCATTATGACCTGGCACTGACCGCGGCCGAGAACGTGATCAACTCCGGCGCGTACACGCTGGATACGATCGTCACGTTCACCGTCGCGACGCCGAATCCGCCGGTCGATCCGACCAATGCGACGCACGTGGACACGGTGCACACGCTGCGCGTGTTCCTCGCCGACAACGATCAGTCGAAGGAAATGATCTTCCCCGTGACGTCGGACGGCAAACACACGCAGACGTGGGGCGGCACGACGTTCCTGATCCACGCCGCCTGCGGCGGCAACTGGATGGACACACGTGTCTACGGCACCAACGGTTGCTGGTGGGGACTGCGCATCAAGCCGCAGACCTACAATCGGTACACGGCAGGCGACATGCGGGCCTCGGCCTGGATCGCCGAGCAGTGGAACGACAGCCAGAGCGTGAACGTCAACAGCGTGGGTGACTGGTACTCCGGCAAAGCGGCACCGAAGTTCTACAATCGGAGGGCTGACGGCACGCCGGGGTCGAACCCCACGCATCCCGATACCGACTACCCGATGTTCCGTCTCACCGAAGCGTACCTCATCTACGCGGAGGCGACCGCCCGTGGCGCTGCGGGTGGCAATACCGGAACGGCGCTGAACTATGTGAACGCGATCCGGACGCGCGCCGGGCTCGGCACCTGGGCAGCGGCTCCGCTGGATTCAGTTTTCGCCGAGCGCAGCCGTGAGCTCCGGTGGGAGGGCAAGCGCCGGACCGACCTGATCCGGTTCAGCGTGTTCACCGGCGGCTCCTACGTTTGGGACTGGAAGGGGAACACCCAGGCCGGGACTTCAACCGATGCGCACTTCAACCTGTACCCGATTCCGTCAAACGAGCTGATCGCCAACCCGAACATGCGGCAGAATACGGGCTACTGATTCTCAGCAGGAGACCAGCCTCCCCTGGAATCAAGCCCCACGATTCCAAGGGAGGCTGCGTCTTGTCCGGGAGAGATGCGTGCACCGTCGACTCTGCCTCCTGACCCTTGGGTTGATGCTGCTGGCCGGCTCTGGCTGCGGCCGCCGCCGGCAGCAGGTGAGGCCTGCGTCCGCCGACTCCCCGATCCGCATCGTCGTGACCAACCTTTACACTGCGCCGATGGAGGTTGTCGCCGTAGGCTCGAACATCAACCACCGCCTGGGTATCGTTCATCCTGGCATGGTCGGCGACTTCGTGCTGCCGCAGGCCATGGTCGGCGGTGGAATGGTGGAACTGTTCGCCGGCGACGGCGATTCCCGGGCTCGATCCGGGCCGCTGCTTCTCTCCCCGGGAGTGGTCGTGGACTTCGCGATCAGAAACCCGCTCTTCAACAGCACAGCCAGCGTGCGGCGGTAGAGAGAGTCCGTTGACCTGCACAGTTCGTCGCGTCACCGCCGCCCTTATTCTTGCGAGCGTGCTGGCAGCCTGCGAGAGATCTCCGGCTGCACCCCCCCGCGGGGGCGGCGGCCCCCCCCCGACCCGCCCAACCCTATCGCAGACCTACCGTCCCAGCGGCCACATGCTCGCGGGCGACGTCTTCGTACATCTGTTTGAATGGCGCTGGACCGACATCGCCGCCGAGTGCGAGAGTTTTCTCGGCCCCGCCGGCTTCAAGGCCGTCCAGATCTCGCCGCCCGAAGAGCACAGCATCGTCCCGAGCCACGACTGGAGCGAGCGCTATCAGCCGGTGAGTTACAGCATCGCGCGCAGCCGCTCGGGCACGGACGCCGAGTTCACTGACATGGTGAATCGCTGCAACGCCGTGGGAGTCGGGATCATCGCGGACGCCGTGATCAACCACATGACCAACTATCCCAGCCCCGGCGTCGGCAGCAACGGCACGGGCTACTCGAAGTACGATTACCCCGGGTTGTATACGCCCGCCGATTTCCACACCCCGTGCGTGGTGAACGATTACCAGAGCGCCGCCAACGTGCAGGACTGCGAGCTGCTCTCACTGCCCGATCTGAACACGGGGCTCGCGTCGGTGCGCCAGAAGATCGCCAACTACCTGCTGATGCTCGCGCGTCTCGGCGTGGCGGGATTCCGCATCGACGCGGCGAAACACATCCAGCAGGTCGAGCTGGATGACATCCTCGGTCGCGTGAACTCCACGCTGACGGCTGAAGGCAGACCGCTGCCGTATGTCTTTCTCGAAGTCGTCGGCGGGAGCGGAGAAGCGCTCTCACCGCGCGATTACTTCGGCGAGGGCTATAGCTCGGGCGGCGCCGCCGACATCACCGAGTTCACGTTCGTCGGCGTCGGTAACAAGTTCCGCGGGATCAATGGCGAGCACGTCTCGCAGCTGAATCCGAACGGCTCGCCAGGGAATCAGTTCTCGGAAGCGGCATGGGGCATCATGCCGTCCAGCAAGGCGGTCGTGTTCCTGCAGAACCACGACACACAGCATAGTTGCGGGCTGAGCTACCGCGACGGCAACGTCTTTCGTCTCGCCAATGTCTGGATGCTCGCGGAGCCGTATGGCTATCCGTCGATCCTCTCGAGCTACGTCTTCAACTGCCCCTCGGAGAATTCGCTGGGACCGCCGTCTGACGGGAACGGATGGACCACCGCCGTCACCTGCGCGTCAAGCCTCGAGACCGCTACGGCTGGCCAATGGGTCTGCGAACACCGCGATCCATCGATCTTGAAGATGGTCAGCTTCCGCCACATCGTCGCCGGGAGCGACATCAACCACTGGTGGGACAACGGTGCGAACGCGATTGCGTTTTCGCGCGGCGACAAAGGCTTCGTGGCAATCAATAACGAGACCACCGGCCTGGATACCACGATCACCACTGGCATGGCGGCGGCCGCGTATCTGGATCTGATCGCCGGCAACCCGGTACAGATAGACTCGAGTCACGCCATTCACCTCACTCTTCCCGCGAGATCCGCCATTGCGATCGATACTGCTACTCGTCAGTAGTGCGCTCTGCCTTACCGCTTCCGCGCCCGCCCAGCACCGTCGCGACGTCGCGCGCTGGGAGCGCCACGCCCAGAACGTCACGATCATCCGCGACGACTGGGGCATCGCCCATGTCTACGGCAAGACCGATGCGGACGCCGTCTTCGGCATGGAGTACGCCCAGGCCGAAGATGACTTCAATCGGATCGAGACGAACTACCTGAACTCCCTGGGCCGGCTTGCCGAGGCGGAAGGCGAGTCCGCGCTATTCACCGATTTGCGTCAGCGGCTGTTCATCGATCCGGACTCGCTACGCGCGGAGTATCGGGCGAGTCCGCCGTGGCTCAAACGGTTGATGGACGCATTCGCAGACGGCTTGAACTACTTCCTCTACAAGCATCCTGAAGTGAAGGCGCGGGTGATCACGCATTTCGAGCCGTGGATGGCGCTCTCGTTCACCGAGGGCAGCATCGGCGGCGATATCGAGCGGATCAATCCGCGGGACCTGCAGGCGTTGTACGGAAGCCCAGGCCGCGCCACACCAACGCCCGACGAGGAGCTCGATCTGGATCCCACGGGATCCAACGGCATCGCGATCGCGCCGCGACTGGCGGCCAATCATCACGCCCTGCTGTGGATCAATCCGCACACGTCGTTCTACTTCCGCTCCGAGCTTCAGATGGTGAGCGACGCGGGGCTCAACGCGTACGGCGCGGTCACGTGGGGACAATTCTTCATCTACCAGGGGTTCAACGCGACGGCCGGCTGGATGCACACCTCGAGCGGCGTGGACAACATCGACGAGTTTCTCGAGAACCGGCCGCTCCGGTCCCGCACGATCAGGGTTCCGTTCAGGACGGATACCGGAATGGCCCGAAAAACCTTCACGGTCTTCTACTCACGACATGGGCCGATTGTACGCAAAGAAGGCGACCGGCTCGTCAGTGTGAGCCTGATGAGCAGTCACGTGAATGCGCTGATTCAGTCGTACTCGCGCACCAAGGCGCGCGACATGGCGGCGTTCCGGCAGATCATGGAGCTGCACACCAACTCCTCCAACAACAC